>Ga0247760_1001232_pt1 | contig 24586 bp, 23 predicted proteins | sample UWRJL171409R4_FD_179936 | JGI IMG/M metagenome (GOLD analysis project Ga0247760, IMG submission 179936) | Plant litter microbial communities from Arlington Agricultural Research Station in Wisconsin, United States - UWRJ-L171-409R-4 | ecosystem: Environmental > Terrestrial > Plant litter >... | reverse complement strand
CCACGATAGTGGTGTTCCGCCGTTCTCATCTTTCAAATCGGAGATAGCACCAGCATCGAGCAGTATTCGTACGACACCCTCATAGCCATTCTCGGCAGCACACGATAGTGGTGTTCGGCCGTAACTTTTATCTTTTGAATCGACGGTAGCGCCGGCATCGAGCAGTATTCGTACGACGCCCTCATAGCCATTCTTGGCAGCCCATAATAGTGGTGTTCCGCCGTTCTCATCTTTCAAATCGGAGATAGCACCAGCATCGAGCAGTATTCGTACGACACCCTCATAGCCATTCTCGGCAGCACACGATAGTGGTGTTCGGCCATTATCATCCATAATGTCGATAACCGTAGTAATTTGGTCTGTACTTTGCAAAGCGGCCGTTACCAGTCCGAAGACCCCATATCTTGATATAACGTGTAGCAGACTAGTCCCTTCTGGTGGACATTCATCTGAATATCTATCTATTACCGGATAAATGCGCACCCATAACTCCACGAGATGGTTTGATGGCCAAGCAAATAACGTTAGAAGATCCTCTTGAGGGACGCTTCTCGCATCGCATTGCTTTGCATGTACCACCCACGAGGTGGTAGCGTAATGGAGGAAGGTAAAGTCGCCGTAGCTTGTTGACCAACAGATCTCCTCCATCGCCAAGTAGCGGATGCAAATCTTGGAGAACTGAAAGTGTGCCCTGATCGCCGCCTCGGTCGAGGTTACGTTACCATCCAAAGCTGAGAGGCCTTTCTCGACGAAGAAGTCCTTGACAGACTGGTGGACGAACTGGACAACTTGCGCATGGCTAACTTCGGCAAGACCGCGGCTGAGCGTCTGAACTCGTCTCTTCATCCGCGTATTGTCGGCTACGTAATATTTTGCTCTGTGGCATGCTTCTAGAGACCGGTATGGGCAGTCGGCCTCGATAAACATAGCCCATCGCAATTCGTCTATTGATAAGGGCCGCGTGGCAAAGCAAATCCATTGGATTAGCTTTTGGGAGGCTGGTTCCATATCCTCAATGAGTTGTTGATAGAGTTTATCGAGGTCCGGAGGAATAGAATGGATTTCCGCTTCGATCTCGGCTGGTTCGGCTCCCGCACGCTCTAGGTCCTGCACTTGTTTCACAACGAGACGCGTCCACATAAAAACACCAGACGCACGTTCCGTAATCCAGGCCGGAATCGTAGATGAGGTTCGCGCCCGGAATCCAGCAAGCTGCTCATCTACGAACTTTGAAATGTCCTGTTGATTTTCATCCTCGGTGCATATCTCGAACATGCTTTCGTCCAGATCTAGGATCGGGTAGTGGCGACAAGAAAAGCAGATACGGCAGCCCATGGACTGGGATGGGAGATGCTTTAGCAAAGACTTGAAAATCTCGACAAGCCTGACTGCATTTTCCTTGCCGCATTCGTCTAAGGCGTCGATAAATAACCGGACCGGGCGATTTATTAGGACCTTCGAAAGAGACGACTTGAAGAAGGGCATCAATTCTTCCGCATGCCAGTGCCAATCCTTATTCGGTTTGCCGTTCTGTTTGCGCTTTGTTTCAAATTCGTCGACGAGATCCTGCGATGCGCCGGGGGCTTGCCAAAGGACCTGATGAAGGAGAGACCGCCAGAGGCCAAGAGGCGTCCTTTGGGGCTCATCGCCGCGACCATGGAAGAAGAACGAGAGAACAAGGGCGCCGTCTCTGGTTGCTTGTTTATCGAGAGCGTATTTGAGCAGTGTTGACTTCCCAGAGCCGGGCTTTCCCTTGATCCAGAGCAGACCTTGGTCGCAAACGGCCCAGCTCCTGTACGTCTTGTGTTGAAGCAGCCACTCGCACGTCCCTTCAACAGCACTGCCTATACCATGGGAACGGTTCTGCATTTGCGGAAAGGCTAGCGACTTGAGGCAATCTTGCGCAGTCTCGGATAGTACTTGATCTACAGAGCAGATTCAGCCTAGTGTACTCTCAGAAGTATAGACTAGTCCCTCCCATTTCTACATACCTCTAGCGGTGTCCATTCTGCAGAGAACATCGATCACCCTTTCGTATTCCGGGTCATGGGATGCAAACTTGACAAGTTCGGAGTGCGTTCGAGGGAGTTCTACCGAATGGCTCGAGCGAATACTAGGGGGCAGGCAGCTTGTAGCAGAAGAATAGGCGACAAGACATCGATGGGGGCCGTTCATTTTCCATCTCCCAGCTGAGTCCTATCCCCGCTTGTTAATTCAGTTGCTTTACATGGTAGGGGCTACTGACCTGGACTGCTGTTGGTGATAGTTTCGTCTCATAGAAGCAGAATAAGTTAAGCGCCGTTTGATCTAGGAACTGAGCAAAGCTTCGGCTCTGCAATCGCAAGACCTGGGAGTTTATCGCGCTTAGCGATTCAAGCAACGCACGGTTCGGCTGATCGTTGACCATGGGAATAAGCGACGAAATATCCATTCCGTCATTAGGGACACCGAAGAACAATGCCCCCACGATTCGCCTTCCCTGATCCAGTTCCGAATTGGATAACCCTAACCCTAAAAGCGCCTCTTTGATTAAAAGACATCCAAGAGAGTGTCCGATAAGGATAAGACGTCTCTGCTCTCCAGATCCCAATAAGTGACAAAGTGCGGCGCGTAGTGAGCCAGCAAGATCGTCAAGTCCAGCAAAACTAGTACTGTCCTGTAACCCGCTCTCGTAGCCGTAGATCATCACACGAGCGGTGGGCATATCTCGAGGCAGGCTCTCACTTAACCACATATGCCCATCTCCTTTATCAACAAACGAGCCATACGGATGGCCGCCCAAACCATGGACTGCCAGCACGTCGACGGTATAGTTGTCAGTTGACGGCGAGGAGAGAACAGTGATCCCACGGAAGTGCCCATCGATGGCAAATCTGATGGTTGAAGAACCGCGCTTTCTTTTGCTACCAACAAGTGTGTTCTCCATGGACAGGTCGACATCGATTGTCAACTGGCCGCCGGGCGCAAGTGTGTGCAGTCGGTGCGGCAGATGTTGGAAGCGGACAGTCGCAACTTGGCCATGCCGGAGGTCGTGTGTTAACGTGTGAACCTGGACGCCATTGCCGATGCGGCTTCCATCGTATCCATCGTCCACTGAATCGGCGGGCAGTGGTTGCAAGGTGGGATGTTGGCGCAAAACTTTTTCAAGTTCCTCCTCGTCGATGCCTGCTGGCACGCCGCGGATCCTCCATGTCGGATGGCGGGGTTGTGCGGACGCCTCGACGATCGGTTGGGCTTGTTCGACGGGCATTTGCGACCGGCCAGTCCCGGCCAGGCCGGCAAGGGCCACATGCGGGGCGGGCGGTATTTCTGGTCGGTTAGCGGGGCATCCGGAAGTTTGAGCGGCACCAATTTACCGGGCGGCAGATCGTTGATCGATCCAAAAGATGTGGACTGCATTGGCGGCGACATAGTTGGCAGTTAGTTGAGTTAGTTGCATCCAGAGGAACGGTAAGCTGTTGGTGGGGTTTGCCATGACTGGAGTGGTGCGGCTGAATATTGCTGCCTAACGCCGATCAAGTGCTGCAGCCTCACCCATTCTCCAGCCACAGTTAGTGTGGCGTAGTTGATGACTCAGAGAAGACCCCGCCAACCAGCCAAGCTTTCGTGATGTACAGTCCAACCCCTGGTTCGAGCGCGGTACTTTACGGCTTAGCTGCAGCCTATGGATCAAAACTGCCCTGGCATTCTTTTTTATTTTTGAGGTGTTGATGATGGAAACTTGAGTCCTCAGCGAAGAGTTTCAAGACCTTAGCGAGTATATTTCAGGGCCTTGAATATTGGAATTAGGGCCTAAATATTCTACCTTAACCCGCTGCAGAACAGCTTCCCGGCTGTTCATGTGCTGCACACACCCCTCTTTGATATTTACCAAGTCGCACGCTAATAATCTTTCAGGGGTTGGATTGTACAAGCGTCACAACAGAAAGCGAAACAACTTAACTCAATGTGACAAACCCCTCAAAACCTGCCCCACGCTTCCACTGTAGACTTCCCCATTCCCCACAAGAAACAGCACGGCAAACCTGCTCAAATCAGCTCTCAGGTACAAAGTACCGGTACTTGTGTGTTTCCCCACACCGTACTACCTGCATCAGTTGACAAGGTGCTTTTCTTCTTTTATTTTATATTTTTCGTTTTTCTCGTGACAGAGTATCTGTATTCCACTGCACACAAATACATTGTCTTTCACCACCATGTAGCTCACAGCTCACTCCTCATTAATACTACCTCCACATCTTCTGTTAGTTAAAATGGGCGACAACGACACTCCCGCGCTCGCGCTCGGCTACACCACGACAAACACGACGCAATTTTCCGCCGGCCAATACCTCATCTCCCGCCTCGCCATCTATCCCGGCCTCTCCATTCTCGACGTCGGTTGCGGCACGGGGAACCTGACTCTCCATCTCGCGACGCTCGTAGGGCCCAAGGGTTCCGTCACGGGGATCGACCCGTCTCCTTCACGACTTGCGATTGCGCAGTCCCTAGCTATCCCGGCGAATGCCGCGCCGATAAAATTCCACCAAGCCAAAGCCGAAGATCTCTCTCTGTTTCACGACGGCTCCTTTGATGTTGTATTTGTAAACTCCACACTACACTGGGTACAGGACCAGGCGCGCGCTATTTGTGAATTCGCAAGGGTGTTGCGTCGTCATGGTGGGACTCTCGGCATTTCCGGACAGTCTGGCGATTTCGAAGCACATCACGAACGAATCAAAAGGGAGGTTCTATCTCGAGAACCATACACACAATTTCCAGAGGTAGAACCACCCCGTTTCCTTAAAAAGCAGGAAATGGAGAGACTATTAAAGGATGCGGGATTGGCGGTTTACGAAATGGGGATAAATAAGATTACCAAGAAAGCAAAAGATGCAAAAGACATGGTGGAGTGGCTGGATACGAGCAGCGGAGGGAAAACCTATGGAGGGATTCCCATGGGGGAAATGAGGGAAAAGGCAAGAGGGGAAATGGAGGTCTTGTGGGAGGAGTTGGTGCAAGAGGGCGGTGGGATCAGCATGGACTTGGAGTTGTTGGTTACCGTGGCGGTGAAGTAGACTCCCTCTTTACGTAGTCCACAGTAAATTTCTATATCCAAAAGAAGAAAAAAAGAAAGAAAAAAAGAAAAAAAGAAAGAAAAAAAGAAAAAAAATTACATACAAGATGCTACATCCAGCGTCAAGTCACAAGACGAGACGGTTCCAGTACAAAAGCCGGCATGAATAAACGCGGGTGTCTGCCACGTGGGCACGGGTTAGGTGACTTTGCGGGGGCGGGGGAGTGGATTTGAGCAGGTTTAATATAGCGTCTCCGGCCCGATCCGAGGTTTCTCGTCTGCCCTCCCGACAAATGAAGAGTACCTCGTTTTACAGCCAAAATGTGTGTGTTTGTTTGTACCAGCAGAATCTGGACCGAGTCAGCGTACCACTGCCATAGCAGAGCGGAGGTCCAGACCAGTACCCCGAGCAGATAGTGTACCAATGTTGCAGTGCAAGTCATACCCGATGGGGTAGAACTGCTACGTGTATCCGAGCAAGAAATACTCTGCTCTGCTATTCGGTGCTACCTTTCCAATGAGCTCTTTTATACTCTTTTCTCCGTTGCCACCATTCCTCTTTTGTGCCACCGTTCCTTTTTGGTGCTACCATTTTCTCTGTGGTGCCAAAGTTGAGAACCCTGCAGGGAGTAGTCGACATGACAACGTCCAGCGCCGAGAAGTTTTCGTTCTCTCCTTCTCCAACAGAATCTGCTCCAGATACAGATGTCGTCCCCGACCTCCAAGTATGGTGGGACCCTTCTCCCGAAACGGACCCGCAGAACCCGCGAAACTGGTCAGCGATGGTGAAGTGGGCGAATATTTTGACGCTTTCTGTGATTAGTTTTTTGGTGTGCGTTTCCCTTTCCTTGTACCTTACCTTTCCCTACCTTTCCTTTCTTTAGATCATCTGTTTCTTATTGCAACACCCACCCCTTACATACATAGGTACCTATTAGTTAGGAGTCAAACAAACTAACGTGAAAAAGACCCTTCGTCTCATCTGCCCCCGCCCCTGCCATCCCCCTGATCATGACCGATTTACAAACCCCCTCCCCCCTGTTCGCCACGTTTTCCATCTCCATCTTCGTATTAGGATTCGCATCCGGCCCGCTTCTGCTTGCGCCGTTGAGCGAACTATACGGCCGGCTTATCATTTACCATGTTACCAATATTTTATTTTTAATATTCACTTGTCTCTGCGGGCTTGTGAGCACCGAAAAATCATTTCTAGCATGTCGTTTCCTAGCAGGCTTTTTTGGCGTTTCCACTATAACGATTGGACCGGGCACCATTGCGGATTTAATGCCCAGAGAAGAAAGAGGAAGGGCTGTAGCAGTTTGGTCGGTAGGCACGATATTGGGGCCGACGGTGGGGCCGGTGATCGGGGGGTTGGTGACAGAACGGGCCGGGTGGCGGTGGGTGTTTTGGGGGGTGTCCATTCCGGTGTGTTTCTCCCAGTGAAGAAAAGAAGGGGGAGTACTAGGTAAGAAAGGTGCTGACTTCACGTTGGTATTTGTAGATCGCCATTGTCGTCATCCTCGCCTTTGCCATCCTGCGCGAGACTTATCCCCCCGTTCTTCTCGCCCAAAAAGCCGCGCGGCTACGAAAAACCACTGGAAATCCCGGATACCGTTCACGTTTTGCGACAGACGAATCCCCCCGCGCTTTATTCTCGCGCAGCATCATCCGTCCGACAAAACTACTGCTCTGCCGTCCGCTCGTCACTATCCTGTGCACATATGTAGCAGTTCTCTATGCTACGCTATATCTCCTGTTTGCAACATATTCGTTTGTTTTCAGCGAGGTTTACGGATTCTCCCCCCTTGCTGCAGGCCTAGTCTTTCTCCCCGGGGGAATAGGGACTTTGTTCGGTGTATATTACCTCTCTCTCTTCAGCGACAAAAGTGTTCGACGTGCTGCTTCCGTGGAGGGAAAATCCGCTGCTCCAGAAGATAGACTTCCCCTGGTGATTACCCTGCCTGGAGCCCTGACGTTCCCAGCAGGGCTGTTCATGTATGGCTGGTCGGCGCAGGCGAAAACGCATTGGATCGTTCCGCAAATCGGCACGGCAGTTACGGGGTTCGGGTCGATCATTGTGTTCGCGGGGATACAGACGTATTTGATCGATGCGTTTGAGGAGTATGCGGCCAGCGCGGTCGGGGCGAATGCGGTGCTCCGAGGAACAGCGGGGGCGTTGCTTCCACTTTGTGGACTGGGTCTGTATGATAGACTGGGATGGGGATGGGGGAATAGTCTGTTGGGGTTTGTGGCGCTGGGACTGGCGCCGGTGCCGGTCTTGTTTGGGGTTTACGGACGCAGGATACGCCGGAATAAGTGGTTTGCGGCGAGGATATGACTGTCTAATAGGGGGACTTGAGCCTTGATACGGAACAATGTTAGAACTGAGAGGTAAATATTCTGACGCGACCATTGCAAATATTTAACCTATACCGAGTCCCGCTAACAAACTTTCAGTTGGATTAAATTGACATTGCTCAGATCTGTCTCGATAGAGCCACCCGTGTATTTGACCAGCTACAGCCGACTCGCTGCCATAACCATGTCTTCCTCCCTCTGTCTTCCAAACCTCTCGACCAATTCATCTCTTGTCATGCCTTCCAACCCTAACCTCTGCAGTCCCCTTCCCTCCCTCACAAAATCTTTCCCCGTCGCCATCTCCGCTAACCCTACCACGGCTTTGATCGGCGTCGCATCCACACCGAGTTTCTCGGCCAAGCCCATCCAGCAAACCAACAAATCCGGAACATCCTCGACCACATTCCTATGAGCCAATCCTTCGTCTGGTGCTCTAAGTGTACGATGCGGGCCCGAACCCCGTGCGAGAGAAACGGCATCGCCAAAACGCTGTGCGTAACAAGCGTTGGAAATCTCCACGGCAGACTGCGTCGCAAAATCATATCCCATGATCTGCGCAATATTGATCCGTACTTTGTCGAGGGAATCCATGGCCCGCGCTACCGAGGGTGATAGCCCTTGTGCGTAGAGGAGGAAACTCTCTCTCCTCTTTCTCTTTCCCTTTCCTTTTCTCTTTCCATTTCCACGGGCAGACCCAGACCCAGAGGAAGAGGATTCAAGCCAGCCCGTGTTCATGAGCATCATAAGGGGGTGAAACACCCCATTGACGTTTCCGAGAGACGTTTCGAGAATACTCGCTGTCCAGGTGATTTTGCAAGGGAGAAGGCATTCCACTACCAATACAAGTCGGTGAGGGAGCTGAAGGGAACCACTACACCAGAGAGTAGATTTCTTCCCCAGAATAGAAAGCGTCGGTGTGACCTGGGAAGTATCGAGACGACAGGAATACGGCGATAAATTCGTCTCGATAATCCAACCCAGATCCAGCGAAAGCACTTCTGGCAACAAGCTGATGAGATTCCCCGGGATAGCGAGAAGCGTATGGTTTTGCAGCGAGAGGTTTGTCTCTCGCAAGGTATGCAGGATGGTTTCCTGTCCGGTAGACGGCACGGTAAGGATCAGAAGGGGAGAAAACGTCACGGCCGCGGTGATGCAGGTAGTGAGAGTTATAGGGATGGATAATGCAGACGAAAAAGACGAATTGAGCCCGGTGACGTGGATAATGCTCGAGTTTTGGAGAATACGATCGGCCTGGCGTCGGTGCGTCGGGTGCGTATAGACAAGCACCGCGTGTCCGCGAAGTTGCAGATCAGCAGCCAGGGCGAGACCAGAAGGGCCGGCACCGATGATGGTGACGGGGAGTAATGGGGTAAAGTCCATGGTAGGCAGTTGGTAGTGAAAGTGAGAGGATTGTTTGTGGTGATGACTAGTGCACACGCTGCTGAAAAGACGGACCGTGTTGGTAATAAGATAAGCTTCGAGCTACTCCTTGCCAAGTGGGTGTACTCGGTATCTAGCCAGCCACTTACACACCACTTTTCTGGTAAACAGACCTGCAGACGGGCCAAATGCCGTGACTGGCACACCAACTCCGTTTGGACAGGGTGGGTGAGCAAGTTTGCTCTATTTTGCGTCTGCGCCAAGACTGGGTGTACAGTACATGGTACATGGTGACTTGCCTGTCAGACTGTCTCGTGCTTTCTAGTGGGCTCTCATTCTCGCCCTAGTCCATTACGTGTTTCTTTTCTGCATTTTTTGCGTCTGTTACTATAATGGTAAGTCAGTTGTCATGCTTGCCTGGTCAAGCACGTGTTTCATTCTGCATCTTTTGTACAGATCGTGGCCAGTTCTTTCTCATGTCCGGTTAGTTTCTCGTTCTTGCGTCTTTTGTTACAGTACATTTCCTGCATGTTCATCTTTTGTTTCCTAACCAACATATTTTATGCATACAATTTGTTGTGCAAACACGGCTTGGTCACTTTGTCTTTTTCCCAAAGGTTTAATCCCCCGACAAGGTATAGCTATCACCACGCAAATGCCTCTTCCACCAAATCCACACGGAATCCCTCTCCCACACACTTTACCACCTCCCTCGTCACTTCATCGGCCATTGCTCCCGGTGCACAAACCAGCACTGCGGTATGGTGAGTTTTGCCCACAGTCCCTCGTAGCACCTCGGCGATGTTCATCCTTCCTTTTCTGGCATCAGAGAGCCCCTGTTGACCAGAGGATTCATGTCCATGTGCCTCCTGATCAGTGATTTTCCCCGTACAGAAAAACAAACATTCCCCTCGAAAGTCCCCCAGAAACTCCCGCTTCACATGGTCCATCAGCGCGCCTTCCCTCGCCGACCAAGCTAGCATGACTCTTTCAGCCCGGAATTTCCTTCCTTTCTCCCCAGTGGTGGTATTGATTCCCTGTAGAAATCCCAAAATATGCGTAATTCCAATTCCCCCTGCCACACAGAGGATTGTGTCCGCCGCATATAACGGTGTCAGTGTAGCTCGGTGTCCCGAGTATGGTCCTTCAGTGTAGACTCGGATTTCTTTCGGAAGTGATGGTCCAGTAGAACTGCGAAGATAGGTCTGTATGTGGCGGGTCATGCCTTTTCTGGGGCGGATCATGAACTTGATCGTTGGGGTGTTGGCTGTATTTGGCGTGGGAGTGTTGGTTTCGGCATCGAGGTGATGGACTATCACCCCCTTTTCGTCGTCTGCTGCCACCGCATGGTCCGTCTTATGCTCTGCTGATTTTGGAGTTGAAAGACTAGTGGCTGTCCACGCCGCCACGCTAAACGGGTGACTTTCCCAAAACCTGACGCTTCGCAAATACAAAAAGCTATGCGTCGCCGGACCGAATCCCCTCATGCTTCTCGGAAATACCGTGACCTGTACGACATCACATCCCGGGATCGGTTCAATGACAGCCCTGGACCCGCTCAGTCCATTGTAATAAAGCACCCGACCGAGCCGTGCTGCTCTATCGCCTGCCCAGAACGCAAAACAGAGGTACAACCAAACTTCGTAGCCAAAATCAAAGTCAAAATGCAGCACAATATGGTACCAGCACCCGACGAGGGTAAGAATCACAAGCAGAATGTGCAGCACCAAAAACGTCTCGTAGAACCGGATCCGGAACGGCAGAGCGGCGAAGGCGGCGGCGAGACAGATGGCGACTGTGGCGATGATTCCCCACCACTAAATATATAAGTGTTAGCCAACTTCCCCACTTCCTTTTGTCTCACCCTTTGTTAGGGTCATCTTTTTGATAGGAAGGAAAACTCACAAAATAAGCCTCCCCCACTTTCTCGGCATACATTTCCGCCCCTCCATAACCCTCCGCCCACCATGCAGCCGTATACAAAACCGAATGCACCAGCGCCTGTACTACCGCGATTCTCGCCGTCCAACGATGTAAGATGATAAACCCCGTAGGAGACCAGCCCGTCCATTTTATGAGAAAAGAATTCCTCCCCGCTAGGAGGATTGCTATTCCCATGTTGGCGAAACTCAAAACCCCCGTGCGGTTTCCAATATATTCACATAGCTCAAACCCTCGTGAGAAAAACCACGTGTTTGGCTGTACCGAGCGGAAAGACACCGAGCAGAATATCACATTGAGGATAACGTAGAGAGTGACGAGGATAGTCATGCCCCTTGAAGGGAGATATCCAATCTTTCCGGGGAGCGGTTCCAGTCTTCTTTGCGAATCAAAAAGTGCAGGGAGGAGGAGTTTCCCATTCATGTTCTTCCAAAGATTGGAGGTGGTGATATTTAGATATACCGAAGCAGAAACCCGCGCTAAACTCTGGGAAATCCCCCCCAGGATAATCAGGACGGTGATAACAACAAGATAGAGCGCCACGGCAAACCGCGCGTGCAGGTTTTCCTGTCGGGAAAACTCTTCCAGGGTCTGGTATGTGGCTTGGTAAGTTTCCTGGTTTGCCAGACTGGTAGAGTTAAGCCAAGTTGCCGTCCCAGGAAGGATTTCGGTAGGAGGGACAGCGGGGAGGTTCCCTTCCAGGGAAGTTTCGTTGGTAGCGACCAGAGAATACGTCGTAAAACATTCGTCTTGTTGACTCTCAGAAAGACCATCAGATTCGCAGTGCGTTCGGATACAATACGCCATAGACTCCAGCCAGGGACGATTAGAGCCGCGACACGCGGGTGTAGTAGTACCCATTTCGGCCATGGAAGGATCGTCAAAGGTAGTGCAGTTAAGAGAGAGAGACGAAAGCGCGGCGTTGCAGGCTTGGCAGCAAATATCGGGATACAACGTGATCCCGAACCCGATGATGCCGTGTTTGACAGCCCGGGCCGGGCCGATGCCCGTTAAGGTGAAGAGAACAAATGCGGGAAACATTTTTTGGCGTGTCCAGTGGATTTCTCGCGAAGTCGGGAAGAAGGAAGAGAAACCAGCTCTCGACGACGACTCAAACTTTTTTTTTTTTCATTTTCCCGTTCAATATTTTTTTTCTTTAGAGAACAGTAGTGTCCATATTGATGAAAACGAAAAATTGGTACAGCGCAGGTTTGAGCAAGTTTCAGGAACGGATAAATCTGCGACAGCCAATGGCGACGGGGGTGGATATTGAACTTCGAGTTGTGGCATTTCATATTGAGATTGGGGTAAGTGACTCCGCGTTGGTAAATATTTAGATTCTCAATCAAAGACTGTCGGAGTGGAGGCCATGTGATTGAAGGGGGTTACGTGTCGAGAAACCCAGGCCAACAGTGTGATTGATTGATTGTCATCTTGGATCAAACTGTCATCGAGCGAATTTCTTTGTGGACATGGCCAATCTGGTTGGAAAAGAACTGGGAGATAGGGATACCTTCAACACTTTGCCTAGCCCTAGACGCCATCAATATTACCCCAGCTCACGGGTACCTCAGGTGATGTGTCAGTAGGAAATACATCCAAATGTCAGTCAACAGCTGGCAGTACCCTCCGAGGGCGCATCCCTTTCCCGTCTTCTCAGCCTCCCCATCACGCAGACTTAATACGATAATTTTCTTCTCCCAATTTCACGAGTATCTTTGGGGCGCATCCTTCCATCTTTCCATAGCTTGGACAACCCAGAATTCTCAGTTATTTTCGCATCGTGGCGAGCACGGCTGATCCCGCAAGGAATATTTGCGATTACTGATCGACTCTCGGACACGCATATCTGCAGCACAAGTTCGGGACAGCATGCAGCTGCCATGAAGCACGATGGATTGAATAGTTGTTTACTAAACTGGCGGGACTCCACGGGGTATCGTTTGATTGGGGGCTTTGCGAGGCAGAGTCTGGTCTGCTTGCAGCAACACTGACACTGAATATTCTTGACTCACGGACTCGAATGTCACACACTGCATTGTTCATTCTATCTAGGTAGGTAGTCTATTCGTATTGTGGATCAAACTGACTCCTCACGTCCACTCCCTCAACGCTTCCACTCCGACGGCCGGTTATCGTCAAACCACTTCTTCTCCGCCTCGCTCTTCCCTGTCCAGTGAACACTGTCAGCCAACCCCTTCCCTTTTTCATGACGGAGAAAGAATAAAACTTACAAGGCGGCGGGGTGAACCCATTAATCTTCCACAGCTCTCTCGGCGTCTCGTCGATCGAAAACTCCCAATCATACCCCTTATCCGCAACATGCGGCTTGATCAACTCCTCCAGTCTCGTAGTGGCGCGTTCCTTGCGAGCTTGATCATCGCCGAAATGCACGGCAATATGATCAGCCATGAAACGAATAAACGGACGTTCGGGAGGCGCGTTTTGACCGCCGATGAAAATGTTGGTAGCCGGAAGGGTGATGAAGTTGACGATTACGTAAAAGGCAGGAAGACCGGCAGAGGTGTAGTAGCTGGTCAGAGCGGCGGCGAGAGTTTGTTTGGCCTCAGGGGTGGGGAACGTCCCTTCGGGGTGGAAGACGAGCCAGAGGGGCATTTTAGATGTAAAAAAGGGGTGATTTCTGAGAGAAAATTGGCGTTGATGTGTCTAGTGACTGAGTGTGTTGTAGTGCACAGTCTAGATGACACTCGACATGAGGAAGTTGATGCCGTTTTATCTTTTCCCGATTCCCCAACCCCAACCAAACGGAATTGTAAACCCAACAGAATTGTCGTCATTGACTTCGGCAAACTACGAGATGCCAAGTTCGTCGCAAAAGTATCCCGCAGTGCGACTAGCTGGGTTCGGTTTGTGAATAGTAATCACACCGCTCCAGCAGGTTGTACAGTGGACATCAATAGCCGAGCGCCCTATGATCACATTTCTCTAACTAATACTTTGTAATCACCTTGCCAGTAATCACTGCATTGTTTGTCATGGGCTCGGATGCATCAACACCGAACAACCCTTGAATTCAAAACAGTCTCAACCGAGGTTGGGGGGTGGCCACTGCGTGAGCTGCTCAACAAATATAATAGATACACAAAGCGCTTTATGACAGACATTGCACTGCATACCCACCCAACCAGACAGATCCGAGCCATACAGTCCATTCGTCCTTCCATCGTCCACTTGCTTCCGTCCACCATCTACCCAAACACTCCCCAAAACAACACTTCATTTTATTACAGCCATGGCCACCCCAACCTCAACAAACTCTTTGGTTTTTCTCACCGGCTCCACTGGGTTCATTGGCTCCCGTATTCTTTCTGACCTTCTCTCTGCGCAACACCGAGTCCGGGCCAGCGTTCGTCGCGCGGAACAAATCTCCTTGCTCACCTCTCGACATTCTTCATCCGTGGAATCAGGCCAGCTTCAATTCGCGGTAATCCCCTCTCTCGAAGATGCCGAGTCGGTAAAAGCGGCGGTTGCAAATGATGTCTCCTGTATAATCCACTTGGCCTCGCCCATGCCTGGAAAGGGAGATGATTTTGAGACGGGATATTTACATCCTGCGGTGAAAGGGACAGAAACCATACTCGAAGCGGCCAGGGGTACAAAAGTGGAAAGAGTGGTGGTCATGTCCTCGGTCTTGGCGATGATGCCGCTGGGAGGGCTGGAGATGGAGGGGCTGCATGTTGTGGGTATGTCTCTCTCTCTCTCTCTCTCTCTGTGCACTCAGCCTATAGTCCGACTTTATCACCTATTCTAACGCAAAATCCCAGAAGGAGCAAATTCAACCATAACCGTCCCTTCCCCATTCACGTCCCCCTCTCCCGGGGCCAAATACACGGCATCCAAGATCCTCGCTCACCGCGCCACGCTCGCCTGGGCTGCTCGACACCAGTCGACTCTAAACTTTGATATCGTTACCGTCCATCCTAGTTTTGTGCTTGGACGAGATTTGACGTTTACCCCTTCTTCTGAAGAAGAAGTCCCTCCCGGCATAAACGGGTGGGTGATTCGCAGTTTGGGAATCCCGCCTCCGGGAAAACCGTTGATTCCGGCACTATTTGTCGACGTCGGGGATGTGTCTGCGGTGGTTCTTCGTTCTGTCCCGACCACCACCACCACCTCGAACATAAATACAATTACAGACGGAAATGGAAAGGGAGAGGTTACAGAGATATTGGTTTCGGGAAACCCCACCTCCTGGGAAGAAATCTTGCAATTTGCAAAGCGTTTCTTTCCTCAGATAGAAACCAAGTTGCAGGGTCCATTCATTAAACCCATGACGGTGGATACCACGCGCGCGGAAACAAGTCTGGGGATTAAGTGGCGGGAGACGGGGGCGATGTTGGGTGATGTGTTTGGGCAGTTTGCGCAGTCTTTGGAGTCTGTGGAGACAGAGAGAGAGGTGGGGAGGGGGAACCTGTAAATTTACTTGCCTTTCGTGTAGTTTTACATTTCATTACATTACAATAGACACGCCGTTTCTTTCTTCCTCTCTCTCTCTCACACACACACAACCAGTCACTCCTGTACTGTACGTGCCGCAGAGAATGCGCTTGGCGCCTAGATACCAATCAGGGGTAAGTAAAACCAAGCAAGGCGGGTAAGGAACGCCAAGTGATTCGCTCAGGGGGGGTTAAACAAACATAAAGTAAACTTGTCAAAGTCGGAAATGCAACTCTGGTCTAGAATAGGAAGAGATGTCGAAGAGTGGAATAAAAGTACGTCAGCAAATGGACGAGTGAAACTAGGGAAGGAAGACCTCTTGTTTGTTTAGGAGTCTAGAGGCAAATACGTCGATAAATTATACGTTTCTTTTTTCCTAGCTAACCTGTAGTGACTTTTTCATCTCGTCCAAACTTCCGACAACAAGGACAACCCTAGAGAGGAAGCTTTAATCCTTTACAATTCCACATTGCTGATCCGTTGACGAAATAGTAAAGACGAAGACTCGACGAGTAAAGTAGAAGCATGTATTCCAGGCCCTAGCAGCATGCTAACTTCCTGCCCTGTGATGATGACAGTCTCGAGCATTATATACATACCTAATCAAGCGGGGCTAAATGCCTACATCTCCATGTGACATGTCTGCCATGTCCTCATCCACATGCTTAAACTGACACTTGCCTGCTCGTCACGCGTTTCCTCGGGCATAATAATCCCCACTACCTGCCTTTGCCAGATATCCACATATCCAACCATCAAATCTGTGTGAGTGAGCTGCTTGCTGAGCTTGTCATTTCCAGCGCAGGACAGGGCTACTCCTGGTCTGGTGCTTTTGCCTCCACGGTTGATGGTAGAAGTAACTTTTATTAGCAGCAAGAGGTCCCAGTGACGATGATGCAGTGATGACAGAATCATGTCGGCGATTAGGGATGGCAGTGACTTTTGTTGTTAGTGACTTCAGGGTTAAAGACGAGTTGGGGTTTGTGCCAGTCATACAGGGGAGTTGGGAAGCCACGAGGAAAGACAGGAAACGACGGAGGAAGACGAGAAACTGACGTGGGAAAAGACAGGAACCGACTACCACAGGGATACTCTAAATCCTTGGTAAATGGTTTTAGAGAAAAACAGCCGACAGACCTCGATATCCTTTACCGGGACTCTGCCAGTTTTCTTCTATAGTCAATTAGTATCTTTATTACTATTTCCTTGACGTCCTCGCTGCTGTTCTACAATTTCTCACATGGGATATACCTTTGTCCTGATGCATCAAAATCCTTAACACCTTTCTACTAATTAATGCTCGTTATGGCGCTAAGCTAGGCTAAAATCCCTACTTGATACTTGGGTAGCAATTGCCACCGTACATCTAGAGAACCATGTACCCATTCACCCCGCGCGACACATATACATGCCCCTAAAGTCTGAGAAACAAGATTCAGACTGGTCTTCTCCCACTAAACCCCATCCTCGTAGAATTTCTTCCAGGAAAGCCGACCCTGGACAATCGATAAACCCTCCTACCCACATATTCCACAATATTATATATAAATAATCCAACCTGGAGTGACAAACTCGTGGTGCTTGTCGCAAGTACCAGTCGTATGCAAACCTTGGCATATCCGATGGTACGTCTGTTGCATAGCCTCTAGCGACACGATAATGACGAGGAGGGATGACCGATGGCCGCGACGCATAAATCTGCGGCCAAAGAAGGCTTAGGGCAAACTCGGGAAAAGCCAAATTCTCCTCATCTTTGAGTTTCCCAGCCGCTTGCGAGCTCAAGTCTACTACTGCTGCTGCTTGGAAATCTCTGTGGACATGCTCTAGGTATCTTGACAAGGATGATACGATGTAGAGAATGTGAACTGTATGTCCACTGGATCCTCGGGAAACATATCGAGCCCATTCATCATCCACAATAACCATGCCAACTAGGCGAAATCCCCAGTTTCTGCCAGCATATATGTGCGAGAAAAAATTGTCGGCGGGGTTTCTCTCAATCCCACCTGGGCTGGGCAGAGATGCCCTCTCCCGTTCGGCTAGCAAGATGGCCAAAGCCAGACTTAGCTTAGCTGACAGATAATTGTGAGGCCCAATTGCTCTGATGCCATGGGAGGCAACCCAATTTCCTCTGCTCTCTTCTGACCATTCGAGTAAGCCTTCTAGGCAGCGTGCGATGTCCGCGAGGACAACCTTGTTTCGGCCTAATACATGGTAGAACTCAACGATGATGTCGACGAGATCAGCAACATATTCCCACGTGAGACTGGTGATAAAAATGTGGCCCTGGATCTCGTGATCATCCAACGGACCCCAAGTCCTCGGAAGACGGGATTGAAAACGAAAGTCGTCCAGGAGAATTTCGATCATTGTTATGCCGCTATCAATGCGACCGGACCGTACGTGTAGAAGCTGCTTCAACATCTCAACGACAACTTCCCAGCGCGCATTGAAAAAGCTCAGCACTGCTGGGAAAGTCACACCATGCTTGAGTTGCTGTGCCATAACCTCCAGGTTCCACTGAGCCAGCCGCGGTATCAGTTCTGGACAATGACGAGCGATTTCTTGAAAGTGGGCGTTGGCATTCTTCGTGAGAGTGTCATTAGCTCCCAAGACAGCCATTCTTATTTCTGTCGCTTTTTGCAGGTCCCGGAATGCTTCAGGGCAACTGGGCGCAGTGAACCCAATCCCCATCAGAGCTCCCATTGTAGCTGGGTGCCGCCTCCCCAAAACAATTGATCGAGTAGAATGAAGCCAAACGTATAACTCTCGGGATTGGGTCAAATTGCCAATCTGATAGAGGACGAAGGCGTAGTCTCCGATAGCTGCAAGGACTCGAGGGTCGCTGATTGGAAGCTCTTGAGCCATCCTGCACAGGACAGTCCGCAGGAGCTCTTCTCGGGCAGACTTGGAGGAAATTTCTTGTCTAAGTCGATAAAGCATCTCCCAGGTCTGGAGAGCCCAGGTTGGCGTGTTGCGAAGGTAGCTTAACGTCTTCTTCGCTTCTTCAGCAATTGAAGTAAACCAAAACCACCAGCCACATATCGTTCTCAAAATGACCCAACTATGCGACGTGCACCCGCCCGGTTGGATGAAGCTGGAGTCTTCTCCTTCGCAACCCCACAAGACTTTGAGATGGCCCGAGAGGGCAAGCAGATGTGGTTCTAGGAGATGGGCTTGGTTCATGTCGCGAGTTTGATGGAAGTTGTACGACCTGTAAACCATAAGGGTAGCATTGAGAGATGCATAATGCTGGCCTTTGACATCCAATCTTGACCGTGCCCATAAATGTATGAGTGGGTGCATAGAGAGGATATCTTCGCCGGCTCTCGTAAGTAGAGAGTATGATAAAAGCACTGTTACAGCCCTTCGCAGTCGAAAAGCTAGAGTCTTCCTTTAGCCATAGGCTCTACTCAATTTGCCAGGGGCCGCCGTACCTTTCGATGGAGATTCACTACTCCATTGATAAATAATATCCTCGTGTATGTTCGAGAAGTGAAGAAAGCTTAGGACATCCAGGAGATCGGCAGCTTCTGGAGCCCGTGCTTGGATGGCGGCGTAAGAGATTTCCCATGTCGTGTTCAGTGTGCCTTTTCGATAACCCCAAACTGCGTTGCTGACCCAGGAGCCTAATAGTTCTGCTGGGTGGTGTCCAAAGATGTCAAGGTAGTCTCTCACAGGCTTTTGCATCTGTTGCACGGCCATGTATGCACCGGCTTGAATAACTGCTAATGGCAAGTACCCCAAGTTATGGAGGAGATGCTGCGCAGCCTCCCACTCTAGTTACTGTCAGTTGCAAGCACAGCACTACGAGAAAGAAAAAAAAGAATTATTGGGCCAATATGACGACGTACCATCTCGTGATGCCTCGGGATCCAGCTTAATCTTAGCCGCTCTTTCCAGAAGCTCCAAGGCCTCGTCTTCGTTCATGACCTGAATCTCGAGGCTTCTCCAAATGACCGCCAAGTCGGATCTTCTGCTTGTAACGATAATACTACCGCTATGCGACGGTGGGAAAAATGACTGGAAATCGAAAGATTCGAGATCGTCAACATTATCCATAATGAGGAGCCAGTTTCTGTTCCGTTCGTCCGAGAGCCACGTGAGAATAGCGCTCTTGAGTAACTCTGGTGAATCGAGAGACGTAAAGATTCTGTTGTAGTGAGGACTCTCCTTTGATTTTTCGCTCCGTTCGTAGGAATTCTTGATTGCGTTGGCGATGGACCGAATACTGTGCAGCAATGATGGTTCGCTACTTCCATCCATCCAAAGTATCGAGGAATATCTTTTGCCAGCTCGATACGCGTATTCGACTGCAATATGGGTTTTTCCAATCCCTCCAATCCCCGTCAGTACCACAAGGTTGCACGCTGCTCTGGTAGTTTCCCCCTCTATCAACATCTCTGAAAGCTCCGCCATCGTAGAGTTTCTTCCTGAAAATTGGGGGTTGCGCGGTTGATTAAAAGCTATTAGCCCTAGCTGAAATTCGGCTGGGTCAGAAGTGTTTGGTGTTGCATGTGGCTGTGAAGACGGTGTCTTTTTAAGTGCTACAGGGCGAGTAAGATTTGAGCTCTAAATCACTTGAGGCATTCGCTCAACTTACCTTTTACGGCTTCCCAATCTTTCCAACTTGCCTCGATCCGGTACTTGGCCTTGCTTTCCCATACAAGCAGGCGCTGAGATAATTTTTGAAAGTTTGGATCGTCGATCCTCGAGAATTTGACCAACTTGCTATGGTCGGCAGCAAGCGGGATGTCTTCAGTATCCCGCGCGCCCTGAATGACCGCCGAGTATCGCGGGACAACCTAGAAGTAGTTAGTTGGGAGAGAAAAGAGCCATAGGATAGAGCGCACAAGTAAGCGACCAAACTTAAGAATTGGCATAGGCTCTGTTTCATAGAAGAAAACAGCCGCAATGTTCTCACAAACAGCATTATATCGAGACTGAAGGTCTTGCACCCATTCCGAGTGTTTCCCAATTTGGCTCAAAAGTTTTGGGTTGGTGAAGGAGGCTAGCGAGAGGATCCGAATCATGATTTGGGCGAGGGGTACTCCTTCACCTCCTTGGTGAGGAGTGCCAAAATAGAGAACCCCGTAAGTTGAAAGTATAATGGATTTTTGGTGTTCCAAATGTCCAACCCTAGCAGAGTCGGAGTGTATGAGAGCCTGTTACGCGGTTAATATATTGGCACACTAGTCTAGCAGTATGCCAGCGAACGCTTTTAATCACCAGCCCTCCGAGGCTGTGAGTCACGAAGACGATCGGTCTCTTGACAGTCTATCAGTTTTATTAGCCGCAGCCACCCACCCAAAAAAAGTAATAATAAATGCCATCTTTTGGCGTTTGACTGGTCGTACTTACGTCTGTCAGCTGTCGTTGTAGAGCTAGCGCTGCTACAAGCTCCTTCCCGTGATCATAGATATCTAAGGTAAGAGGAGAATCACCTCGTGTTCGGCTATCGTATGAATACGAATATATGCGTGCTTGCGGGAGGACCTGGGGGAGAAGATCTTGTAGCCAGAATACGCCGTTATCGTCTACCCAAGACTCTTTCCAGTGTCCATCCATGCCGTGTACGGCAACGATGCTAGCAATGTAAGCGGATCCGTTAAGATTTGATAGAGTTTAAAGCGCATACTCGATAGATGGGTTAACCCCACTCTAAATCAGTTTCATGCCCCAGAAACGCGGTTCATGCTCGCTAATAATTAAGGTTGCATCCTTGGGCCCTTCTGTTACATCCGAGACAGCGGCACAGAGCCCCCACAGTTGTGCCCCATACACCAAATACATGAGAATAAGTGAAATCACCTCCATGGTCGAGTATAACTGGATGTGTATATTTGAAGTGCAGTAGAGCAAAGATTGGATGAGCTTGGTTCAGAAAGACTGATGAGCGTAATACGTGAATGTTGGGGTGTCGGGCTGCAAGCCCGTCTGCCCAAATGTCACGACCCAAGAAAGGGCCACCCCTCTCCAACCTAAGGCATCCATAAAGTGGGGACACAGGAACAGGCAATAGCATGCGCAGGCGTCGCTTCGTTCGTCGGTCGCGCGGCCCAGGCCCAAAAGAGACAAAGCGACGGAAAAACGCGTGGAGCCGACTGAAATCCATCACGTGCAGATGGGCTGATCTCGTTTTTGAAAGAACCCCCCCTTTAGAGGAAAAGTGGAAAGAGCAAGGAAGCAACAGGAAAGCTGTCTAACAAAAATTATCCACGCTGACACAGTACTCGCACGCTGAACACACAAATCCCCAAAGCCATCCCTCGTCCCGTCGATATGGCCTCATCCCGCACCTCCCTACTGCACCAATACCTACTAATCTAAGCCTAATCTCCACCATCGACAACACCCCCGTCAAACCTCAGCAAGCTGGTAGGCCTAACTATCATCTTCTACTATACCCTCGGACAAGAGCACCCGGAGAGGCCGTTTCGGAACAAGTAGAATGGTATTCCCGGTACACACGGCTGTACAGCTGACACCTACAACTACCCATAACAACTTCTAGCACTAATAAAGCTGGGGAGTAAATACGGTATTCGGTTTAAAGCGTCCAGACACCGCTTACCAAAAAAAAAAAAAACAAGGCTAAGAATCGGCTGGGTTTACCGTACAACTTGTTGAGCGATAGCAAACTTGCGTGGCGAAAATAGTATGGTACTTAGCGTAAGCAAAGGTGAGCGAACCTGAGTAAAGACTGAGCTGGGCCTGAATCGGGCCTGAGCCGCTGTGAGCAGTGTTACATGGGCGAGGTACAAAAAGGGAAATTTCGTGTGCCCAGATTCGTATCATGTGACATGAGATACTCAACTCGTTGCTGTTAATCAAAATCAGTAATTCTAGTTACCTACCTACCCTAGGTATTTAGGTAAGTAGGTAGGGTATCTGTGGTATCATCCAAAAGAACCCGCGCGAACTCTCTCCCTTTATCTTCTTCGAATCCCTTCAACTCCTCCTCTCAATTCTCCTTGTCATTCTCCTTCTCCTTCATATTCAAGCCAGTTCTCTTGATTCACACAACTTCTTTTCCAACGCAACGTATAGCAAAAAAAAAAAAAAAAATTCAGCGTCGCTCATTCATCACCCCTCTTCTTCCCATCATTTCTCTTGGTCCTCTCAATCCATCGCTCCTCGATATTTCCCTGTCCACAACTTCTTTCCAACGTGTAGCAGAAGAGTCCGGGTCGAGAATGCCCATTTGACAGGCCGTTTGTATCATCAAGTCCCAGTGTTTTGGTACCTGTAGGGACTTTGTCTCTAGAGGATTGGGAGGGTCCATGTCCATGTCCATGCCCATGTCCGTATCCCTGGCGGTGACGGCATCGGTGACGGCATCTACGTCGTCGTCCATGACGGTATTCATGTCCATCTTGGTGACTGTATCCACGGCCATGGCCATGGCCGTTTCCACGTCCAGATCCATGCCCATGTGCCGACCAATGGCGCTGGTCAGATCCACGGCCGTTTTGTGATCTATTTCCATGTCCACCGTCATGTTCATGTTCAGATCCCCGGCCATGTTCTGATCTATTTCCATGTTCAGACCAATGGACATGCTCTGATCCGTGGCCATTCTGTCATCAATTTCCATGGTCATGTTCACGTCCATATCCATTTCCACTTGCATGTTCAGATCTATTTCCATGTTCATGCCAGCGTCGGGAACAGGGACGGGAACAGACTCGGGAAAAGAGTCAGGAACAGGAACAGAATCCGGAAGAGATTCAGGCTCAGGAGGAACAAGAACCGGAGCCTCCCCTTGGAAAATATATTCCACCGCCCCCGGGCTCGCCAGCCCCGCCAGCGAAACCTGCATGGCATAGCAGATTTCCAAGAGCCGCGCATCCGGCAAAGGAAACGCCAGGGGGTCCTCCGTCTTGAGGAGGTAGACATCTCCGTGCTGAATGTCCTTGGGTCCGTATTCAGAGCTGCTCTTGCCGTCGGGCACGTTTCGCAGTATCTTGCACGTGGGCTGGTCCACCACCATCGCCGCCGTGGGAGCTAAAAACCCAACTTCCCTCTGCAGCCGGGAAAAGAAAACCACCTGGAGATAAAGCTCACGTCCTCGGTAGGGTGCATGTTCTATCGGCCGGAAGCCAATGACATGTCGGTCCCACAGATCCCGCACAGCCGGGCTCAGGGGCAAGATATTGGCCCATGCCGCGTTTTCCTCCATCCACGCTGCTTGTTCCTGTGACTCAACCCAGGCGTGCATATCCGTATCGTCATCCCATTTGGGGGTTTTCTTCGTCTTCTTCCGCAACACTGGCATAGCCTCGATCGGCCACATGGGACAAAGACTCCTCCGGAGGGTTTCCACCTCTCTCCCCGACGTGGATGCGACCTGGACAATCCTTGTCCCCCGCGCCTCTGGTGACCTCGTAAAGATACATTCAAAGCCATACCAAGGCAGGACCTTTTCTGCTGCCTCCCGATCCACGACCTCCCCTAGCTCTTCCTCTTGTAAATCCTCTCGCCAGATACGCAACGCGTTATCCACAGCCATCATGTGGATTTCAATCTGTTCTTGAAAAAACCTTTCGAGATTCCCAGGTCGGGTATCCATCGCCGCACTCATGATGAGATCGAGCATTTCCGAGGCCGGGTCGAGAACGGCGGCGAGCACGGCGGCGCGGAGCTTTTGCCCTTCTGCGGACTCGAGTTTTGCCCTGTTTTCTGCCTCGGCCTTTTCTTTGGCCGAGGGGCCGTCATTCGTGTCGGTGCTGCCGTTGCCGTTGCTAGTAGCAGGAGTGCTGTCGTTTCCGTTGCCAGTAGCAGGAGTGCTGTCGTTGCTGCTGCTGTTGATGCTGGTGCTGGTGCTGGTGCTGGTGCTGTAGTCATGATCATGCACCTGAGGCTCCGGTCCCTTGGCCATGCAGTCGCGAATAAAGTCGGCAAAGCGTATTCTAAGCTCCTTTGCCGAGAGTTGTGACGGCAAAGTCCGGTCGTCGTCGTGAATAGCGTCGTCTCCGCTGTTTAACCGCGCCCGAGACTGAGCCTGAGCCTGAGCCTGAGAATGAGCCCGAAAGGTTGCCACCGCCTTGAGCAAAGCGTCGGATGGTGATGGTTTCCGGAGGTGCTGAGTGGGATACCAGCTGATGGTTCGACACCCTTGGTATGTCGACTCGATCGGGGGCGGCTGCTGCTCCATCATGTTGATGTTCATGTTATTGTTATTGCTGTTGTTAATGTGGGACATGGATGGTAAAGGCCGACAGCTGGCTGCCCGGGGTGGAAGAAGTGAAGAAGAAGAAGAAGAAGAAGAAAAAGAACGAAAGGTAATAATCCTTAATGTAGATAGGGGCTGGATAATAACCACCAGATATTAATGTGCAGTCAGCTACCAGAGATGTTGAGGTTTGTTTGTCCAGGGAGAGGAAGAAGAAG
>Ga0247760_1001231_pt1 | contig 24593 bp, 19 predicted proteins | sample UWRJL171409R4_FD_179936 | JGI IMG/M metagenome (GOLD analysis project Ga0247760, IMG submission 179936) | Plant litter microbial communities from Arlington Agricultural Research Station in Wisconsin, United States - UWRJ-L171-409R-4 | ecosystem: Environmental > Terrestrial > Plant litter >... | reverse complement strand
CAAAGGGTTTTCTGTCTCGCCACAGGGCAATCAACATTGCGAGACAAGCCGACGAACCCGCTACATGTAAGCTATAGTTTCGCTATGCCGTCGTCGGTGCCGCGGTCCCTTCAGGGAGCGAAAGTGAGAGTGTTCCTGCTCCAGTCCCATCGTAGAGGCAGGACCACCTTGCCAGCATCAAGGGTATTAGAGGAGACTGCGGGTTTTTCTTGTTGGGCAGAAATACACTCGCATCTGGCGTAGAACGGAACCACATCCGACTCCGCTTCTGTCCCACTAACGATGGGGGGCAAAAAGGGTCTATCATATTTTACTCTGAGGCGGGAGTTCATGGTGCATGGAACAAGGCACTACTGCTCGAGGGGCCAGAGTATCAGAATTATCCCTCAGTTGCATCCTGCCCCTCGCTGGTGATGTTCAACAGCTGAATCTCCTTTCAGAGGGGCGGAAGCACAAGGCGCCATCGGCGCCAGTGCGCTCATGAGTTTAGCTCGATGTATCTCTGCGGGCGTTAAGGGATCTCTTGACTGAGTATCGTTAATTGATCTTGTCGAAAAGGCCGCATCTCGTCCATCCACTGGTCCCATCACCCGAGGTTGGTTCGAGCTGCAAGCATTGCGGGAAGAGGGGGGTGCGGGGCTCAACAGGATGACCCCTCAGTCGCTCTGCATCAAACAGCCCCTCCCTTTCCCAGGAGCAGACCGCTTCAAAGGCTTCTGGCGCTTGGGGAGGCAAGAGGAATAATAATAGGCTCCGGCCGTTGACATTACAGAACCCCGGGTGGAATCTTCGCCGTGTTTCCGTTTGCCAGTTGACGTGCATCTTGAACCTGCGCCAACCTCGGCCAGTCCAGAGCTTGGCCTGGTGGAGATTCAGATCGAGCCATGGATTGGCCCAGATGCAAACATGAAGTGTGTGGCGGCCGTTGGCGACGATCACAAGAAATTCATCGTTCGCTCGAAACAAGCACAAGCAAGCGAGAGCATCATCTTTCCATACACGTACATGTCGCCGGGAACGGCCGGTACGGGAGGGGCGGGTTCGAAGCTGGGTTTTCCAGGCTTACGCCTCTGCCAAGGAACCACCATCCTCCTTCCCGGTGCGGTTCAAGATTCTCGTGGGGGACTACATGAATGGGCCGATGGGTGGATCGACTAAATCCAACCACCACCCCTGTTGGTGCACACATGGTGTGTACTCAACAAGAATCATGAACAGAAGGGTCCCTTGGTGCCTTGTTGACCAAGCGGAGAGCCCGCATGCGCGAGCTAAAATGTCGATGGAGCTATCACTGGCGCATCTCCTCTGCTAGTTCGAAATCCACTTCGGCTTCCCGGTGCGGGCCCATCGCAAAGAAAATCTTAAGAGAAGAAAGATCTTGAAGAGAGAAGAAAAAAAAACAGAGTTCTCATGTGAGTGTTCCCCACGTACCCTGCAAATCCTTCTCCCTCCTGGCCGGGAGAGGTGTGGTTGTTACCAACGCAAAGTAATACCAGAGGGGCGGCAAAACCGCCTGCGGTTGGCCGCGGCGGTCGTGTGGTCCATGACATAAGGCGCAGGTCGCAGTGGGAAGTGAGGGAGGCGGCGAAAATGAAAGCCCGCCTCCTCCTCCCCGCGGAACACACTTGGTCATCATCCCATATTCCTGCGCCCATCATCCACTGTCGGATATACACGGCCGGTCTGCCATTCGCATATGACCTGTGCCACTGCGTCGTATCGAGTGGGGCGTTGCATATGATTTGATGCGAGAGGGACCAGATCAGCGCATCATCTTTTCTGCTGAGGTTCTTTATTTTCGGCGGCGCACGTGAAACGACGCTGATGACAATCCTCCCTTTTTGAGGGGCGAGGAGTTACTGTAGGGTGAGATGGTGAGGTGGGAATGAATGGGAAGAGGACCTGGGTCGTCATCTTGTTGGGTGCTCCTGCTGCTGCTGAGGAATTACGAACAAAGTCCGAGTCACTGTTGGGGTCGAGACCGTGATCCCATTACGACACTCGTGGCCACTCACTCACCACTATCGATGCTGTTGGCTGCTGGATGAGTGGTTGTGGTGGTGGTGTTTCGCTTTGTACTTAGGCTGCGAGGCTGCCTACCTGCCTGCTGCTGCTGCTGCTGCCACTGCAGTCATTTGACGGTCACCCGGTGTGCCGGGATTGTGGTTGGACCCGGCATCTGGGTTCCAGCCTGCCCTGCCCTGCTGGCCTACGTACACTGATGCGTACTGGCTGTGCTTGTGCCAGGGAATGCCAATGCAAGATGCGCCATGCATTCTGGGCGTTGGTGATAGGCTTCCATTTTCGATGTTCGGGGTTATCCAACCCATACCACATGCCATATCAACTGTCATTCTTTGGAAACAGGTTGACGTGTAAAGCTACCGGCAAACGATGATGACGAGGCTGGTGATGAGCCTCCTTGTCTCGTCGTCCCTCTGCCTGTCTGCCGGCTTCACTCCCACGTATACCTTGCACAATACGTGCATGGTTTGCGATTCATTGCCGTGGTGCCTGCCTGCCCCCTTTTCCAACCTGCGCAGTGATATCTCATCTGTCGGCTGCTCCGTTGTCACAGGTGACCAGACTAGGTAGACGAAGAAGGAGGTAAGTACGAAGGCTCGGGCCAAAAGAAAGGGTCTCCTCAGCCAGTGCGAAAGATGCTTCCTCACTGCTAAGGCCGCCCTGGTTTTGCCTATCGCAGGCTATCTCCCATTCCGAAAGGGCCTATCTGCATTCTGAAAAGGTCTTCCTGCGCTCCGAAAAGGCCTTTTACAATGCCGTCAAGGCCTGCAATGTGGTAAAACCAGGCCTGCTGTTTCGGTATAAGACTGTGTGAGGATCTCGATAACGTGTTTCCACACGGAGAAGAGAGACCCTTTCTTTTGGCCCCAGCCTTCGTATGTCGCTCTGTATCAGTGGTCGGGCAATGAGTGCCTGGTGCTCGGGTGTTGTTGCTCGGGGATCACAAGATGGAAGAGACCGAACCGCACGCACGCAACGCACACCGGTCCGTTGCGAGACCGTGTTACCTGCCAGATCGAATTTACCGAGCATAGTACCTCGGCAGGCGGGCATGTGTGTTGGTGTAAATCGGGGGGGGGGCTTGTCTTACACGTCTGGAATACACGCTCATGCTTCTAGTTTACCCATGTGGGGGTTACGGCTGGAGTTTGGTAACTTCCGGTCATGCGGGTATCCTATTGCTGGCGAGATATTGGGCGACTTTCGATGGGGAGTGAGAGAAGAGTAGAGCAGGGTAAAAGAACTGTAGGGAAGCAACCATGGATTTATTCTGCTCTTAGTGAGTTTGCTTGAAGGTGTGTCGAGCATTTGATCAACGTACCAAGTCTGGGGAAAGTAATGACAGGACTCTGGATATTTACCGACCGTGGCAACAATGATACCAGACGGATGCCTGCTGATGAGGGCAAGGCTTTCGACGGTGCTAGGAGAGACACAAGAGATGAGGACTGAAGACAGCAGCAACCTCACAAGTATGAGATCTCCGTTCTCGATGTGACTGCTTCGTCATAGTTCGTAGGATGGGCCCTACGAGATAGATCCCTATCTCAGCTCTTCCAGGGGGTCGCCAACGAGAGACCAAGGTGGAAGTAGTGTATATGAGGACTTTATTCCTACAGACTCCTCAAACCAGATCCTGGTGATAATCAGACATGCTCTGCTAAATAATTGAGCAGTGGCATGTATACCAAGGCCGTAAGGTCGAAGATCTCTTGGCGTATTATCTTTTCGTTCTCTAGAACGCCATGCCTGGACCTGAAAGAAGCCTCTGAGCCATCACCCCATCCAGTATGCCTGAACAAACGCCAAAGAACGCCATTGTCATCCCCTCCGCAAAAATCTCCCTGTTCACCAGTCCCCCGACCCCCGACAGGAAATGCCTCGACGCTGAGTGGCCGATATGGGGTATTGATTACATATAGTCGTACAGAAAACCGGTCCTCTTCCCCTTAAACATCTCCGCGTTCGCCTATCGCTGTGTTGACCAGAGTTGATCAGATGTCGGTAAAAAAGGGTTGTACCGTTTGTCGAAACCTCGATGACTTTTCCGAATGCAGATAGAGCGCTTCCAAGATGATCACGACCGAAGTCGAAAACAGGAGCCACCGCACATCTTGTCTACCCTCGCCCGCTTTCCACCAATCTCTCCTTCCTCTCCTCTTCCCTGCTTGTTGATCTTTTTGCGCCCATATCCTCCCTCGCTAAAGAAACGAAATGAAAGACGAAACAAAATACTCTGTGCTCTTGCCCCGGGCTCACTAGAGGATCCTACGACGCTTTGCTTTGGGTCCAGACGCTTTAGGCCGGACTGCCTGGCCAACGTCATTTGAACCTTGACTCAACGCGTGGATGTTCCTCTGCGCTTGCAAAGGGTCCTCGGGGAGCTTTGTCACGTCCATAGCAACGAAGGACTCTGAAACCTCTGAACTAAAAAAGAAATGGAATAAAAACAATTAGCCCCGTCCACCTCAAGTCACAATCATCGAATATGGCACAATGGCCTTATCTACTACTGGCTCACGTCTTGAACTGTTTGTGGCTTCGGTACCCCACTTGGAGTGCCACTGGTCTTCGAGATTTGCTGCTTTGTCGAACGCTTCGCGACATTCTTCTGGGAGCAAGTCCCGAATATCTTGTGAGACTGCCGAAAGACCCTGGAATGGCGCCAGATAGTCTGTCTGCACATAGGCTTCATGGTCAGGCCTTGAGTGGCGGAAGGGCACGTTGTAAGAAGACTGGGAGATGCCGGCTGCTGGTGTCTCCATATATGTGTCCGTGACCATGAAGTTCCTGGAGATGGCCGGGTTCAATGGTGGGAATGCCGTTGGATCAGATAACTCCTCGGGCTCAGCGTCTTCAACCTGCTCAATCCGCACATGAGTTGGCTGCATGATGGCTGGGTAGTGCATGGCATTAGTGTGAATCTCATAGGCGCCGTTAATATTGCCACGGCGCATTGCTGTGAGCACGCTGTTGAACCGGCTAAAGGATCGTTAGCAACAAGATCTTAAACTGGCGAGAGTTCACTTACCTCGCCTCACGTGCGTGCTCCAGACGCCAATTGGTGTCATTGACAGCCACGCGCCGCTTCTTGGCATCAACCTTGATGTTTTGCTGGGGGAGAGCCGAGACGTTTGCATGGTAGACCGAACTGGCACCGTGCCAAGCAACGTATTGGTTCTTGTTGTATGGCTGACTGGGATCAAAATGATCATTGGGGTCGGCGATCTCGCCCTCAGCTGCTCCCTCCTCGCGAGCCTTGGCAACACCATAATCGTCGATGATGCGTCGGCCTCCAACAATGATCAGTGCGCCAAACTCACGGAAGACGGAGCGGGCCGTGACAATTCCAATCGACCGTCCTTTGTAGCTGTGCGGGATGATCTCACGCTCAATCATATCGCGCTTCTCCTCATCATTCACGATGATCTTGTAGAGCTTTTTGTGCTTCGTGAAGAACAGATATGAGTCGCGGAAGCCGACGCAACGGGCAGGTTCGGTGGAAAGCATGTAGAGACGGTCCCCTCTACCAGCGACTGTGAAAGTTCGGCACCGGTACTCGCGTCCGCCCTGAAGGTTGCCGAGCTTGTCGACTTTGGTCTCACCCTCGGAATCGTCGGGCAGCTCAACCTCATCATTGACAATGTCAAGCATGGTGCCATCTTTGTCGGTTTGCTGGGTTGGTTGATAGTGCTGTCCCTTGCGGCCGCCACGTCCTCTCCATCCTCCGCGGCCTCGCTTACGAGGGCCAGCATCCGGGTCGCGATCGGGCCGCTCGATTGGGAGGGTGTCCCAGTCAGGCGGGCGGTTCTTGGGCGGGCGACCGAGGCGCCGGCGACGAATTACGGGCTCCGGGGGAGGTGTGGGTGACTTAGCCGACTCCTCGTCTTCCTCATGGGCTTCTTCCTCATCTTCAGCAACAGACTCGTCATCCTTATCTACACCCTCCTCCTGCTCGGCCTGAGGCTCGGTCTCCGGGTCCACATCTGGCATCGTGTCGTCCTCGTCGTCGAGGCCCTCAAAATTCTTCGGGGTGCTCTCTGAAGGTGCAGCGGATGCGCTGGTCAGCGATGACGCCATTTCTGGGGAAAGAAGTGGAAACAAAAGTGTTGCGATGGCGGCAAGGTTAAGAAGTGATGCGCCTGAATGCGCCGGGGCAGCTTGATGGGGAGAAGTTGGGATGGGGACAGGGAGCTGCGATGGAGGGCAGGAAAAACTAACCGAGCGCTTGTTGTGCGCGTTTTGCCGCAGCGCGGCCAGAACGGCGAGAGGGCATCTTGCCCTATATTTCACGAGTCTGAAGTTGGCTTGTTCTGCTGCTTCAGAATGGGTGCCGTTTTGCGGTGCGAGTCAGCAAATTGACTGCTCTCGAGTGCGCTGCGATGAGGCTAGGAAGGAACGCGGTTGCTCGAGATTGTGGATTTGGCGTCTGCGCACGGACCAAGAAAGCACTTCGCCACACGGTGCATCATCCATTTGATGCGCACTTTGCACTGTACCTAGAGAAACGCAAGCATCCCATGAAGCTGCGACTGGCATCATAAATAAAAATTGAAAAATGCTTGACTATCTATCACTAACCTGAGCAATCTCGTGGAATCTCATAGTGGCAAAAGCTGCATTAGTTCTAGGTCATTGGGGATCAGCTTCTTCGCAGGGCGATGGGGGTTTCGTATGGCCATGGAACCTGGTTCACCACCAACATCTTTTACAACATGAGGCAGAAAGATTATTTGCATGATAATGTCTAAAATTTTGACGAGCATTGCTTGGTACGTCAGACCTTTTGTGTGGGGTATCATCTCTCTCCACCCTTTCAGCATGTATATCCGCTGAGACCAAGACGCAAAGCAAAGAGAACAGGGAAAGCCAATCTGTATCCCATCCCAACGTGCTCCCCCAGAAAATCAACCGGTCCATGGTAACGCAAGAAACGAGCAGCTGGAGTGAATTGACTCGGAGAGGTTCAGCGCTTTGCTGCTAGTCAAGGGAGAGTCACCATCCCAGGCCAGCATAACAGCCAGACTTCTCACCATCATTGTCATTTTACGTTTTCAGTAAAAGACAGTACTTACTAGTTCATAACTAACAAATAGATGCTCTTTGCTATCACGCTCTGCATCTATCCTCTGATTATGACTAGAAGCTGGTGAATGAAACCGCCCCCGTGTCAATCTGCCCGAGCCATCGTCATGTCCATTGCAAAAGTATGCAATTATGCCGGGACGTATTTCCTTCACCCCAAGAGCTCAAACCCGAAGACATATGCGAGAGAAGCCACATCTCTCGCGGCCGCGACTGCAAGGACGAAAAGCCAGTGGCGCAGGTGTCAGCCTTGCGGCAGGAATGCCATCTTGACTTATGACCTGACTTCATCTTCTTTCGCCCCAAGCCAGACCAAAGAGGCTTGAGACACACGACTTGTCTTCCGCTAGTTGGCAGGTAGCTTGTCGAAGGGAAGATCCTCGGGAAACATCTCTTTGGTGATGACATCGTCCCTGTACTGATTGAGATATTTGTATGATGTCTTAACCGTGCCGTCACTAACGCCAGCGATAAGTGCGATCTCTTTCGAATTGCGGGGCTCCCCAACCAAGTGCGATGCCATATAGATGCAAGCAGCCGCCACAGACAAGGGGGAACGACCAGCCAAGTCAGCGACTTTGGCAGCGCCCTTGGCGAGTCGGGTTGCAACGTGCTCAACACCAACGGGATTGCGGAAGCCGACATTGCTGCAGTAGCGAGCGCAAAGCTCCACAGCGCTTGTAGAGCCTTTGGCCTGGTACTGCTGTTTGAAGACGTTGGCATTCTTGACAACATGCTCCTCGCCGCCCTGCTTCTGCAAGAACATCTCGAGCGCCTTGAACACCCGCCCAATCTCTTTCTTTGACACCTTTGTCAAAGAGTGCAGCTCTCGAAATGTCCGCGGAACGTTAGTCTGACGGCATGCGATAAAAATGCACCCAGCGATGATGGCCTCCTGAGATTTTCCCTTCAATGCTTTGTGATCCTCAACAAGCTTGAAGATGTGCTTCGCAGCGTTGGATGCCTGGGCACCGCAGTTGATGCTGTCCGTAAGGCCAGCGATGTCGCGATATGCCTGGAGGAGAGCTTTCGAGCCCTTATCCTGAGTCATCTTGTTCTGCAGGTTCGACAGGTTCCTGGCATTCTTGCCTTCGTATGCGATGGTTGTCTGGAGTTGGTCGCCGTCGATCATCAAGTTGGGACCATCACCAACACGCGACGGATCGTCATTGCCCTGGTCGTCATTCGAGAATGTACGCCACTCGGAACGAGTGTCGATGATCCGGTCGCCGACGACGAGGCCGCAAGTCGTGCAGACCATATCTCCCGACGAAAACTCCTCAATTAGATTAGGCGGAATCTCCTTGCAGTCCCTGCACATGAGAATGTTGTTGAGGTCTTCCTTGAACTCAGCGGCCTTGGCGGCACCGTCGAGAGGATTGGCAGCCATTTTTTCGGAGCCGGGGGTATAATAAACGAAAGCTAGAGGCGTCGAAAAGCGAAAGCGGCAACCGAAGACTTTGCCCAAGGCAAGACGGAGCGAAGAAGCTTAAAGTGCGACGAGATCTTGCGACTCTAAAGCCCAGCTTCAGATGTCGGAAAGCGCGCGCGCTTGCCCTCCTTCAGCGCCTGGATGGTCGATGCGACTTCTGATATTTTGCGATGACCGTTTCTCCACACCTAGAGGATGCGGCTGGCTCACTGCCGGCTTAATTTGCAGGTGCTCTGAAGACCAGTGAAGGTGTCTGAGCAAGGCAGAATGTCAGGCGGTCGGGTCGGAGGCGTGTCTTGGAAGCAGAAGGAGCGCTGGGTATCGGTTGTCGCTGCGCTTCGCTGGCGCGCTCAGAAAAAGAGCTGGATTTTTCGATACTGTGATATTTCAACGCTTTTGGCGTCAAAACTGTCGCGTGATGGGGTGGTAGAGCGAGCGACGGAGAGGTAGAGGGCGAGAGGAATGCGGATGTCGAAAGAGAGCGGACCTGTTCGTTGGAAGGTGCCTGGACGTTGCTTTGTGCCTTCCGGTGGGGTGAATTCACCGTTGTGGATGACTCAGCACGTGACGGTTGCGGCCCAGCCAAAGAATGTGGCAGAACTGCCACGAAGCGGGGGTGTGATCCACTTTTTGAAGGCTGAATAATTACGGAGAGTTCAACTCCTGGCATGGGTCACCACGTGACTACCCAAGCTGCTGCTGCCCGCTACTGGTACTGCTGCCCTGCCTAGGCCCACATAACCTCGAAGTCTTTGACTTCGGCTTCCAAGCTGCTGGTTGCCCCCTTTTGTGGCCGCGCCGCCATTACAGACACGTCAAGAGTCCAGTTTTCCGGCTTATCACCATAGACCCAGCAAATTTCCCTCAGCGCGACCTTCACTCCGCTATCGAGAACCAGGTAGACCCACAGGCTGACCCCGTGCTCGTCAATCGCCTTTTCTATAGAAAGGGTGGTCCAGATCTTTGCTCCTGATGAAGAAGTGGCCAGGGGCGTCACACTCCAGTCGGCCCAAGGGGCCGCCGCCACAGTCGAGAGCATCGGGTGTCCGTTGTAGAATTCAATGCCTGTCTTGATCCATTTTGGAGGAGCCGTGGACGGGTCGGATGGAAGGCTAGTCTGTCTAAACGAGAGCAATAGGCCGGCCTGGTCATATTGCTCCGACCAGGGGAATGACAATGAGGCTTTTGCCGAGACGAAGGTTTCCAGAGCTCCTGACGAGGAACCAGCGGTCGGGGCTGCCGAGGGGTCAGTTGCGCTACTTCAGTGGGTGATCTATGTTGCTGGTCATACCGTTCCAAACGTCAGCGTGTGGTGGCTTGCGCCAGATGTCGGTGTTGGGGCCGGCAATGATGGTGAAGCATGCCATAGTAGTAGGTCTTGGCTTTGGGTTAGCTACTGATTCCTCGGGAAAGGGTCGTGTTTGAGAAAGGAATACAAAATCTGTGAATGTGACGCGAGACAGGTTTTGTGGGCAGGTAGTACGTAGATAATGTTTGTCTACGAGGAGAAGGTAACATCCTTATATACTCATTAGTCGGAAGTCACGAACCTCCTGTCCATCTCTTGACTCAAGCAGTTATCGTCCGTCGGACAGCTCCTTCAGGCAAGTCCGCCATCGTTTTGCCAAAGTTCTGGCTTGTCGGGCCGTTGCAGCCAGAACTTCGGCAGCACTTTGATCAATATCGGATTCGATATGCCTGTTGATAGGACACGATCACCCGAGCTCAGGCTCTCCGTTCGTCTGGCAGGGTTCATTGCAGAATGCGGGGTTGTTTTTCTCAGCGCGGGGTGCTTGCGTGCTTGAATGTCAATGATCGGCTTCCGTTGTGGGGTACGGATCCATGAAAAAGCTGCTGAGTGAGAGAAGCTTCCCATACCCGGGCACGTGCCGGGCTTTTGGGGAGCAAATATTTCTTCAAGTCTCGTAGTTCTTAGTAAAATAGGAAAACTTGGATGTTGGATGTCGCCCCATCCGCGCCTACTGCGCTGACAGTGAACCTGGGTGACTTCCTCGGTTGTGTTTTTGAGAAGAAAAACCGTCGTCCTCGAACTCAACTCGAACCGCGAACCTTGGATGTCGCCGACTGACTCACGAGCCGAATGTGGTCCAAGCTCCAACCTCTGCAGAGTGCCCGCACATTCCACTTGACCATCGTTCAAAATTTTGAACCCCTCCAAATCAATCACGCTCGCGAATTTGGCAGTCGCCAGTATCTTCCGTCTGACAACCATCTCTCACCAATAGCATAACACCCCTTTTGCATCACGAGAAGCTTCCCCGAGAGCTTCACCAAGATCTCCGCTGCTCAAGCAGACCGCCATCGCGACCGCGACCACTCTGGGCAAGACCCAGAAGGTCGATCGGGTCGATCTGGTGGGGGACGAACCGCCAACCCACCTGGCCCACCCTCATCGTGAAATCGACTTGAGTCGCTTCACAACGACGTCTTAGCTACAGCACTTTCTTTCTTGCTTTCTCAACCCAACAACCATCACATCACATCCGCCAGCGCAGCTGCTCATCAATGGCGCCTGCCATCAAAGTGCCAACTCGCCTGGGCGGCACCCCAGGCAAGCCAAAGCCCAAGAAGCCAAATGCCGTCCGTCGCATCATGGAACGCGAGGAGAGTCGCGAGCGACGTGTCAGAGAGAGCTCAGCGACCGTCTCATCAGCAGTCAACCCATCCGGCCTGGCCACAGCAGCGCGTCGCCTCCAATGTCCTAATAAAACTTGCAAGAACCCAAAGGTCCGAAATGGAACCTGCGAGAGCTGTGGTGCCGTTGCTGAGGACAATAACATTGTCGCTGATATCACCTTTGGAGAAGCATCCAACGGTGCTGCCGTTGTTCAGGGCAACTATCTCGCTGCTGACCAGGGTGCTGTGCGCTCTTCTGGCGGTTATGCATTTCGCCGCATCGCGGGCAGTGGTAGTGAGGCCAGAGAGCGGAGCCTTAGAGAGGTCAAGGTCCTCCTTCAGCAATGGACTTATCAGCTCCGGATCCCCCAGTCATTGGTCGAGAGCGGCTTGCGCACCTACAAAGTGGCCGCCAGTAGCAACTTCGTTCAGGGTCGTCGAAAGATCAACGTCGCTGCCATATCTCTGTATGCTGTTTGTCGTAAGGAAGCCAGCAACAAGGTCATGCTGATCGATCTCGCCGACATTGTGAAGACGGATGTATTCCTGCTGGGCCGCGACTACAAAAATCTGCTATCACAATTCCCGGACATGAGAGAAGGCACAAAGCCGATCATCTTGGAGGACCTCATTTTTCGATTCGCCAGCAAGCTGGAGTTCTACCACGACACAAACAAGGTTGCCGAATCGGCCGTGCGCATTGCAGCTCGAATGCGCAAGGACAATATGACGCATGGTCGAAGGCCCGCGGGCATTTGCGGCGCTGCTATCATCATGGCTGCTCGTGCTCACAATTACCGTCGCACCGTCAGAGAGGTGGTCTACATCGCCAAAGTCACCATGGCTACCCTTCAAGAGCGCATGGAGGAGTTCGCCAATGTTCCCTCTGCCCAGATGACCATCAGTGAATTCCACGAGCAGGACTTCCTGGAGAGCACCTTTGATCCCCCGTTTGTTTACAAGCAGACCAAGGAGTGGAAGGAGAAGCACAGTGGAAGTCGCAAACGGAAGGTCCAAGAGATCAGTCAGGATTCCTCGCGCGCTGACGGAGCCGCAGCCGATAGTGTGCCAGCAGCCGGTGCCTTGGTACCACCTACACCTCCTCCAACACAGGGTTCCGCTCCCCAGATCATCGATAAGGACGGCTTCGTGGTTCCTCCTCTCCCCCAGCGAGCTCTCAATCTGGCGACCGAATCCGACCCAACCACTGTTGATCGGTCGACTATAGCCACTGCCACGGACGAGGTTGATGACCAACTCGAGGTGCTGGCGAGCGAATACGGTGATTCCGACTCTGAGGATTCGGACCTGGATCCCAACAGTGAGATGGCAATGGCAGCTGCCCAGGGAATCATTCCCATGCCTCACAAAAAGCCTGCGCGGCAAGCGACCGATAGCTCCGCCAAGGGCGCCAGCAATGCAGATGGCTCCAAGAAGAAGCGAAAGACCATGGTCATTGACGAGGCATGGGAGATGGATGAGGCACATCTCGAGGAGGAGATGGAAGGTCATCTGAATGACTCCGAGATGATTGGGGCATTTGCAGCTGTAGTAAAAGATGTGGAGGACCAGCGAGCGCAAGACCCTACTACCGAGACCGCCGGCTCTACCTCGGCAGAGACCACCGCTGATGGCAACACTGATACAAACGTAGCCCCTGTCACGGGCACCGCATCGACGTCGAAGGTCTCAGACGATCCCATTGTTCATGAGGATGAGTTCAAGGACGATCCGGAAGTCATGTTTTGCAAGCTGGGAGAGGAAGAGGTCAAGATCAAGGAGATGATCTGGGCCAACCACAACAAGGACTACATGCGCATGGTGCAGCAGAAGATCTTTGAGTCAAAGATGTCGGAGAATGGGCCACCGAAGCAGCGCCGCAACCGGGCCAAGAAGCCGCGCATTGGTGAGGGTCAAGCAAGCCCAGCGGGCTCTGCCGAGGAGGCCGCTGTCAACATGATGCGCACCCGAGGTATCAGCACGAAGCTCGATTACTCTCGACTGGGCCAGGTCTTCGACATGTCTAAACGCGGCCCCGGAAGCACGTATGGTGGTACCAGCTCCATTGGCAGCCGCAGTGCGCTTGCCAGTGTAATGGGCAGCGAGGCAGGCAGCGAGATGGGGAGTGAAATGGGCAGTGATGGCGAGGAGGAGATTTCTGCCCCCGGAAAGATTCCCCGGAGCTCAGTTCCTGCATCTGATTCCGCGATGACAGCGCCCTCGATTGCCCAGCCGTTTGCGAAGGTGCTGGCCAAAGCTATGTCCGGCCCAGGTGTGGATGCCGATGATACTGAGATGGGCGAAGAGGATGATTATGAAGCCGCTTCAGAAATCGGCCCCGGCCATAATGATTATGAGGACACATACATAGAAGAGGACATCGATCCCTTTGGCGGAAGTTACAGGGGTGATGCATCCGACGAAGAGTGAAGGGCGAACCGCAAGGTGCAGAACCCAGCGACTTGCTGAATTGTTGATATGGCTTTGGCATTTGGTCGCGATGGATATGTAGTATATTTTGGGGAAACCAGGGATACAGAAGCATGCATAGGACGGCGTCTTTAGTTTTTGGGGTCTGATACCATTTGCGTTGATAGAGCGGTTTCATCTCAGGATGGCGGCGTTGGACTTAGCAGAGTTTAGCTTTCCGTTTAGGAAAGCACGGGTTACATAGCTCATCCCTTGGGAATGATAAAGTAATTGTGCTTAATCCCTCGACTTCTCTGCTACAATGAGCGGCGGTGGTGACCGCTGTGTTTGCACTTTCGCTTTCTCGAAGTCTCCCAAATAACTCCGAAGGAACTCCAATGTATTGACTACCCTGCCTGAAAAGAGAAACCGGGAAATGAGGGGCCTGTTGCCCAAGTAAACAAGGAAAGATCCGGCCGGAACGCCATCGTCTAGATCTATTTTCCAACACCTGGTGCCAAGGTCCTGTCTTCCTTCTACGCCGTATTGCCTGGTGATTTGACGTGACACACCACCCTCAGGAACCAATGACGACCACACCGGAGTTGCCCGCCGCCTGGTTGTTATCCACCTTAAGACCGACACCCGCTCCGCCAGCTCCGGTTCCAAGCTGGATATCAGGGCCCTTGGTGAGGCCCACCTCGGCGTACTGAAGAGCGCGGTCGAAGCCTTCTAGGCTACGCTTTGCCTTTGCTGCCTCCTCCTTGGGCGCGGCGACCGGGACCTCGGACACGCGGGGCTCGAGAACTTGCGGTCTAGGGCTTCCTGGGATGGGAAGGGAGGCGGTCTAGTGGGTGGGTGGTTACTTGGTCAATGAGCTCTGTTTTGTAACCTTGAAAAGGGCAGGGGCATCATACATTATCGTTTAGGATGGGTCCTGCGAAGGCCTCCTTCTGAGCTGCGACCGGAGCTGGGGCCGCTACCGGAGCTGGGGCCGCTTCCGGGGTCCCAGCTGCGACGGTGCTGGCGGCGGCACGGGAACCCTCGGCTGCTGCCTCTTCGCCTTCGAACTCGATGGCTCCATCACCTACTACCAGTGCGGGGGAGTATGCACCGAGGTTGATGTTTAAGGGTGCGGCGCTAGCCAGGGTGAGGAGGGCAGCCAGCGAGACAAAGGCAGAGAGCTGCATTGTGTAGATTATGTGATGAAGGCTGAAGATTATGTGAGGAGACGTAGCAATGTGCGAAAGGGAGGGTATCCAGACCCGAAGAAAGAGAAGAGCTAGAGCACGGAGATGAGAGGACGAGACCAGCTCGGGGAAGTGAAACAACGTCTAGTGGTTGAGCACGTTGAGATGTGTGTGTGAGTGAGGAAGGAAATGGAAAACAAATCGCCAGCGAGTTGCCGGTCATAGATATTCGAGATGGGAGGAGAAGGGGGGCGACTCCCATCACGATCCTCCCTTGCGCTCTTGAGAGCCAAGACAAGAGCCAAGCCCGCCAGGAGAATCAACCATGCTAAGCATTCGAGACGTGGTGTTCGACGATACTCTGGAAGAGGCAACGAACAACCTGGATCGCGACGGTATTTGCGAGCTTGGCAGGGATTCTCAAGGGAAACGGTCCTGACTTCAAACAAAGATGTGGAGCCAGGACCACATCCATGACAGGCCATGAGACGGCGAAATGGTTCAAGACCGCGGCAGCACTTGCCTCTAATGGAGTTGACATTGAGGCAGCTTTCGGCGAGTTTGGACAGGATGTTGGGAAAGTCGACCCGAGAGGCTCAACCGTGAGGTCTCGGCGATGCTGGGCATTCTGCGACGTCAACTTGCTTCAGGACCTGACCTGGGGCGACATGATCGCCGCAGCGGGTCAGACAACGCCCAAGCCGCCAAGGATGCTGGACTGTACTCCACAGCCATTGGGTGATAATCTGAAGACGGGAAGATGCCGAGGTCGTATTTTTAGGGATCTGGGAATCACTAAAATCGTAGGTAGAAAAACATGGCAAATGTGCTTTCCCGTTCGCTTTTCATGGCCAAAGCATTGATGGGACAGGGATTGAGATGGCGGGGGGAAGAATCGGCGGCTCCTGCCTTCCGCCCAGGCCTGTGAGCACCGGCTCAGGCCTCGAGCCTTCCCCAACTCCCTACTCTCATGAAACCTGGAACTTCATCTGTTGTTGACTATAGTCATATGGACCCTCTCTTTCACTTTCTCATACGGTGCTGGTGTGCATTCTTTGCGTCCAGCCCCTCCCTCGCTGAATGGCTAGCAAACTTATGAATCTTCCATGTTCCAGCTTTGGTTCATTGCGGGTCTCGGCAACATGGAGGTGCGGAGTACCTACTCCTATCAGGGCACCCGAAGTCGGGCCGCTCACTGGCCTCGCCGTATTTTGTAGCGAGTCTGTGGTCGCAAAGTTTCAACAAAGTAGAGTGGATTTCGCTCACGGTTTTCCATTGTTTCCCGATCTACGCTACCTACCTCGGCAGGATGAAAGCTCTCTGTGCTTACATTGGGCGCGGTTGTCTCCGATGGGGAGATACTTGGTCGTCCAAATCCACCTCCAGGCGAACCGACACGTGCAGCAGGAATCTTTAGATAGCCACGGCAGCACTTGGGCAAATCTTCGGCATCGGCACCCAGCCTGATGTCACCAAACTTAATTGTTTGGGAGGAGATTCGGAGGACTCGGAGCGGCGGTAGATCGCTTCGGTAGCACTTTGGTGCAACAACAGCGAGGTGGGGAAGTGCCGATGATCGCTCACGGTGAGCTCGGTCAGGCTCCCAAAACTCGCCGAGCTCAAGGCACCCGACCAGCTGACCACTCAATTTCCATTGCGATATTGGCCGAGCCTGATGGAGACAACGTTCCAGATGGGCAGCCACTACAAAGGCCGGATCATTGGCGGCTGGTGTCGGTTTCGCGGCATATATGACGGGAGGCGTCGCTTGCGGGCCTCTGGCCCGGCGACACGTCTGCTGTGCCATTGTGCACTGGCAGTTGTGAAGCATTCACAAACTCTGCTGTCCTTCTCTCCTGTCTCGGGCTGATCTCGAATACCTGCATCGCTCCCCTCAGGTATGTTGTCATCGTTTTACTCGACCATGCTGTGGTAATGCCAGCTTCGGCGCATATCATGTCATGAACAGGATTGCGGGGCATCAGCCAGCGATCATCCGGGGATGGCCAGAGGGGAAGTCCGCAGGCCAACCGCAGCACACCACGCCCGCCCCCTTGGGCCCCTTGCTAACTTATCATTGCGACGCCATGCGTGAGCGCGTTCCTGTGCTACGGAAAGGTTAATACGTTGATTCCAGCGCTCTCGGAGAGCCCAATGCTGGAGCCGGTCCGGGCTGGCTCAGGTACTAAAGCCAAATAGTTAGGGGGCCCCGCCTAGGCACGCGATACTCTCTGACATTGAGTGCTTTCTTTCGCCTTCTTATCTCCGCCATCCGGGGTCCGTGGAATTGTCGATAGCTCGAACTCAGCACCCTGATATCTTCCGACCGCGCTCTTGTTCCTTGCGCCGATATAAACCCCTCGCATCTCCCCTTGTCGAACGCGATCAGCCTTAACTCAGCCTCGAGCCCAACAAATCCACATCGCGAATCAGCTTCGCTTATCGACTTGCACGCTAAACCGCATCCCACCCGCAGCGCGGCTTACTCCAGCTTTAAATAAACTAGCCAAGACTTCCATCCCTTGCAAGCCTCAACGCCTCAACATTTAGGGGCATAAGACCAGGGGACCATCTGAAATTTACACCGCGGCCGCAACGTCTTCCCTTCATCCCGCGTTTCCAGGACAAATCCCTCCAGCCCTTCCGGTGTAACATCATTCCTTCAAGATGAACTCCCAACAGCATACAACGCCCCATATCGTCCTCGCCGGACCGCCGCCACCGCCGTCCTACATCAAGGCCGCCTCTCCCTTCAGTCCCCGTGACCGCCAGTGTTGCCAATGCCGTGAAACCACACCAGAGCAGCCACAACAACAAAAGCAACAACCACAAACCCAAAGCTGCGACTGCAGCCATCAACTATGCGGCTCTTGCGATAGCCTCGATGGCCGCGGCGCCGCCGTCATCCCGCACGCGTTTCCGGCAGCCTGGGTGTGCAGCACCTGTTCTGACACCCACTCAGTGCTGTCTATCCTGACGCAACAGGTTGCTTGCAAGTGCGGAAGCCCCACACTGCAGGCTGTTTATGACCAATTCGGCCGCATCTTTCTCTTTTGGCGCGACGACCCAGCCGTGTACGACCTGGTGGACCCCAGCAAGGTCCAGGAGGCTGCCTGGCGGGTTTGGGAGGCGGGTGCCGAGCCATGGCTCGCTGATGTGCTAGCCGCGGAAAGGGCAGCGGAGGAGAAGGAGCGAAGGCTCAGAGGGAAGGGATGGAGCCGGCTTTCGTGAGTACTATGTGCCCCATTTGAGATGTTTAGGCCGGTTACTAACTTTGCGTGCTCAGTCAATCCAGTTTGTCAAGCGAGGAGTCGCTTGGTATTGAGATTGAGATAATCGAGGTACATGTGGAGTGCTTGTGAGATTATGATGTCATGAACTTATGCTTTTAATGTCTCGGCGTTCGAGGAGTGGGTTGAGCATGGGTGGGTTTGGGGAGTATGGTCGTTTTGGCGTCACCAGGGTGACCTGGACTGAATGGTCACGGCATGTATTTGATACCCTCGTTCATAATCAGCACATAGCGGCGTTGTTTTTGTAGGATATTGTGCAAGAAACTAGCATTGCAGTATATGGCGGGAATGGATATGTCAAGTGGAGAATATGCATTCAAAATGGCGGCATCTCTTGAGTCCTTAGGTATGTCGTCGGATGGTCCTTCTTGTCTATACTCCAACAGCCTCCTTTCGGTATAACTAGCTCTCTGAGAATTCAGCTCTGAGCCCATAAGTGCTACATGTTTTTTACCAGCTTCTCTACAGCCGTGAGGTATTACATCCCTAGTTACTGTACGTACCTAGTTCTTGTACTAGGTACCATTGCACATCAGAGTCGTATTATATGACACACGCTAACTACCTAGTATGATAGAAACGGCCTTTAGCCCAAACTGCTTGCAAGTAACCTTAGTCCTCTGGACTCGTGTAGAATAATTATTCAAACGCTTGAACCAACCAAGCCCTGGGAGAGCTACTTTAATTTCTTGGGCTTCACCAACACGCCCCAAACCCGGGGCAAGAAGCTCCAAGGCTTCTCGTCGCCCTCAATGCTCTCCAGATTCTCCCACTCACCTGCGGCCGCAACAATCCTTCCCATGTCTCTTGTCACGTTGCATCCGCCGACCAGCGGCCTCCACATTGGATTCCAGAAATCTGTGCAAGCACGAAAAAGTCAGCATCTTGAGCCACCCCCCTCCCTGCCGAAACTTGAAAGCACCATACTACCAGGTAGGGAGAAACTCACACTGCGCAGCCCTCGTCCACCAATCCGAACTGCGATGATGCTCCCAGAATATCAGCTTCCCCCCCGGCTTCAACAACTCATACAGCTCCCTCGCCACCCGCTCAGGCTCGTCCACAGAACACAGCACCTGCACGCTCAACACCGTGTCCACACTCCCCGCCACCAAGCCCGCCCTCTCCAGCGCCGCCTCGTCCTCCACCCCCGCCACCACAAGATCATACACCCCCTCCAGCCCGCACAAGCGCACCTGCTCCTCCACGTCCGGCACAAACAGCGGGTTGCTCTCCACCCCGACAATACGCTGGATCTTGGAGCGGTCGAAGCGGCAGAGCTGGTTGCCGGTGCCGGGGCCGAGTTCGAGGACAACGCCGGTGCATTGCGGGACGAGGACGGGGATGGTGGTGCGCTCGGTTTCGAAGCGGATGAAGTGCGAGTTGAGGGTGTGGAACCAGAGGTGGAAGGCGGAATTGAGGAGGGAGGTTGGGGAGAGGAGGGCGCGGTATTGCGCGTTGCTGAGGGCGGAGAGGGCTGATTTGGAGAGGGCTAGGTAGGTACGCAGAGGGGGGTTAGTTGGTGATTGGGAGGGAGGGAGCGGAGCGGAGGAGACGTACCCCAGATTCCGTAACGGACCGGACCCCACGGCTCGGTGTAGCTGGCGTACCGTTCTTTGAGGTGCCAAGGCATCGCGGATGTAGGTACCAGGTTAATACTATGGGAGGCGAGAGGGTTCAATAGTTTGGGTGTGACGGTGGAAAGGGAAAATTCCGGGGCGATGGGACGCTGTCTCCCTTTTTCTTATTTTCTTTTTTGTTTGGCACGGGGAATTTTGTCATGGTGAATATCAACCCTGGGAGGATCAATTAGATTGGGGACTCGGAGATCCTACCGCCGGAAGAACCCAAAGCGCCAGCCCGGGCCGAAATTCTGGCTGGTTGGTTGGTTGCGACAGGTCTCAGCGCTGGTGTAACCACCGAGGGCAAACGACCTGCCGGATTCTGTCGTATGGTGGGCAGGTGAAGGTGCTTGAGTTGCTGAAACCCCAATGGGACACTGTATTTCCCCTCCCCACAAATTGCCTATGGGAATTCTGGCACTCATTTCATGGCAGCTGTCAAATCATAATTTAAGAGGCTTCGAATAAGTCAAGGTCAACCCAACACACTGGCAAATCACATGGAGTACAATATGAAGAAGTGATAAATGCTACCAATGATCACTCTGTTATCCACGTTTATGCCAAGCATACCAAGACAACACAAGGTATCTTGACGGACAAGGTTTTTGTCTCTTCTTTCCACTGCAATTACTATCCACAATAACGACTTACGTGCCTTAATATCGGATGGCCCTGACCGTTACATCTGTCTCTCTTGGTACAATATTGGATCTAAGTGTTGATCAAATTCTGCTTCCATTTCTTGAATTCCGGGTAGGCCTAATTCAAAGGTCCTGGTACGCTTTAGATTGAGGTTACACTCCATTCTCTGGAGCCGCTCGTTGCCAAGTAGGTCCTTCGAGTCGGCGACAATGAACTGAATTAACTTACTGCTCTCGGAAACTCGCACGCCGTCGTGTTCATGGGACCTGGAGGTAGCACCCAATATCTGACTCTAAGCCGAAGGTCACTCACTCAGGACACTTCCACTTCAAAAGAGCCCTGACCGTAGCGTGATGACAAAGCCACAATAAGACTTGATTCGTGCAAGTGCATTCGCGAATGCTCTATCCAGCTATCCTGATGTCTCCCAAAGCGTGGTATCTAACTATGCCAATGAAAAACAGTGTCCTCTTATCCAAATCTAAACGCCATGCAAACCCAAGCTCCACTTCTAATCCCCCAGACCATCCGTGTCTAATGAAGCCACTCATCAATGCAATATATCCAGTGCTCCTTGGCCATGCGACTGAATGAAAATAACGCTTGAAACAAAATGCTTCGGTTGCGATTGCCCGCAGATACCGTGACCGGAGCAACCTATGCTCGAACGGGATCCGGTTGCTGCAGCCAGCCCCTGTCGCTCACATTATTCAATCCCCAGAACCAGATGCCCGCCATCTTCTTATATCCCACATCGTTAGGATGCGTGTCGTCCACCAGGTCCGAGACCAGCGGCCCGCTGTCTAGAGAGTGCATGTCGACCAGGATGATGCGCCGGCCTTGGTCTTGTAGCTTCGGCACCAATGCGCCGAACTGCTGGTTGATAGACTGCACGTTCCGCTCCGTCGCTTGATTTTTGTTGACGAGTAGGGTGCTTAGGATGATCGTGGTACGCGGGCTCATCGAGAACAGGTCGATGATCAGGTCCTCCATGCGCTCGCCGGCCGTGCTGACGTTGCGGTTTTGCACTGCGTCGTTGGTGCCCACGTTGATCAGGAGCACATTGGGCTTTGTCTGTGGCACCGATTCCTTGGCTTTGGCGTGCACTTGTTCGATCCGGAAGCCTGGCCAACCCTCCACCATGCTGTTGCGCATTGTGCCGTGTGGCCGGGATCCGACCATCTCGACTTTGTTGCCAGCACTTGTGAGCTGGTCGAGAAGCGCCGCGCGGTACCCATTGCCCTCCGACGAGCCCTGCCCGTAGGTGATGGACGCCCCAAGTGCCATGATCCGCAGCGGAACGGACGCCGCCATGGGTACGAGAGCACGCGGTCCAAGACTGAAGTGGTTGACGGCGACACCAGCATGCGCCAGGGGGGAGGAGAGGCCTACGGTTCCGGCATGTTAGTCAATGGGAAGAGGGAGCGCAGGCCGGCATATGCTAACTCACCCACAAAGAGGGCCGCCATGGATGAGAAGATCATGGCTGGCGAGCTCTGCTACCGAAAAGACCTGAGGTTGAGGCGACTGGTGAAGACGGGCTATGCCGGTGTGGACGATGCTCTTCTCTGGACTCGACGATTCGTGGGGGGAGACATTTGCGTATATATGAGGTCTTGGAGGGGGTCGGTCAGAAGGCGGGATGCTAATAGCAAGACCCGTTAAGTGCGTGGTTTGCTGGCAGCCGCAATACAAAGAAAATCATTTGTCGGGCAGTCGAGATTGAGCAAGTGCGGGAAGAGTGAATGAGCGTGGGTCCGGCGTTCTAGCTCCCTCTGTTGTTGCCTCCGCCTCGGCCGGGTGAATAGATCCTCAATTAATGACAAAGATGTACGTGCATGCGTCTTCGTCGGCAGGCGCACTCGAACTTCCCGAACGGTTGGTATGCTGCACGGTATGCGTGATGGGTGGAGATAGGCTAAAAAGGGCTGAGTGATAGGAATGTACCAGCACTGTATTGCATGCATGCAGAAAATGCAAAGGCTCTTAAGATATATCCCATGGCGACCGACGAGGTGGATGCGGCCCGGTGTGGATTGTGAGGTGGATGCGAACGCGGATGGGCGGCAGGCGCAACCTTGATGAACCACGCGGAAACATTTCAGATGAGCATGATTGTACGATCGCCTTCATCTTGCTCCTCGGATCCGACCAGGCAAGAACTGGCGGGTGCTTTGACGTGAGCAGCCGGTCTGGTGGCAGCGCAACAGGTAATTTACTGGGTGCACGTGTAGCTGTCTGTGTATTAGAGGTTGAAGCAGTTGGGGGGCGTGTCCATTTCCCCTTGTCACACTAGGCATCACCCATGGACACCCAAACGGCAAAAGCGCCGGAAGAGGGCCGGGGTTTCGTGTCCTGGAACCCACTGGCTGTGCGATCAAACCGACCATTCCTTCGAGAAACCATGAGATTTGCAGGATTTCTGCTGAGCGGGACACGAGGCGTTCTGGGCCTCCATCGTCCGCCTGATGCGCCTTTCCCGTTTCTGGCATTCGGTAGGTGTTTTTCGCTGTGGGGTTGGAGTGGTTGGCTGGGCTTGGTCCCTGCATTCTTGCTCTCCCCGCAGAGCCGTCGGTGCGTCGCCTCTTAGCTCGTCCCAGGACGCCACCAGCTGCTCGCCATCGCATGAGGCGCAACATTATTGTCTTCTCTCAAATCCGGTTGGCTCATCGCAGCACGTGCGGGGAGTTTGGAAGATGCCATCCACCGCTGACATTTCACCACTCTCCTATTCGAGGGTTTGGAAGAACGTGTTTGTGTTCGTGGGGGCTAATTTCATCTCAAAATTTCCTCCACGCCCCTTCAAGTGATCTCACAAGTGGTTGATCTGAGGCTGGGGACTGTCGCCTAGCAAAGCTTCTTTCCACAGATGGGGTCCAGTGACACCACATTGGACACGTTCGCTCAGCTTGACAGCCAACCGACGGCTGCCCCACGATCTTCGTGCCAAGCGCGGGGCAGCGAGCCAAGGACCTGGGCTCTGGGCCTTCAAAAACAGAATGCCATGCATTTGGCGTCATCGGTGGCTGGAGTACACTCATCTGGGCACCGTCAAGTGACTTGAAAGTGGCTACCTACGAAGTAGCTATCCTGCCGACGTCGATGTCGAGAACTGAAGTATGGGCTGGGGGCTGGCAGAGAATCGGGACTCTGGATCTTGGTCGGACTACTGGTTAGTCTTGAGACCGAAATTGCCGGCATTTGCTGCCATGGCTTGCAGAATGCAAGATCCACACCGCCCAATTGGCGTCTGGTTGTTTGAGATTCCGTGTCAGCCATCTGGCCAGTGCCAGTGGATCGCGACACAAGACGAGGATCAACAGATGCAACTCCGAGCAACTACCGACATCCTTATCTTCGGGACGGTGGTGATGGAGGCTGACACGGGATCGGTTGACTGATGCGAGCCAATGGAGACGGGTATTATAGACGGAGCGGTCGGTCGGCCACAAACAATGGGCGGTTGACGGCGGTAGGGTCCGCTAAGCGAGCCCTATGTTCAAGTCTTGAATCGCTCCGAAAGACCAGAACAAACATAACACGTCGTGTTACCTATATGTCACAGGGCGGTTCCTCGGCCTACTGCGTAGGAAGCCGAGGCATGCGCGCCCACCATCTGCTGGCTGCCGTGATGAGGGGCGGGTTCCCGCCTCATCGACACGCATCCCGCCTGTGCTGTTCAGGCGTGCTGATTGTTGTAGATAACCTGGACCTGCCACCGAGTTTCTTGCATCATGCGGCTCATGAATCACCCCCGTCGGTATGAGAATCCTCCTGAGAAGTGAAATCGGTCGTTCGAGGAAGAAGATTCGGTCGGAAGATAGAGTACTTGTTCACTTGCCAAGTACTGGGAATCGTCACTTTGCTAACTAAATTGTGGTTGCAGATAAGATAAGAAACTACTCCTCTGCCACCACTTCCGTTATTAGAAAGGTACAGCCAAGCCACTAGGCCAGAAAAGGAGAAGCGCAGCCACTACAATAGATAGGGTGTCAAAAAGCCAGCAAAGTACAATATATTGTAGTACGGACTAATGGTGAATGAGGTCTCCTCCGGCCTCGATACACTTCTCCAGCCTGTTGCAAGCAATTGCAGCGGATCCATGGCAACTGCGTGCGCGTGTGTGTAGTGGCCTGGAGTGGTGGATTCTGCGTGGTCATTGTGGGTTTTTGAAAGAGGTATCTTTTTGGTGGAAGTTGCTAGAATAGTGACTTGGATTCGACAATTGCGTAATGTGGTGGGGCCAACCCTGGCC
>Ga0247760_1001229_pt1 | contig 24639 bp, 9 predicted proteins | sample UWRJL171409R4_FD_179936 | JGI IMG/M metagenome (GOLD analysis project Ga0247760, IMG submission 179936) | Plant litter microbial communities from Arlington Agricultural Research Station in Wisconsin, United States - UWRJ-L171-409R-4 | ecosystem: Environmental > Terrestrial > Plant litter >... | reverse complement strand
ACGAAGCCTGAATCCTGCAGAATAGTCTATAAAGAAGCCTCTGGCTTCCAGCCAGAGCCAGAGGAACAGAGTCAACACAAGCAATACAATCACGCAGTTGCAACCCCTTCAAATCCATAGAATCCAGAGTGCCGCGCTTCTGACAATTAAGAGTCTCAGTGCCTCTATTGGCTTGCCGTTTTCAGAATTTGCCACCCGGCGTAAGCGCCAAAACCTCATAAGTTCAAGTCCAGGTGCGGGCACAAATGGAGCTTGGCTGCCTCCAGGAGATAGAATTCTCCAGCCCTAAACCCTGAATGGCTCTAGAGCTGAGGGGGTGTGTCAGATATGACAGCAATTACCATCTGTCAGTAATGAACGTTCCATGCTTTTTAGTGCAGTGGTAATGCGCGGCAAATGTAATTAACGTAGAAAAAACAGATATGTACCTAATATGGAATAAAACCTAGTTAGTAATGGTGCCTAGCATGAAACGGAGCGTAGCATGGAATAATAAAGGAAACGCGACTATGGACTAAGTTATCTTCCTTTGATCAGAGGGCCAGAATGTCACTGGGCTTTAAATAAGAGGTTTTCGTGGTGAAATTATAGGTTCTTAATTAAAGGAAGCACGGTTCAAGGAACCGCACGGCGCGGCCCCTTTTAACGGTAGCACGCGCTAGGGAACTACAGTAATATTACAAAGCCTAAAATGAATGACAGGATCGGCCTGAACAGGCGCCCCGAGTTAATATACTTTAAGAGATCAGGGGTGTCTTGTGGAAGGGGTTTATACGTGTTATCCTTAATAGAGCTATTATTCCTTTATGCTTAACGGTTGGCACCTAGGCTGTAGTTAATCGCCTGGGCAGAACTCAGACCACAGCTCAACACGCAAACTGCGCATCGCAGACAAACACGCCGCTACGTTTTTGACGTTAGCTTCGTTGTCGAAGCTGGGTTCCTTGTCCGCCTGTGGGAGCCCTGCACTCTGGATCTATTTTATCATAGTGAATGGGCAAGGCCACAATCTTCGTCTCTGACTGATCGAACCAAGCGGAGAAGAAGCGAGCAGGTCCTGGGTTGGCTGGACTCTGCACTAGGTCTGGGAAGACGTCTTCGCATAATGCTTTGTATATGGTGGAAACGCAATGGCATACTTTGTCGGACGACAGCAATGTTTTTGGGTCGGGAAGAGAACGACGGGGAACTAGACGTCGAGTAAGAATCTTCACGAGAGACCCAAACTTAGCTGGATCCCTTAGACGCCCAGGTATGGAACGTAGGTACTTACTCCATCTTGCCTCAAGCTCTTAGTTGACGCAAAAGTCAAAGTGACTTTGAAAATGCTTCCGGGCACGCCCATCAATCCGAACCGATAGGCAACCATCTCCTCGGCAAAATACGTCGCGTCGTCTAGGATCCGCTTTGAGCATTCGCGGTCGATATCGCCTTGCCTGGTCAGCTCCTCGTTGAGGGGCTATTGGAGAAAGAAAATTCCGTTACAGAGTTGTCTGTGCTGATCTTCGTACTCTCCGAGCTAGGAGCTCACGGTCCTGTGCGAGTCACATACGTGATGGTCGCAGTTTTGCGCAACCGCGGTGTTCATTTGCCCGCTCGACGACTCTTCAACCATCCTGAGACCAGCCGCTGTAGCCTAGGCTAGCGCAAGATACCTAACTGAACGAAAAGGCTGGAAAAGTAAACATCAATCGCGGACAAGATAAGTGTCTTTCGGGTCAGAGGTGATAGAACGGAATCGAGTGACCGCGTAAACTGGGTGCGGCCAAATTCGAGGTGCGCTGCAAAATCTGGCTCCGCTTGCTAGAGGAAAATCTTGGGAGTGGCCAAGCATGGGCAGTCACCAAAGTTTGGTGAAACCGAACATCAGATGGAAATTTCGTTCACACTGGCCGCGTTGGCTATCCCACCAACATGAAGAAAACCGCCAGGCAGGCACACCCCGGGGTAACGACGCTACACTACAGCGCCGTTTCCCAGGCATACTTTAAGACACAAAGTGTATGGCCTTGGATGTCTCCCACCGCAAGGGATCGAACGCCAATAGATGCGGGAGACCCTCGATTAACAGGAAGGCCATGTTTCAATGCGGCCATCTATCTCGCGTTCGTTAATCAACGGAGCTCTCCATACCGAGGTGGCATACGCCAAGGCAAGAATTGATTCGACATGGTACCAGCATCCTGCAGATCCAAGCATGTCATCATCAAAATTACTGCTACCTATGGTGCCTCAGGTCTCGGAGGATGAAGCTTCTTCTCCAAGTCCTTTAACTTCTTTTCAATACCGTGCGCTCGCCTCCATGCGCCGCCAATAGAGAAGCGCCGAAGATATGCACGAGGAAAGTTCCAGGTGACGCTTCCAAGCGACCAGGTCCCCGAAGACTTGCCAACATACTCCAGCGAAGCCACTAGCAGCACCAACAGTGTCAATGGGATCCCAGCTGCGAAATAGATCCAGAAACCTGACTTGCCAGGTCCGTAGTCGTCCGCCATGCTAAACAAAGCTGCCGTGAACGACAGCGGTAGGAACAACATGCCCAGCCTTGTGAGTCGCCCAACGTCACTTGCTTCCTGGAGGCTCTTGTGGCTGTCTAGCACCGCGAGCAACGCCACCGATGTGTTTGCTACGTCGTCGATCCTATCGCGCAAGGCCTCGAGGTTCGTAACAATGTAATCCCAAGCCTCGTTTAACTTCCTTTCACTAGTGGTGCTGCCGTCTGTCTGCACTCCCTTCATGCTGGTCATGGTAGATCGCACCTCTTCGAGAAACATGGCGCACGAGCGACGCCAGCGGTGGACTTCCTTGCGGGCTTTGAGGTCCTCGAGCTTCAGTCCTTCTTGGGCGGACTGTTCCAGCTGAAAGAACTTATGCCGGAGATATTCGACGAGCACGATCCAGTTGGAAATGGCGAGCTTCTCCAGGATATCACAAACGAGGTCTTTCGGTGGGAGAGAAACGGTGTTGCCATGGCTTCGCTCCAAGTGGAAAAGGAAGTCATCCAAAGCAGACCTTCGGGACGGTCCTTCGGACAGAGAATCCACGTCGATGGGATCCTGCGAAGTAGGCCATTCCTTGAAGTCGGCATAGCCGCCTTGATAGAGTCTATTTCTGGGGAACCGCTCTTCGGTGGTAAAAAAGATCTTCTCCTCTGCCGATGCATGCTTGGATGTTTTGTTTATCACAAAATCTCCAACGGGTGGGTCGAGAAAGACGACACCGGTCCAGGAAGCGCTGTCTTGGCTTTGACACCAGAACGTGGCCTTTCGAGGAACAATGGCAATGTCGGTTCGCACTCTCGAGTGTGTCGTATCCGCAGCTAGGACCTCACGGTGCACATGGGCGTTGCAGAACAGCGCGTTCTTGCCGTGGCTGTCTTCCAGGCGGGGCAGCCCAAGATGGAGCTCTTGGTACTGGATGGAAAACGACGAGACCCTTCTGTTGAGGCTGTTGAGAGTCGGCGCGTTGGACCACCAGAAATGTGTAGAATCTCGCATACGTAAGTGCGATGCCACCACTGTTGCGTCAAGATGGTTGCCCAAAGATTTTGCGAGTGGGAGCAAGTAGGGTTTTGCGATGTCTTCCAAGACGAACAAGCGTTGGGCGCGCTGCGCAGCCCCCGTCCGGGTGTGACTCAAGTACCCTCGCAGATCTTCAGGCCTTTGGAACACGATCGTCTGGGGCGATGGATGGCTTCCTGGTCCTATACTATAATCTACCGCGGCCGCCCGTAGACCATGGGCGGTGCTGTCGTCGGAGCCTTGAAAGGTGAGTTCTTCATGGAGGAAGTTCAGGTTTGGAAAACGATGTCGACAAGCTGAGATAAGCTCATCATAAGAAATCGCTTGTTGCGGCTCTTGCTCCTCGGCAAATCTGACATGCTTGCTAGTTGGCCGATTCGAAGACATCTTAGGCTCTGTGTTGCCGCTCTCTCGTCGCCGCACTGGTGGCTTCAATGTTTAGAGCGGGCGAACTACCACAACGTCGAGGATCTGGTTTTGGGGGGGCTGGGACCGGCATGCGATGCGCTTGCCCGCCACAACAAGATGATAGGCTAGGAGAGGTGGCTGCTGAACGCCGACCCCGCACGGATTCGCGTTCGCATGCGTCCGGGGTCGGCGAGGTGGGCAACCGCATCATGCTCGCGACTGGAGTCGCCCAAACTCCCTTCGAAACAGAGAGGCTCCCGCGACAAGACCTCGGTATCTTGCCATAATCGAGGCCATGTCTGACTCCTCTCTTTCAGCCGCGGCGAAGGCGCATCGTCGAAAAAAGAAGCCGAAGAAAACCGACATGGATTTGCTGATCGAGAGCATTGAGGCCGAAGAAGCTTTCGACAGCGATGATGCAAGGGAAGAGGAGACGGGACGGAATCCACACACAATCGATTGGCTTTACACGGACGAGGGCAACGGCCTATCCGCGAGCGAGGTCAGGAGAAGAAGGAAGAAATTTGGGTTGAATCGCCTATGGGGTAAAAAGGACAGACGCCTCAGCATGCGAAGTGTTCTCCGGCCGTTGCATGTTATGATGTTGGTATGTGTGCGGGTTTGCATTATGTGTGACAATCGCTCTTGCTGACACCGGGTGGAGATCACGGCCGTTCTTGCCGGAGGGCTCGAGAAGTGGATCGAGTTCGGCATTTTGTGTGGCTTGCTAGCCCTTTCCGTTGGCATATCCATTTCGCAACAGTACTTCGCGTCAACCATCAGAAAGGCCTTGGAGCGGATTATCGAGCCCAAGGTGCACTGCCTGCGCGACGGGAAAATGCAACCAGTGCAGGCACAGGAACTTGTGCCCGGCGATATAATCCATCTCCGACAGGTAAGTTCATGTCAATTGGTCCCGCACACTAAACTAGATTGTGGTTTTGACGAGTTTCAAAGGGCGATGCAGTCCCAGCGGATTGTCGAGTCTCGTCGGCCGACGCTCCGCTGAAAGTGGACGAAAGAATCGTGACGGGAAGTTCGCAAAGTACGGCGAAGCGATACCAAGACACAATCTTCTATCCGTCAGCAATACTCTCGGGCGAGGCATTCGCCATTGTCACGGCGACGGGTTCCCAGACACAGTTCAGCCGCAAAGCATCTTCAGGAGCCTCCACCACCGATGACTTTGGTCAAGGAAGTTATGTTGCTCATTTATGCGATAGAGTAATGACCGCCGTCACCGCGACCGCTATCGCCATCACTTTCGTCGTCTATGTGGCGTCCTTCTACCGGTCAAGCCCGATCACCACAATCTTGCAGTTCACCCTCGGAATCGCCATTGCCGGCATTCCCATGGGTCTACGTGCTACCTTGGAGACGATCGTTGCTGTCGGAGCGGCACAGCTCGCGAGACATGATGCCATTCTCCAGAACCCTGAGGTCCTGTTGGATCTCGCGACCTTCGACATACTACTCTTTGACGAACTGTCTTTGCTTCGAAAGGCCCCAAAAGTTTCCCGGCCATTCCGTATGGAAGGCGTTTTTCTGCCTGATATTCTGCTTGCGGCGACATTGGCCAGTGTTTCAAAACCGGAACTAAGCAGAGAGGATCGGGCTATCATCAGAGAAGCAAGGCGAGACGCGCGTGTGCGGCGCAAGATGTCCGACTTCAAACCTCTGTTGACCAGCAAATACGCGCCCCGGAGTTTGTTAAGCTACGACATCGCCGTCTTTCGACGTCTGAAAGACGGGGCAGTCTGCCAATACATCAAAGGGCCGCCTTTAGCCATCCTTCAGGCTCTCGAGGATGATGACCTGTACTCTTCAACATCCACACTATTCGACTATCTTCCCAAGGCATACAAACTGAAGGCAGAGGAAATTTCCAACAATGGCAACATTGCAATTGGTGTTGCTCAAAAGCTGAGCAACTCACCATGGCACATTCTCGGACTTCTCTCTATAACCCCACGACTCCGCGACGATTCTCTATATGCTGTGCGTAAGGCATGGTCCCTGGGCCTCAACATCAAGATGCTCTCCCACCATTCCGTCCCTTTTGCATGCACGACCGCCCGCTCCCTTGGCCTCAACGCAAAGATCTTCGACCCCCAGAAACTCGGGGTTGGACCGGAGTCGCAGGGCGATCATGGTATGACGGGCTCAGAAATAAGCAGCTTTGTGGATGTTGCCGGTGGGTTCGCCGAGGCTGAGCCTATACACAGGTCGTATTTGCTCCAGATGCTCGATCGCCGTGGTCATATTATTGCTTACGCCGGGAAAGACTCCAACGAAGTCAACGTGCTGCATGATGCTCATGTGAGGATCAGTGCGCACGGCGCTTCCGATATCATCCGTGCTGCGGCCGACCTTGTGATGGTTGCTCCGGGGCTCTTGGCTACTGTCAATGCCATTGGGGACTGTCAACAGATCCTCCGGCGAATGGAGGCTTACGTGCTATACCGGTTGGCCTTCTCGCTATTCCTGCAGTTATTTCTGGGTCTATGGGTTGCTACCTTAGGCCAGATCCTCAATCTTGAGCTTCTGGTTTTTGTTGCTGTCTTCGCTGAGGTTTCAGCCATACCTACTGCGTACGACCCTTCCCCCGGCTCATTCAAGCGGGAGAGTTGGAGCGCTCGTGGGACTTTTCGCACTGCGCTGATTCTTGCCCTCATCCTTATCGGCGGGTCTTTGATTGCCTTCTCCAGCATGGCGACGTATCATGACATGAGACAGACAGGGAAAGCTGTGGCGCAGAGCGACGGAATTGTCGAAGGGTTCGGAGTCCCGGATTCGGTCGTATTTCTGGAGCTCTGCTTAACAGGAACTTGGCTCAATGCCGTTACCCGCTCTGACGGTGCCCTCTGGAAGAACTTACCCCCCTGGAGATTTTCGGCCACTATTCTCACTACGAATATCATTGCTTCCCTGTTTTGTGTCTTTGGGTGGTTTGTCGAGGCCCGGACGTCCATCACAACTGTTGTCCGTGTCTGGGTTTTCTCCCTAGGGGTGACCTTGGCTGTTTCACTGGTTTTCTTCCTAGAACGGCGCGGACTTGGCAACATTTTTAGGAGTTTTGAACAACTGAGGCGGACTCACGGACCTCAGGAGTTTGCAACGGAGCGGAAGCAGCGTCATGGTCAGCGTCATAAGCAGAGATCGCTTGAGGACTTTGGTAAGTTCCCCACCCCCAAGCCTTATGCTGTTGCCCTCAATTGCCGGTGTCTAACATTCTGCAGTGGTATCGCTGCAGAGAGTGTCTACACAGCACGAAAAAAGCGCTTAGGACACACAAGGACTGCATCTTAACGCAGTCATCGCCACCCAGGTGTCAGCTGGCGCACCGATCTAGCTCCGCGCGGGTCTCTCAAACAATAAGTGTCACCTGTCACAGGGCTAAGGCAACAAAGTGGGTCTGGGCTGAGAGCCCAGACCACCGCTCCCATAAAGGCGGGCCTCTACCGATATAGCTACGCTCTGCGCAGCTCCTGTATATACTTTTAATCTTCTTTATAAAAACTATAATTAATTCAGCTACTATATAACAGTTCCACACACTATTTAACCCTTTTACACTTAGTTTCTATCTAATTATTAGATGAAATAGATTATAATATATAATAATGTAATCCTTTTGCTAAAAGCACCTATAACGAAATAATAAATAATTAACCCTTATATATATAGAAAATAAAAAGTGAATCTGTTCTAAAAAAAGGGCTTTGCTAGACAAGCATTAATTATTTGGCTAGCCAGCCACTAGTCCTCTAAGGGTTAGGGTTATGTATAGTTCCACATAAGATTCATTTACATGCCACACCACTCTTAGTCTAAACCCTATCATTTTCTACAATCAACCAACACTACATAACCACTCTCCCAGCTTATAATGGCTCGTCACATCAAATTAGTATGTTTTATGTTAGTAAACTAGCTATTTCTAATTACTTTTAAGCGCTTCAAATAATCCTAGCATATTACGATATCTAATTATCACTCTCCATCGCGGTCGCAAGAATGTTAGCTAATATAAGGCAGACCTTACACTCTGGTAGATGAGTGGATAACGCTATTCTAATACCCTCCTTAAACCCAGCTTTCCTTACAGCGCCTCTAGTGAATTTAAGCGATTTAAACGATTTTAAGGTTAGAGATCTCTCTAATTAGGAGGATTTTTCCCACTTAAGTAACGATAAGTGTCAGAAAGAAAGGGGTTCTGGCCAGAGGCTAGAACTGTCAGAAAAGAAGAGTCTGGAAACTACCAGAATAATAGATTTGTAATCATTGCCACAGACGCGTAATTGTAGCCGCGCGGCTTTGCCACACGGCTTGCCACTATTCACAGCTATAAGGAAGGTTCTCTAGCTGAGCCAGAGAGCTGAAAAAGCAAGACAATCACGCAGTTACAACCCCTTCAATTCCATAGAATCCAGAGTGCAGTGCTTCTGACAATAAGCCCTATAAAGAAAATTATATTAAAAGTAATATTGATAATAATAATAATAATAATAATAATAATAATAATAATAATAATAATAATAATAATAATAATAATAATAATAATAATAATAATAATAATAATAATAATAATAATAATAATAATAATAATAAGATTATCCCTAAACTACTAACTGGCTTCCTCTTTTTAACTATAAAAACCTTTAGCACGCTGTTAACACTTAGGTAAAAGATTAAAGGTTTACTGTTATTTAAAAACACGGTTATAATAAATAAGATAGGGAGTACACTATTACAACCTGCACTTAGCACAGACCTGAAGGACTAGCTAAGTTAAGACACAATGTATAGCAGGACGTTAAAGACTGTCAGGCGTTCTGAAAACGGCTTGTTAAGCTAGCACTTCTAGATAGCAGTACACTATTATTGTAAGTCGCTGTTATTATAATGTATAGAGGTAAGTTTAAATAGTAATGTTAATTTCTGGCTACTAAGTGCATTGCAGGCTCCCTGTATTACAGGAGCCTCCAGTAAGCAACAGCTTGTAGCTGTTACGTAGTTGCGTACCACATAACTACGAGTTAAATCTTCTAGAACCCAGAGGGTTTTAGAGGATTCTAACTTACTCTAGGGCTTCCTGGGGCTCCTGGAGTACCCCGAACCTTCTGGAATCTAGAGAGGTGATATTCTTTTAAATCCAGTGGGGCTACTGCTCCACAGAATTAATTAGAATACTACAGTAGCTACATTAGCTACTACTTTAGCATAATAAGTAAGTAAAACAGTCCAGGCTAGGTAGAGATAAGGGATTATACTAGGACTATATAGGAAAGAGGAGCGCCTGTAAGGCTAGAAAAACCTCTTATAGGGCAAGCTTAAGATACTTAACAGAGGATATTTTACTTTGGTAAGAAACTACAGTACATTAGCAGAACCATAAAGAATAGTTCAGAACAATACTATTCCATTATTGTATTAGTTAGTTTTACCTTATAGAACGCTTTAAAATCATTCCACAGCCTCTTATAGCTTATAACAAGCCCTCTCCTCTCCTGTATCTAATTTTAGTTAAGTAAGCAACTCCACTTAATTCCAGTCATTACATAAGGCACTGCCTTCCGGATCCTCTTATTTCCAGCGTTAATATTCGCTTTAACACCCTTATTTACAGTAGCACTGCCCTGTAATTCAAGCCTTCGTTTACTTCCTACAGTGCCGTAGGCACTGTAATACGGCTTGGACCAGTACACACTTCTTCCTCTAAGCCATAGCCGCTGTTGTGACGACCCTGCAGGCCGTCACCTGGGCCGGCACAGCCCGACGAATTCCCCGCAGACTGAACAGTGCAGAGGAGCAGTACGCACGGTACTGCGAACTGGGCCAGGGGTGCAAAGACCCGAAGCCCCTACGACCAATCAGAGAATGCTCTGTCGCGTTATGTGCTCTGTCACAGAGCAAGAGGGCAGACAGAGCAGTTGCTCTGTTTACTCTGTCGCTAAGACAGGGAGCAGATAGAGCAAGGTATAGAGGTACCTCTTAGTTAGTTAGTATAAATAGCCATAATTATGCCCATAACTACTGTAAGGGACTCTTAGTTCCTTACACTAATATTCTATTTAATTATTCATTTGTATCCTACTGTTCAGACTCACCTTTATGCATTATAGTGATAACGACTTACAGTGACATTAAACCCTCCGTTTAGGAGTGTTAGCTTAATAAGCTGTCTTTAGAACACCCCTTACTTATTAGCGTCTTGTTATACGTTCTGTCTTAACCTGTATTAGTCCTTTTAAGGCTTGTATTAAGTGTAAGTTATAATACGATACTAATATTACAGTTTTAAACGCTGTTTATTAAACTCCTAGACACCTCCTCTCTCTCTTTACTATATCAGTACCACCTCCCCCCTATAACCTATCGACTGGAGATAATAACCTTTCTGATAATATTAAAATACCTTATATTGCTTTAATTAGATAAGGGGTTCAGACTGAGAATAAAGGTAAGCTCTCTTATATAAAACTTACTAAAGCCTTTTAGACTTACGGAATGTTTATAGCTACGATAATTAAAAAAACGTTAATTACTTAACAGATATCTAAAAACCTTAAGATTAACTAGCCATTTAAGTTTACTAGTAAGAGTACTAATCTGTTTACTTAATTTATCTATATAAAGTACAACTTCTAGCTTTAGGAAATCACTACAGTAGATTAAAAAGTCCTTTATACTGTAAGCTAGCTAAAGGGTAATCCTAACCTTTAGTTCTTAGTAATTATTAAGGATTACTTAAACTTAACTGTTACAGAATAAAGGACTATTACTGTTAAAATCTTCAATAAACATAAAGGATAGGTTAACTTTAAGATTAAGATCACTAAGATATATAAGGTTTAGGATAAGCAGAAGTAAGCTAAAGACTGCCTAAAAAAGCTAGTATAGCTGTTTTTAATAGCTATTTATTTATCTACTTTTAATTATAACTAATATTAAGTTAATTAGGATAAGTTAGCTTTAAAGTTTCGGTTTTATAAAAGCTTAAAGGATAACGTTAAGGATAAGCTTTATAAGAAAGATCGGTACGTGTTCGACTTTAATTAATATATTACTAAAGTTATTATTATTAATAATTAGCTGTTCGAACGTAAGTTGGAGAAGAAAAGTTAGTACCAGCAAGGTACCCCCCTTGTGATTAACGGAAAAAACATACTAAAGCCCTTCCACACTAATTACTAATATTAAAGCACCACGTATGGCATTTACCTTAGCCTAATAGACATTAGTATAGTAAACTATTAGAACCAGCTTAACTACGATAAACCTTAACAGTAATAGTAGTAAAAGCTACTTAAGGATCTATCTTAAGTTTAATACTTTAATTATAATAAGAAAAGTTATATAATGTAGTAATATCCTTTTTTAAAGTAAGTTAGTTAGAAGCCAGTCTTAAACGGAGGAAATCATGTTAGTATTACGACCTACACCTAACACAGGCCTTGAAAAGACTAGCGCAGGTTAAGACAGAACGTATAACAAGACGCTAACAGATAAGGGGCGTTCTAAAGACAGCTTGTTAAGCTAGCACTCTTAAACAGGGGGGTTCAATATTACTATAAGTCGCTATCACTATAATACACAGAAGTGAGTCTAAATAGTAAGACATAAATGAATAATTAAATACTAGTATAAGGAACTAGAGTCCCTTATAATAGTTATAGTTATAACTATAACTATCTATACTAACTAGTTAAAAGGTACCTTATACCTTAATCGTGGTGTTACAAGTGCTTACAGGGCAAGCACTCTACATTGCGCGAGTGCTCTGCTCGCGAGACTTCTCCTGCTCGTGGTGCAAGCACTCGGCATGCTGCGAGCACCACCTCATTAGTCGTAAGGGCTTCGGGTCTTTACACCCCTGGCCCAGTGCGCAGTACCGTACGTACTGTTTCTTGCACTGTTCTTTCCGCGGGGAATTCGTCGGGCCACCCCGGCCCAAGTGACAGCCTGCAGGGTCGTCACAGGCAGATAAGTGAGGTATGCTTCGCATAGTACGTTTGTATTCTAACGCCCTGCCTAAGAGATCTGTGTAAGTAATGTCCCATGTGTCTCGGCCTTTTATGTGCCGGCACGCCGTGGTAAATAGGTCTTCTTCTCAGCCGTTAAGCCGACAATACTAAAAACCCTTTATATCTTTTCGAGCTGTGTGTGGTAAGAGAGCTCTTACATATAGTTAAAGCTTATAAGGACGTTAATATTATACTAGTCTTAGCGGTGGTGAAAGATTAGTGCTGGCTTCCTGGTAATATGCTAACGTTAGAAAAGTAACTGTGCAAGGGCGCTCTGTATGTAAAAAAGGGAGTCTTAGTGACAGAGCGTATTTATAAACTCCTTCTTAACCGTCTTATTTATCTTACCATCTTGTAAAAGCGCTATAAGGCACCTACATAATATAGGGCCCTCTGTAAGAGGCAAGCTGAAATGTGTATACTTATATTATATTAAGGTTTAGAAGTGAAAGGAAGTTTTACACCTTATATTTAGTGTGGTTACTTTAACTATTTTTAACATAATTAAGTTTTCAGATTTTAAAAAATTGAAGATTAATATCTTTTAAAGTGTTTTTAAAAAATGTCAAAAGATATAATTAAGGTCCTAATGGCTTTATTCTCTAAATTGTGCTACCTAATGATTTATTATAAGATTAGGGTTGACTTTAGCTAGAGCTTATGGTAAGATTAGCTATTCCTTCCACTGCTGGATAAAGCTCTTATCTAAGCTTTTACCGGGCCCTTCTGTGCCTTACGCGGCGCCTTAAAGCTAGAGAGGCTTACGGTTAATGTTAGAAAGAAAGGGGTTCTGGCTGGCTTGGAAAGAAGAGTCTAAAAAGCACCAGAACCACAGATTTGTAACCATTGCCACAGACGCGCAATTGTAGCCGCGTGGCAAAGCCACGCGGCTTGCCACTATTCACAGCTATAAGAAAGGTTCTTTGGCAGAGCCAGAGAGCCGAACAAGCAATATAATCACACAGTTGTAACCCCTTCAATTCCACAAAATCCAGAGTGCAGTGCTTCTGATAGTTAAGACGGGCGAGACGTTACGCTAATTCTCGTAATGGCACCCCGGGTGCCAGAAGTTGGAGGAGGATTCGACTCGCGAGTTCAATGCCTAGCTATAAAGCACCAATAAAGAGGTGAAGGTAGTATTACGACCTGCACCCAACACAGGCCTTGAGAGGACTGGCGCAGGTTAAGACAGAGCGTATAGCAGGACGCTAAAGACTAGGTAAGCGTTCTAAAGACAGCTTATTAAGCTAGCACTCCTAGACGGGAGTTTAATGTCACTGTAAGTCGTTATCACTATAATACACAGAGGTAAGTTAAATAGTAAGACATAAATAAATAATTAAATACTAGCGTAAGGAATTAAGAGTCCCTTACAGCTATTATAGTTATGATAATAACTATCTATACTAGCTAGTTAAGAAGTATCTTATACCTTACTTTATCTGCTTCCTAGTTTAGTAATAAAGTAATTAGAGCAGCCTGCTTTATCTGCTCTCTTACTCTGTAATGAAGTACGTAGAGTAACAGAGCACCTTCTGATTAGTTATAAAGGCTTTAGGTCTTTACACCCCTAGCCCAATACGTAGCACTATACGTGCTGTTTTTCTACACTGTTCTTTCTACAGGGATTTGTCAGGCTGTGCTGGCCTAAGTGACGGCCCGTAAGGTCGTTATATAATCCCCCTCTTTTAATGTTCTTTTTCTATAAAGAACTTTCTTATAAGCTGTTCTTTCCTTCTTTAACTATATCTATTAACGGAATCTAGAAGTAGTAATCGAGACCTCACCTCTCCTCCACTAACCGTCGTTATAAGAACGCACTTTTTATCCTGACTTTTAGGATTGTAATACCAGTTAGTTATTCTTACTGTAAGCTTCTTAAACTTGACTTGTCTTATAAAGTCGCGAATTAAAGCGAGTTATGCAAGTATTATATTAAGGCGAATAACTCTAAATGTAACGTCTATAGTAACGATCCTTCCCTACTTTAAAAGGTACTTAACAAGAAGAAGTAACTTAACGCCAAAAAGAAAGACACTTTATTAAAGCTCCTTTACTTAAAAGCCTAGTTACAGGTCCTTAAAACGCGCGTAGAGAAGTTATTTAAGCACGAGATTAACATTATACAAGAGGAGGAGTGTACAGAGTGCAAGGCCACTAAGCCCACTCCTTCTTTTAATTAAGGAGGGTTCTTTACAGAGCCCCTCCTTAATCTTCCTACCCTTAATTCTCCTTAACCCGCCACGTCTTCTTAATTAGGTTTATAACTTTATTCTTTTAATAAATAAGCCAGACCAGTAGTTAATAGTAGCGCGCTTACGTTAAGTTATCGTTAACTGTAACAGTTACATAAAGCAGTTATAATTAAAGATATAAGTAAAAGATTACAGGTTTAACTCCCACTTAATCCTTTAACGTTCTGGTATAATCTCTACTTATAACCTTTACTTAAAATCAGAGCCTTACTAAACGCTGCTTCTTTTTTTTTATTTTTATTTTTTTTTACAAGCACTAACTGGGTTTTCGTCATATGCTAATCTCCGTTCTCAATAGACGCTCGTTACGTAAACACACTTTTTTACCACGTACTGTTATATAACTGGTTTAGGAGACCTTAGAGTATATTAACTTGCTTTTTACCCTTTAACTCCTTCCCTAAGCCCGTAATAACTGTAAGCCCTTTAGCTATAGGGAGTAAGTTATCCCGTAAGCCGTTAGTCTGTAACTCTGGTTCTCCGTACTACTGTGTATGTGATTTATAAAGCTTACCGGCTCTAAAGGCTTAGCTTCCTTAGGTCTAAGGTCCTTATAACCTATAGCTAAAGGTTTTAATAAATGTCCTTCTATACCTATTAAGGAGTTTCTGTAACGACCCTGCAGGCCGTCACTTAGGCCGGGGCGGCCCGACGAATCCCCCGCAGAAGAAACAGTGCAGGAGGACGGTGCACACTGTCCAAACACACTGGGCCAGGGGTGTAAAGACCCGAAGCCCCTATAATCAGTAAGAAAGTGCTTAATGGCCCACAGGGACTGTTAACACTAAGCACTGTTCAGTTGACTGCTTAGCCGTAACTGCGTGGTGCACTACTAAGTATAACAGACTAAGTAAGGTACGAAGTACCTTTAGTTAATTAGAATAGATAGCTATAGTTATGCTTATAACCACTATAAGAGACTTTAGTTCCTCACGCTAATATTTAATTATTTATTTATATCTTATTATTTAAACTCACCTTTATACATTATAGCGATAATAACCTACAGTAACATTAAACCCCCTGTTTAGGAGTGTTAGCTTAATAAGCCGTCTTCGGAACGCCCCTTACCTATTAGCGTCCTGCTGTACGTTCTGTCTTAACCTGTACCAGCCCTCTTAAGGCCTGTATTAGGTACAGGTTATAATATAATATTAGCGTTACAGTTTTAAATGCTGTTTATTAAATTCCTAAACACTACCTCCCTTTTACCATTAACATATTAACCTTTAGAAAAGGTAAGGAGCTTAAAGAAACGTAAACTTAACCTTAGCTCCCTATTATTAATAAGTTAGCTATATGCTTTAAGGAGTTAAACCTTAATTAGTAAGGACTGGTTAAAGAACTTAATAAGGCCTTTCCCAGAGACACTAAAAGCCATATTGGCCTTATCAAGAAGCTTTAAACTTAACTTAATACTGTTAAACTGGAGAATAAGGACTTTAAGGGCTTATAAAAGAAACAAGTGAAGCTCCCTTTACCGTTATGTTTTAAAAGAGACTCTGTACAGCTAGAGTCCTAGATAGCCTAACTCTAGAGTTATATCACCTACTACAATAAATAGTTCTTTAAAGAAAAAGGAAAGGTTAAGTTCGCTAAAGCCCTGTTAGATAAAATAACAGCCTAATAATATAAACCCTACGTAAAGATAATTAATAACCTCTTTATAGATAGAGCGTGTAAGGAGGCCCTTAAGACTTAGGCCCTTTTTGACAATTTCAATATGTTTATTAACTAACTCCAGATTAAGTTTAAAGAATTAAACGCCTTAAAGCAGGTTAAATAGCGCCTTATAACCTTAAGGTAAACGTCCTTAGTCCTTGAGTTCTTTATACGCTTTAAGCTAAAAGCCGCGAAGATTAAGCTTAGTTAAGAAACCTTAATAATACTGTTTTAAAGCGGATTAAAAGAATACGTTACTAGAGACCTTTACTAAGAAGACTAATTAAACTGTCTTTAGGAGTTAGTTAAGATAGTTATTAAGGTTAATAATCGGTATTATAATTACCACTATTAAAAGAACTTTTAAAAAGAACGGGCACCTTAGTTAAATAAACTTAAGAAGGGGAATTAGTTAACTGTAACAGGTTATTACCCCAGGCTAATAAATATTAATATAGTAAACTATTAAAATTAACTTAATTATAATAAACCTTAATAATAACAGTAGTAAAAGCAGTCTAAAGACTTATTTTAAGTCTAATGTTTTAACTGCAGTAAAAAAGGCCATATAGTATAACAGTGCCTGTTATTAAAGTAAGTTAGTTAGAAACTAGTCCTAGAAGGAGAGAAGCACGTTAAGTTTAACTTAGGAGACGTTTACATTAAGATAGCAGGTAACGAAGAAGATTATACCTAGATAGATAAATGTAACTTAAGAAGTAAAGGAGAAGAAGTGGAAAAACCTTAAAATATAATATATTTAATCCTTAAAGGTGTCTTAAAAGAGTTAGCTACGGAGGTGTAAGTCGCTACAGATTAACTTTAAAGTAGAAATTTAGAACAGCTAAAGATGCAGGTTATGGAAGGTTAACTTTAGGAAGAAATGTTCTAATTAGCTGTTATAGGCTTTAAAAACCTTACGCTGTAAGCTTAAGAATTAAGGAAGTTTAGAAAAAACCTTAATTTAAACCTTACTAAGATAGTAAAGGGAGTTAAAGAATTAGCTTTCCAGGTTACTTAAATAATAAAGTAAGCCTTAAAGGATAAAAGGGAGTAAACTGAAAAAGTTAAGTTAAAAAAATAAAAGTTCTTCTTAACTATACCCCTTAAGATTTTTAAACACTTTAAGCACGTTAAATAGATTAGTACCTTTACCTCTTTAAAAGAAGGATAATTTAGGTAACTTCCCTGTATTAAAACTGGTATACTTTAGACTAGTACCTTAAAGGTCCCTTAAGAAGATATAAAGTAAATATATTAACGAAAGGTTTAAAAGTTAAAGGAGAAATATTAAGAGTTAGTAAACGAAGTGGAAGACTTATAAGTTAAAGGCCTTATTATAACGTTTAAAGACAGAGTAGTAAAGATTAAGTTATAACTCTATAATAAAGTCCATTTTACTAATTAACTTAAATACTGACTTATTAAGGAGGATTATTTTATAAAAGAATAAATTAGGTTACTGTTACTTAAGTTTTAAAAAGAGGTTTAAGAAAAATAATGGATATAGAGGTAAGTAGAAGAAGAAAAGAAATAAGGTGTTACTTCTCCTGTGTTATATTTTTTATAATTACAGCACTTATAATTAACGTTAACTATCCTAGTTATAAGGACATTTTATAAATTAATTACATATATAATAACTACATTTTTAACTAGTATAGTAAGTTTAAAGCCTTTTATAACCACTTTCTTATCATACGAAGATAAGATTACGCTGTTATAAGGATAAAGTTAAAGCTAGCTTATTACTAAGTCTCCTACTCCCTAATAAAAGAGTTTAATAATAAATGAAAAATTACTGTAATTAACTAAACCTTTACAGTTTACTAGCGAGGAAAGTCGTTTAGTAACTGTTTAATTATTACCTGTTCCATTTACCTTAAAGGGAAGGTTAGAAAGTAGTAAAAGTAAGTAAATTATAGAAAGATTTAAAAGTAAGAGGATATTATTATAATCTAGTCTTGTAAAACGTATTATTAACTTATTAAGGACTTTTAGAATATTAAACTATTTGAAATTAATTAGATGTTAAGATACGAAAACTTAAGAAAGGTTAATCGTTAAGTTTATTAGAGTTACTTATTTTTCCAGAAGGAGTTAAGAAAAGGTTACGGGCCTTTTAAAAGGGTTAGAAACTAGTAGTTCGCTAGTTAGTAAAAACCTTAAGATAAAGAGGAGGTATTTAAAGGTTAAGCTAAATAAGACCTTAAGGATAAATAGTTATTATAACTTAGATGTTAAAAGAGTATAAGTATTATTTTGTTAGTGTTAACTTAATAGATAGAAAAGGGAGGCCATTTAGGGTAAGAGTAGTAATTAATAATAAGAGTGCTTCTAACTTAATACACCCTTTATTAGTTAACTAAAGGAAACTCTTTAATAAAAAGTATAAAGAGGTTATTCCCATTTAAAATAGTAAAGGAGGCTTATACTAGTATAATAACAGTAAAGTTACTTACTATTTACCACTTTTAATTAAAGTGGATAGGGATAAATAATAAATAGACTTTAATATTATACTAATTGTAAGATATAATATAATCTTAAGTTTACTTTAGCTGGAAAAGTACAATCTAGTAATTAATTAAAAGAGTAGTTACCTTGCTTTTAATAAGTCCCTTAATAGTAATTATTATTTAGAGAAAGTTAAAAAGGTACCGAACTGATTTAAAGATGTATGAAGTATTTAAAAACACGTTAAACTCTTAAAACTAAGTACGGTTTAAGTTAAGTTTATTAAGATAGTTAAAAGATTAAAGAGTTTACTGCATTACTTAAATGACGATTTAAAAGGTGGAAATAAGTAAGAAACTAATCTACAGATAAGTGAAGAAATTAACTTATTTAAGGTACTTATAGAGTATAGAAAGTTTACTTTATTTTAGAAAAAGATACTGTAACTACTAAATTACAGATTGTAAAATTACAAAATTAAGCTAAAACTAAGAGTAAAACTCTGTAACTTCTAGCTTTACTACCTAAACCCTTAATAGGTCGAAACCTTAAGGGAGTACGTTAATAAAAATTTAAAGAATGGGTTTATCGTGGAGTCTTAGTCTCTAACAGGGTATCTAATACTATTTGTCCTAAGAAAGGGAGATAGTAAGCTATGTATAGTTATTAATTACTAAACGTTAAATAAGGATATAATTAAGAACTGTTACTTATTATTACTTATTATAAAAATGTAAAAGTAGATTATTAAGGTAAACTAGTTTTTTAACCTTAATTTCCTAATAAGGTTTAACTACGTTAAAGTGAAGGAAGAGGATAAATATAAGATAACCTTTCAGATTTGTAACGGGTATTACTAGTACTGTGTTATGCTTATAAGATTAACAAACACTCTTACGACTTTCTAAGGCCTTATTAACAGTATTCTCCGCCCCTTCTTTAATAAGTTTATCTTTATGTATTTAAACGACGTTTTAGTTTATTTTAAAACTTTAAAAGAATATTAAAAATATATATAATAGATTTTAACAGCTTTTAAAAAGGTAAAGCTGACAGTAAACTTAGAAAAGAGCTACTTTTATATTTAAGAATTAAACTACTTAAGGTTTAAAGTAACCTTTAGAAGGCTTGAAATGTAACTGGAGAAGATAAAGGTAGTTAGGGATTAGCCTATTTCGAAGAACTAAACAGAGTTATAAGCCTTTATTAACTTTATAAACTTTTATTGATATTTTATTAAGTACTTTATAAAGATCGTAAAACTATTATATAAGCTTATAAGGATAAGTAAACTGTTTAAGTAGACTAATAAACAGTAGAAAGCGTTTAAAGACCTTAAGTATGCCTTTATTACAACGTTAGTTTTAACCTTCCCTAACTTCTTAAAGCTGTTTTAAGTTGAAACGGACTCTTTAGAGTTTACAGTTAGCGGAGAACTTAGCTAAATCCAGGACGATAGAAAACGTTACTTAGTTACCTTTTTATTAAAAGGAATCTACAGCTTAACCTTATAATACCTAATTTATAATAATGAATTAATAATAATTATCCAGTACTTTATTAAGTAAACATTATACTTAAGTGGTATAAAGGAACTAGTTTAAGTCTTTTTAAATTATAATAACCTCCAATACTTCTTAATAAAGGAACTTAATCTACGGTAAGTATAATAAGCAGAGTTAATAGCCCTGTTCCACTTTTAGATCCATTACGTTAAAGGAAAAGATAATAAATAAGTTAATGCTCTTAGCTAGAGATAGGACTATAAGGATGCTAACCTAATCTTAATCCCCGTTATTATATTTAACGAAATTAAGAATAATATATTAAACTATACGTTATAAGTGTTAGATAACTAAACGCTAGAATAAACTGTTAACGTTTATATAAACTTATAAACAGAATATAATATCTATTAATAATAACGGGACTTTTAAGTAAGAAGGTTAAAGGAAGGTACTTACGAATATAAATGCTCCTTAAGAGACTTTTTAAAACATTTATAAGATTATAGTAAAGAGTACCTAATATACCTAAATTATAGCGAAACTAGTTATTAGTTAGAACAGCTGTTAGAAGGTGTAAATAACACGTTTAAAGCAGGAGTATAGCTTTAGTATTAAGAGAAACCGTATATTTATAACCTGGATAAGTGAAAGAAGTATATCCAGTAAGTTTATAAGTCCTAACTTAAAGGATATATAGGCCAGGTTAAGACTCTTATATAAGTTTAATAAACGTACACCTTTTTAGGAATAAAGAAGTTAGTTAAGGAAATAGTTAATAATTATAATATCTGTTATTAAAAGCAGAATTAATATTATAAGCCTTACAGACTTTTTAAACTACTCCTTGTACTATAGGTGTTATAAAGCTTAATCTTACTTAACTTTATCACTAGGATCCTAAAGTTTAAAAACCTTATTATAAGAGTTACTTATAATTAAATCCTTATAATAATTAACAGATTAATAAAGTAAGCTTACTTTTTATTAACTTTAAAGTATATAATAATAAAGTAACTTACTTATATCTTTAAGAAAGAGGTAATCTTATAATACCTTTAGCTAGATCATATTATTACAGATCGGGATAAGCTAATTATATTAAAGTTCTAATAAAGACTAATATAAAGAATAAGTGTAAAAAGTAAACTCTTAATAACCTTTTATTTATAAACAGACAGTTAGATAAAATAAGTTAATTAGATACTTATAATGTATTTTTAAACCTATATTAACTTTAAATAAGATAATTAATTTAAGCTGTTACTAACAGTATAGATAACTTATAATATAATGTTAATTAAGTTAACAAGTATATTACTATTCTTTATTAATTACGGTAAGGAGCTTAAGTTCCGTTAAGGCTTACTTATTAATACCTCTTAAGCTGTAGTTTATATAAACTGAATGTAAAAGTTATATAACTACTTGTAAACTAAACTTAAGTTTACACGTAAACGAATAAAGAAATTTATTAACTAATATTAAATTAAGTAACTAATACTTAAGAAAGGACTTTATTATAAGGGTAAATAAGTTAAGGGATTAACTTTTTAAGAGAGGGATTACGTTTACTTATTTTTATAAAACTTACATTTAAAACGATTTAATAAAAAGCTTAACTTTAAAAGGTATAGACCGTTTTAAATTAAGAAAAAGGTTACTACCTTTAATTATAAACTAGACTTATCTATTAATATAAAGGTGTAGATTAAGGTTTTCTATATCTTACTTTTAGAACCTGCCTTAAAGGGAGTTCCCCTGGAAAAGAAGATTAAGATCGACATTAACGAAGATAAGTATAATATTAAGGAAGTTATAAATTTACGAAAAGGAAAGAATACATTTAAATATCTTATTAAGTGGTTAAATTATAACCTTAAAGGTAACTTATAGGAACTTATTAAAAATCTTAAATACTTAAACCTAATTATAAAGTTTTATTAAAAGAATCCTAATCGATTAAAGTTAACAATATGAATTAGAAATAAGATAAGGTATAATATTTAAACTACTATATTAAAGAGTAAAACCACTATAGGACTTAAAACCTAAAAAACGACTAGAAACTCTTTAATAAGTATGGAAGGACATTTGTTAAAACCCTTAACTAAGGTTATAAGGACTTTAAACCTAACGAGGAAGTTAGGCCTTTTAAGCTCCTAATAAGCTTTATACAAATTACACGTATGGTAATACAGAGAATTAAAACGTTATAAACCAGTAGCCTACAGGATAACTTACCCCTTATAGTTAGAGGACTTACACTTTACTGTAAGTTTAGGGAAAAAGTTAGAAGGTAAAAAGCGATTTAATATACCTTAAGGCCTCTTAAACCAGTTATATAACAGTGTGTAACAGAAAAGTGTATTTATAAGAATAAATACTGTTAAGAAAAGAAGTTAATAAAAAAGAAAAAGTATAATAAAAAAGTTATAATATACGTTACAGTCTTTAGACTATAACCTATATTATAAAGGCCTTTATAAGACTTAAACTTATAACTTCTTACTAAAGGAAGTAAATACGTTACCACTATATTAAAAAGCTGTTCTGTTTATTAAAGGGAAGAAATTATAAATTAAGTTAAGAAAACGTTATAAGTTATAGTAACCCTATAAAAGGAAAACCAGTAAGGAAAGAGTCTTAATCTTAAGAAGCCAGCTTAGCCTGGATTAGGTCTGTTATCTCTACCTATTCTTAGAAGGATTGAACCTTAGCCTTATAAGAAAACACTTTTATTACCTTCGCTTTAATAACACGTTACTAAGTTTTAATATGTTATAACTTTATAAGGGAGTTATAGTACTTAATAACCGTTTAGTTATATAAGGTGTCTAGTTCCTTTTTCTTATTTATTAAACTTTTAATAAACTTATTAGAATAACCAAATGTGTCACACGAAAAAGGTATATTAGTGGATTAGCACTTACCACAGTTATTAAATTACACTACGATTTAACACAGTAAGGACTTAATTTAATAATAAGTATAGGGAGACATCTGTAAATTAAAAATGTTAAAAGATTTTGTAAGACAGATATAACAGTCGTAAAGAGCCTTTTCCTATTTTCTTTATCTCTTACGTTTTTTAACACGGTTAGAAGATATAATGAAGGTGGGGAAGGAAGGAAACTAACTTAATAATTCTTTATAGAAAAAGAATGTTAAAGAGGGGGAGTTATGTAACGACCCTACAGGCTGTTATTTAAGCCGGAGCGGACTAATAAATCCCCCGTAAAAAGAATAGTGTAGGAGGATAGTGTATACTGTCTAAATGTACTGGGTTAGGAGTGTAAAGACCTGAAGCCCTTACAACCAGTAAGAAAGTACTTAATAGCCTATAGGGACTGTTAACACTAATTACTGTTTAGTTAACTGCTTAGCTGTAATTGTATAGTGCATTATTAAGTATAACAGATTAAGTAAGGTACAAAGTACCTTTAGTTAGTTAGTATAGATAGCTATAGTTATACTTATAACTACTGTAAGGGACTTTAGTTCCTCACATTAATATTCAATTATTCATTTATATCTTACTGTTCAGACTCACCTTTGTGCATTATAGCGATAACGACTTATAGTAACATTAAACCCCCTGTCTAAGAGTGCTAGCTTAATAAGCCGTCTTTAGAACGCCCCTTACCTGTCGGTGTCCTGCCGTACGTTCTGTCTTAACCTGCGCCAGTCCTCTCGAGGCCTGTGTCGGGTGCAGGTCGTAATAGTTTCCTACTGCTTCTTAGGCTTTATATCCTACCGTGGTCTTACTCTTCAGTTTTGCAGTTTAAATGTCAGATCTTGTCTTTTTCTAGTTCTTATCATTAGTTTTAGTCAGTTTGGATTCTTCCAGTAGAACTCCGTAATTAGGTTAGGGCGCTTAAGACTTTTAACAGGTTTTTAAGAGTTACTTTCAGGGCTACAATTTAGCTACTTAATAAGATATTTAAACGTGCTTTTTCCTTTCTGTAAATCCATAACCTCCTTAACGTTGTACTTATCCTTATTAATGTTGATCTTAATCTTCTTGTCTAAAGGAACTCCCTTTAAGGTAGGTTTTAAAAGTAAGATATGAAAAACCTTAATCCATACCTTTATACTAGTAAGTAGGTTTAATTTTTAATTAGAGGTGATAACCTTTTTCTTAATCTAGAACAGTTTGTACTTTTTAAAATCAAGCTTCTTATTAAGCTGTTTTAAATACAGGTTTTGTGAAAAGAGGTAAACGTAATCCCCTGCTTAGAGAGTCAATCCCTTAACCTATTTACTATCATAATAAAGTCCTTCTTTAAGTATTAACTTCTTAACTTAATATTTATTAGTAAATCTCTTTATCTGTTTACGTATAAATTGAAATTTAATTTACAGGTAATTATATAGTTCTTATATCCAGTTTACATAGATTATAGCCCGGGGGGCACTGGTTAGCGGGCCTTAGTAGAGCTTAGGCTCCTAACTGTAAGTTATAAAGAATGGTAATATACCTGTAGACTTAATTAATGTTATGTTATAAACTATCTGTACTGTTAGTAACCACTGAAGCTAATTATCTTATATAAAGTTAACGTAAGCTTAAAGATACATTATAAGTATCTAGTTAAGTTGTTCTATCTAACTGTCTATCTATAAGTAAAAAGCTGTTAAAAACTTACTTTTCACAACTATTCTTTACATCAGTCCTTGTTGAAAAGCAAAAGGGGTCAAGGCATTGGAAAGCAGTGTGTGTTGAAGGTGATTAATTATTTCTATCTTCGAGAGTGGAAGCCGTGTTATTATAGCCGTGAGGGTGGCCAGTGCACGGAGTGCA
>Ga0247760_1001227_pt1 | contig 24679 bp, 15 predicted proteins | sample UWRJL171409R4_FD_179936 | JGI IMG/M metagenome (GOLD analysis project Ga0247760, IMG submission 179936) | Plant litter microbial communities from Arlington Agricultural Research Station in Wisconsin, United States - UWRJ-L171-409R-4 | ecosystem: Environmental > Terrestrial > Plant litter >... | reverse complement strand
CAGCAGTATGGGGAAATGTTGGTACCGGGCTACTCAGCCGTTGAGCATCGAGCCATTATTGCCTTCTGAATATTTGACAAGTTCGACAATGGTATTGTGTTCCCTTCATCTCTAATGGCAGGATGAGTGACTGGAAGGGAAACGAGGCTACGGCGGTGCACAAGAAATGGATATTCCTTGGCAGGTTTGGCGTACGGAGCATAGACCCAGAGACTATGGTAAGTAAACCTTTTACAGAGGTGATGCCGACTGATCACATGGCACCCAAAGGATTGTGCAGGAGCAGATGCTCAACTCCAGCGTCGTGATGTTGCGCAGACAGTGAACGCTCTCTTGGATGTCGTTGCTACCACGACATTTCCGTTCGGCCTTGAAGTCTCTCCTCTATCGTGACTGACTCGCTATTAGGATGGACTACCCTTTACCAGGGCAGGCTGATGTGAGCTTGGCCGGGTATCATGCTAGGAGGTGGATTAAGTTGAGTACGGTTAGGATTGTGATGCCGCTCGTTGCGAGGGGGTATGCGCTGTGGCAGATGCTGAGTGGGTACTGATTGTCAGGGGTAGCTCAACTTAGAGTCTCATTCCAATCCCGCCAAGTCTGGTCATCGAAAGTGGGCATGCACTTGACCTTCTCAGGCGGAGGCAGCCACTGTATCCGGTCCTCTTCTTCATCCCCCTTGATCCACCGCCCCGTATGCCCCTTGAGTTCCTTGATGTACTTCCCCTTCTCATCGCTATACTCCAAGTTGATGCTCGGAACCGCTATAATCTTTCCATAGCCGCTATACCACATATCCTTGCAAAACAGCTGCGGCTCGCCCTGGTGACACTCCCCCTTATCCCTCCTCACTGACCGGAATGAGACCTTCCCCTCCACAACCGGAGCTGCCGTAAACGCGACTGCCCCATTCCAGCACGAAAACACCTGGAAAGGACGATGATTGTAGTACCGCTCCTTCGACGTCGGCTCGTTCCAAAACAGATCCGTCGCCCGGCTCCAGCTCACCTCGGGAAGAGGAATCTCAAAGAAAAGATCCCCGTTGATGCTCCTTGCAATGTACGAGTCGTAAAACACAGGCTGATCATTCTTATCCCCTCCGCTACCAATCCAATCGAACGCACAGGCCATGTCGGCGGCCTGGTACACCTTTTGATGGATAAGCTCTAATATGTCCTCTAGGCAGATGGCCACGTCGTTGATGAAAATCACCGTCGAGTTGGCGTACCGATCTGCACTGCGGAGCATCGGCGCCAAAGCCAGGTTTCGAAGAACGGCAAGCTTGCCGAAGCGATCCTCGGCTAGGGGATCAATCTCATTGCGGAGAATGAAGTGGGTAGAGAATGAGTTGCCTAGCTCGACCTGCAATGCGGCCAAGACCTCGGGAGTGCCATCGACCGAGTTTCCCTCGACGATGGACAGGGAGCAGTTCTCGGGCCCGAGGAATCTGATGGCTGCAACGACGCTTCCGAGGAGCCGCGGGAGGACGTGGAGGCTGTCGCGGAGGTCTAGGGCGAAGAAATAGGGTGTGGTTTTTGGGTCAGCTCTGGTGGGTTTGAGGGATGTGTAGCGCGAGAGTTTTGGTTGTGGGCATTCGAGCCTAGGGAATGTTCTGTCTTCTGGGTCGAGGACGGATTCGATATATGCTGTGACGTTCGATTGTGAGAGCACAGCTGAGTCCTCAAGTTAGCGCAACAGAATCTTGTGATTATCGTTAGGTGCACTCACCGCCCGGTGGGATCCAATCTGGGTCTCGATGCTGAGGAGCGCTTGGTCGGCGGAAATAGCCGCCCAAGTCGCGTTGCAGCGAAAATGAAAACAGCACAAATGCAACGAAAACCAGGCCAGCAATCTGAACCAAGACAAGCGGCCGGCGCAGCTTCATCGCCCCTGTAATTAGGACGGCCAAAGGTGGAAGAAAGTGGGAGGAGAGGGGGGAGGTAGGGTGGGAGCGCGTTGTTAAAACCAATTGCTCAATCTCGCGGTCCACAGTAGGCCAGCCACCACCTCAAGAGGTTCCATTCTAGTGGTAAGGCGAAAGCAAGGCACCACTCAAACGTGTTGGACGGAAGGTTTCGGATAAGCGCTTGCACAGTGCGGATAACTCAAACACTGTACATTTTTTAGCTACTGTTAGTGGTGCAAAGGCAGCTCCACATATCCAACAACATTTCCGAGTATCACCTTTGAGAGCTTGCACCGTGCCTGATGCAATGGACGGTTGCACCCAAATCTCTCATCTTCCACCCCATTGGATTTCGATATCAACATCCGGACGGGGGAGGGGGAAATTTGGCCGCAGCAGGGTTTCTCAGTGCCAGCAGCACAGTGCATCTTGGGATTTGCTCTCCCATGAGTGAGGATTTATTGCCATTCATGTCTGCCAGGTCTTCAATGGGTGATTCTCTTCCACTTCCGTGCCTCTCCGCCTTTCTTGTTTTTTTCTAGCGTCGGGTTTTCTAGTTTACTCCGATCACTTTTCCCACCACCGGCGTAATGCGCCGAGATTTTGTTGTAATTCCCGGCCTTCCAAGGATATGCCTCGGCTTCGCAACCACCCCAGCCCCCGTCAGTGTCACTGGCGCGCCTTCTCCTATCCTCCACCAGCGAGCCACAACGGACTTCTCGACGTGCGGGTATGTTGACGGAGATATCTCCAAGCCTCGGATAGCCCCAAAGGGCTTCAACTGCCGGGTTGACACACTCAATGGTCTCTGGGGGTTCTGCCCAACCTCGGTGATCGCGGCGACGGACTGCGGGTTAGGAGGCTTTTGTTTCGACGGCGGCTCTTGCAGCACAGGATGCGGTCGCCCGAGTTTGAAAAACAATCCAAAAATAAAGACATGGACTTGGTAAGCTTGCCCCAGCCTGACCTTGTTTTGTTTGGGTGCCTCAACTAACGCCCATTGTTTCTTCCGATAGCCCCGAAGCAGACGACGGACCAGAAGCAAGATTCTGCTCCACCGCCTCCTTAATATTCGGCCCCGATCAAACGTACGACTACATCGATTGCGCCAAGAACCCAGGAAAAGCCATCTACTTCTTCTCACCGACAGCTCAAGCCACCATCTCTCAACTTTCATCGTCAGCCGTCCTAGCAAACACAACCCCGCCGCTAACGTCCACGACCTCTCTCCCCTCTCGAACGGAAGGAAGCGTCGATGCCGGAACATCCAGTAGTACCAGTGCAGCTATCACACAAGAAACGGGCGGTCTCAACATTGGGGCTTTAGTGGGAGGAATACTTGGTGGACTGGCCCTGATCGCAGGTGCAATCATGGCGCTGCTGTATTTGAGAAAGTACAAGGCTCGCCAGTCAAGCGGCGCCAGAGAGGGTTTATTTTACCAAGCACAGTTACCACCGTCCTCTCCCATCACCGCGCCGGGGGGACGCAAACCGAGCGAGCTCATAGGGTCGGTGCAAGCGGCGGGGGAGCTGCCCGCCAGCGTAGAGAGAGGCGCGAGTGTCGCAGAGTTGGCAGGGGACGATTGGAGAAGATAATTAGGCGGCGCATGGATATACCCAATAAATTTATCTGGCAAGAATATTCGAAACTGTTGAATCTGCGAGGTTCTGGGTCCTGCTTTGAGGTCTCCTACTCACCATCCCGGAGCTATATTCCTAGAACCGCTGCCCGCGCCAGAGATCTCAGGAGATCATAGAATGAGAATCATCTTATGGGCGCGCGCTCGGATGGTCACGAGGCCCTCAAGGCGACCATGTCTGGTTCCTATTAGAGAATGAACCCCATTGCCGACCAGCGCGGCCATGGATTCTTCGACCGCCTTGCGATTGCCGGCGATCGGAGGGGCACAAAAGCTCCGTCGATCCCGCCGCCTTCTCCGCCGGCCCGAAGCTCGTTGCGCCCGGGTTATGGAAGAGGCAGTCATAGAACCGATATGATGGCTCGGGGTCTTGAAGGAGGGACCTGCCTCGACAAAAGAAAATTGGAGCTGACATCTGGAAGCATGCAAGTATCACACTACCTCCTAAATGTCGGGTGGAAGAGAACGAGACCGCCAAGCACCTGTACAAAATGCTGGTTGGCCCTAAGGAAATCGGGGCTGGCTTCAATTTTGAGGCTTCGAGCTGCGCGCCCCCAATAATATGCATGCGCGGTAGCCGTGGCAATGTCAGCTCGTTGGAGTGATGTCAAGCAACCAGGGACCAGGGCAAGCACCGACCTAAGATTGGGGGGAAATAAAACGCGCAGTGTGATGGCAATTACATTGGCCGATAACATGGTTTGGGCTTAGCTGTTAACGTCACAATGGAGTGTCTAGCACAACACTAACAAAGGTTGGGGAAACGCAGCTAAGGACCCCCACTCTTGAATCGGTTCCTTCCAGTTTTCAGACCGGTCGCAAGATCCAACTTCACTTCGCCAACCGCCAACATGGAAGAACAAAGCAACGAAGAGGATTGGGACGGCCTTGGATCACCGCTAACAGACACTTTCAACTGGGAGCTTGCGAAACTATGGCTGCGGACGTGCGAACAAGAACATGGCGAGGAGTGCGCGCGCCAGATCCAACCGGCCGAAGCGATCGACATCCTCCTGGTCGACACCCTCGGTCGATGCCTTACGAAAGCGACCTCGGCCAGCCGTTATGTGGCTTTGAGCTATGTCTGGGGACAGGTGCAGCAGTTCCAGACAACTACCGCGGCCCTTTCTGACCTGCTTCAACCAAACGGGGCTTCCGGAAATGAAACTGCCCCATGTGATCCGCGACGCCATCACAACGGTCCGGTCCATGGGCGAGCGCTATCTCTGAGTAGACGCGCTGTGCATCCCGCAGGATGATTTCGCCGTCAAGCATTTCCAAATCGCTCACATGGCCACGATTTACACTAGCACCGCTCTTACTCTTGTTGCCGTCAGCAGCAGGGACGCTGATTCCCCTCTCCCAGGCGTGCAAAGCGGATCTCGGTGGCCGAGACCTTGGGGTATAGAGGTGCAGCTTAATCGCCCTGCACGTCTAGATCTTGTGCTTAAAGCTATTGAACGGTCGCCGTACAGCTCAAGAGCTTGGACCTTTCAGGAGAGGCATCTATCTCGGCGTCTACTGGTCTTCCACGACGAGCAGGTCTATTTTCAATGCCAGAAGGAGCTGTGGTGCGAGGAACCGCCCTTTAAGTCCTCGCTGATTCAGAACCTTTTCAAAATGACAGAGAAAATTGATCTGAGCTTGACCATCATGTCGACAGTCCGTGGCTGGGGCTAAACCGTGGAGAAAGTGGAGTGGGGTGCGGCTTTCCGGTTCTACGCCCAGGTCGTTCAGGATTACTCGTGGAAGCTGCTGACCTATCCGGAGGACGTTGTGGCCCCCTTTTCCGGGATTGCGGCGACCTTGGAACAGCACTCAGGATGGACCATCACTCATGGCCTGGCGGAACAGTTCTTCGACTGGGCATTGCTGTGGGTGCCCTTGGGTCAAACAAAGCGAAGGCCTCCGCCACGATCATCTCTGATATCACCTTTTCCGTCATGGTCGTGGGTGGGCTGGGTTGGACCCGTCTCGTATAACCTCGCTTATATCGATGCTTTGGTCGATTTGAAAACATTCGTCACAGACTGGGAGATTGAAGAGGCGTACACACCGATTCACAGCTCGATAAATACCGAAGAAAAAGCGCCGGATCCAGGGTTGATATTCCGCAAAATCCTTCGCCGTCTAAAACCTCTAAAACCTCTGAAGCCTCTAAGACCAGCAATTCATCAACGCGATACTCGATCATTGCGTCGCCAAGTTGAGGGAAAGGAGTTAGCCAGGCAGCAATCAGTCCACGCAAACTGGAATAGAACCTGGCAATGGACGATCCAAGAACCATATCAGCCCTACACCAGAATCACCGAGGCCCCGCAAGGAATAGCACTGTTTTTTACATCTCAAGTCGGAAATATCTCACACTTTCACTTCACCACTCTAACAGGATACTTCGATCCCGTGACCCATTTCGACAAGAAAGGCGCCGCCATGCATGGGCAAAACGCAGTCACCATATCTATGGGAAACAAGACGTGTGGAATGTTTTATGGCGTCGAAACCGAGTCGATGATCAGCCACATTCAGGAGTTGTGACTGATCAGGCTGTCTGCGACAAATATCTATCGTGAGGATACCAGTGTTCTTCGCCGGGAAATCCCGGACTCCACATATGAGATTAGAGACCAAGACATCAATTTTTTGACGGCCTACAATGACTGGAAGCTGGCGTTTCTTACGCAGACAAATCAGCGATAGATGATGTACAATGTTATGTTGGTTTGGGATAGGGGGGAGCATTATGAGCGTTTGGCTATCGGACAGCTGGAGCAAAGTGCTTGGGGGTCATGTTCTCCGAAGGAGGAAAGGGTGAGGCTAATTTGAGGAGATCGGGCTGGAGACTACCGTTTGATCCACCACGGCACAACTCTACTTCTCCTTTGCTACATTGAGCTGACCCCGGCCGTTCCGATACCGGTATTCGGCCTCCACCTCATCTCAATCGCCCTTTCCTAGTTTTCAGCTCCAAATTTCCCATCGCACGGCTGCCTAATCGATTTGTATCTTTGACTATAGTGGAACTCATTGTTTGAGATGAGGACTGGCCTATCGTAGGCAACCTCGACGCCAACACAGAACATGAAAGCGCAGAAGCCACCTCACGCGCAGATGCAAGCAGCACCACGGCAGCCAGTCATACAATCCCGCCCATAATCCCGCCTGAACTACACGACGAGTTTCAGCACCGTCAGGGCCAGATCACCGACGAAGAACGCCGCCTCTTCCTAAGCCGCTACCCCATTCCCGAACGGCCATCACCACTATACACAGTCCACGCACCAGCACCCCCCTTATCCCGCACCGACATGTTCGGACACGAGTCTTGGCCACACATCAGTTCTCCGTCCAGCGCGGCAGGCTACTATCATCACACCCCTTAAACTTTTCCGCGATGAGCTCGGCGATGGGGCCGACTTCTAGGAAGTGCTTCTTCAGTGGGGAGGCTTAGTCAAAGGACAAAAGTTAGAGTACGAAGCGAGGGCGAAAGCGGCCAATGCCAGCGCAGGGGTTGCGTCCCGAAAGAAGAGGGCCGAGTGGCTCGAAACGATGCGCAGGAAGGATTGACACGCGCACTCCTTATGTAAAAGTTGATAACCGCTACTCAAGCTAGTACTCAGCCATCTCCGCTACATGGAAAATCAGCGAGCAGCGGTACTTTCAATCTAGCCAAACACCTCCATCATAAAATGATACTCAATCTTACTCCCATCTTCTATTCCTCTGGCACTCAACAAACGACACCTGTCCGCCAAAATCTCGCCCACAACTGGCGTTCCGCAAAAAAAGACACCAACCTTGAACTCCTCATCCAGTTGCTCTGGATCCTTCTCCGCCAACACCGCCTTGTACACTTTCATCTCCTCGTAGTGATGATCCAAGATCTTGACAAAGTCCGGCCGTCCGAAGAGCGTCGGGTTCAGCAACCCCGTGAGCGGACTTGTTGGGTGCTCGGGCGTGCGATGCATCTCCAGCAGCCAGCGGTAGACATGTGTTGCAATCTTGTTGTGCTTCTGTGTGATGTGCGTGTGGATGCGGACGTCCAGGTGCGCTTGCTCGTCGTGCTTGGCGTGCCACTGCTGGCTTTGGGACACCCTGTTGAGGAGGTCGGATAGCCAAAGCAGACTGTTGCGTTCGCGGACGGTCCAGTGGAAATCGATGCGGCGGTAATCCGGTGCGTAAGTCGATGGGTGACGGTCTCCACTACCGCCGTGCATCAGTGTTTCTCGGGGCTCTGTGGTGTCTTTTGCCTTTCCAGTTGCGGGGCCCTCGTGTTCCTTATCGTCTTTTTCCTGAAGGTCGACGAGAATCCCGGAGAATGGTGTCACACCGATGCCGGCGCCCACGACGATGCTGTGGCTAAAGTCGTAGAATCGCTGGGCTGGAGCCCCAAAAGGGCCATTGACACCGATTTCGATTGCGGACGGCGCCCCAGACTCCCCGTTGCATAGCTCCCGGAGCCTAGAGGTCCAATTCCCATCGGTCTTGATGTGCAGTTGGAATTCGTTGCCAATACAGGTCGAGACCGTAAAGGGATGCCACTGGAAGTAGTTGAGCTTTGGGACTTGCAGGAAAACATACTGCCCGGCATGGTACTGCCATATTCTCTCGCTCGGGATGGCCGCCTTGACGAGGACTGTCTCTTTGTCGAGAATCTGGATTGTAGCCGGCACGCGCTGGCTGAAACCCAGGAACACCCGCGCCACCCTCTCCGTGAGGACGAGCAGCGTGGGTAATGCAAGCCAGTAGCCAAACATGGGTGCCTGCAACAATCCGGCTGTCCCGTGTGCCATCAGGAGCCCAAGGATCGGATACATCAGCAAATGACCGAGTTGAAACACTTCGTAGCTCTTTTTCCGGACCTGCGGTAGGCTCAGTAGGCACAGGACATAGAAGAGACCGAGGGCGACAAGGCCTGTCAAACCTGGAAGGGACCGAATATAGACGATATACGGCCGTGGCACCGCATCCGGGCCCAGGAGCATCGCGACCGCGTCCTCATTCTCAACGCGACTGCCCCACACAAATGAGCCGCTAAGGTGCCCAATAGCATGTAGCGTAGCCAAGGTGACAGCAACGCATGAGATGGCGATATGGAAGGTCTGCGACATATCCCAGTTGATGAATCGTGAGATGTAGTATGACCGCCGAAGAAAGGTCGACAAATACCGCGACATGCTCAGCACCAGGAAGAAGAACGTCGGGTACAAAGCCCCGGCACAGGTCTTTGCAAGCACCACGCCCCAGCCAAAAGCGCGGGTGTAGTACTCGCCCCTAAGATACTTGACCAGATGCCAGATTCCAAACGCGAGCTGCGTGGACACCACCAGCGCAAGGAACGCAATCTCAGGTCCATGCACGGCCCAATAGGACCGCACCCTTCTCAGGACGCCCAGCTTGCGCAGGTAGGTTTTCTGGTCGACGCTCGTTTCCTTGTCCTGCTTCAGACTAGGAATCTTCCAGCTCCGCACGCGCTCGGCGAACTCATCGCGAGGGATGCGGTTCTTGTCCGAGCCGATGATCTTGCGGAGGAAGGCATGGCGGTCGGCGTCGCTGGCGCTGGAGTGGTTGAGGTTGTGAGGCGACGGGTTGGGCGCGATCTCGGCGTGGACTTGGTCGAGCTTCTTTTCGACCTCGCTGTAGTCGATTAGGCCGTCGCCGTTGTGGTCGAGGTCGGAGAGGAAGGCATTGACTTCGTCGTCTGTCAGGTGCTGGACGTCTTCCCATGGTGCGGTGCCATCGTCACCCATCAAAGCTGCTTTTTGTTGTTGGGATGTCTAGGGTTTGGGATTGGGTTGTGGTATTAGTTGGAGAAACAACTCTTCAGCTCGGTCGCGTCCGGGGGGGGAGGGTTGATTGTTTTTACAGTGACGAAACCCGAATTCGAAGCCTGCCAAGTTGTGCCAATGTCGCCAAGTGACTTGGCGGGCGAATAAAACTTGGTGGGAAACGCTCAGCATCTTGGCTTTCAGCAATGGCCCCTCTCACCTGTGCCACGTTTTCCTCGAGGCGGAAAGCCAAGCTGCCACTGGTGCGCCGCCGCCAAGCCAGGTGATAGGTGAGTATCCGCTATCATGAGTTGCTCAGCCCCGCAACACCGGGGGCGAGTGCGAGTACATTCTTGTTCTTCATTGCACCCATGACCTCTTTGAGCGATGGGAGCCACTTGCGTCTCTGTCCCAGCGACGTCAAGAGATCCGTAACGATGGAACCCGAGCCTTCAGCGATCTCCTCCAGGTTTCCCATCCTGAGTGCCAGGATCCTAGCCCACCACCCACGAAACGCGTTGCTAAACCCTCGGTGAGAGGAATAATCGAAGAGATTGGCAGCGAGGGCTTCCTCAGGGCTTTCGTTCGATGGCTCATAAGCTTCTCGCAACAAAAGAATCCGAAGGAACCATTTACTCTCCGTCCGACCATCTGTGAAAAGGCGATTACCCTTCTCTGTAATTTTGGAGAGTTTGATGCCGCGAAGAACAAGCCCGTTTTCGCCTGTTATGTGCGACGAATCTGGGCACACAAAATTTCCGTTTTCGCACCTTGAGCACGTGACGTTGCCCACCCTGGCTCAGGCTCGGCCCGGCCCCCTGCTCAGGATTTGCTCAGGGCTGCCTCACCTTTTGCTCACCCTAACTACCATTTTCGGTAGGCTCGCAACGGAGGTTAGGTCAGGGAGTCAGGAGACCGAATGTGGAAAGCAAATATTCTTAGATAAGGTGTTTGCTGTTTGTTGATGGAGGCCGTTGCCCTAGAGTGCACAGATAGTCTAAATAGCCTTGAAGGTGAATAGACGATTTATTTGGCTCCGACAAAGATAGAGACGCACGCCCGAATAAACTCTGACCTCCACGAATGTCGGGCTTTTGCTTCTCGTGGGCTCGCGGAGCTTTTTCAGCAGACAGAGCTCTAATAAATACATGTCTGGCCTGGTGCTGCCATGGTACTCTGCTGTTTACATGGTGCGAGGTGCATGCGTCCTCTCCGCTCTAGCAGTCGGCGTGCGATTGACAGCCAACTCGAGGAGCTCGTGAGCGCGAAACCGCGCAAAGGTCAATTTTCCCCCTCAGGCCATCCCCCTTGATGTCTAGCCGCGAGTCTTCTGGACGACGTCGGCGCCGATGTGCATGCTGTTGTGGCTCAAGTCGATGCTCAAGCCTGGCTCGCCGCTCGAAAAAACGACAGCGAAAGCTTTCCATTTAAAGCTCCGGCATCCCAAGAGAAGGTCACGTAGTTGGAATCAGTATCCTCGCTTACCCGGTGCACCACCAGCCGGCACTTGCTCAGGAAGCAGCTCACAGCTTCGGAGGGGACATCGCAAAAGTTCTCCTCGTTGGTTCGCAGTAGTTGCCCCTGTTCCCGTTAACTAGAGTTAGCCTTGCACCGCGACGGGGAGCAGAATGGACTTTCGACAAACCTTCCTAGCCAAGATGATTGGGTCGTGCAGGCGTTCCTTAATGTAGAATGTCGTCGGGCACGTGCGCCATGTTACGCCAAACCCCTCTCGTCTGGAGAGTATGGAGTGCAGAGCGTGGATGGCACCACCACGGCCAACGGCCATCCATCTGCGTGGCGGCGTTAATATATTCAGTTCCATTCTATTATCTGTCTCATTCCAGTGTGACGTATTGAAAAATTGACGCAGAGTGAAAAGAAGAAACCAACAATGCCGGAGCAGATTGCCTTTTCTTTCTTTTGGTATTTTTCCTGCTGCGATTTCTTCCCATTGGTTACCTAGCTATGAGCTTGACGCACTGACCCAGTAGAGCCCGATCAAAATGGACAACGAAGAACTCACTCCGCTGTGGCCGGTTCAGAACAAAGGTCCACGTTATGTTGGGCCGCCGTTGTCCGGCATCCGTACCCACCATCGCCGGAAGCATCCCGAGCTGACATAGCAGGTTGGACAAAGGAGCAACGCAACTTAAGATCTGCGATATATGCCTCTCGCTCATTCATCCTCAGCAACGCACTTTCAAATTCACGTCCGTCTCTGCGATCTACCACACTTGCCACAGTTCTGCTTTAGGCCCCTTCTCTAGAACCAAAAAGACGCCCATCATGTCCGACAGGGAAAGCCCCACCTCCAACCTTGAAGACGCCTTTCCGTCCGAAGAACTGCGTCAGATCTATAGGATGGCGTCCCCACCCTACGCCTTCCCGACACCCAACCCCGATAATGAAGAGCGGAAGCGTGGCTTGTTGCAAACCATTCTGGCCGAAATCCCGCCTCCCCACGGCGTCGACTTTGGATGGCGCAAGCTGAATGAAGAAGTTGAGCGACTTGCCGTAAGCATCTGCCACTTTCTGCGACCGTAGAAGATGCTGCCCCCGAGACCCAAGATTCGCTTCTCCAGCTGGCGGGTGAGAAGAATACGGAGCTGTTTTACACCTCCCGTCACGTCTCACCCTATCTCATTCAGGCCTGGCTCTGGCACACCCTCAACGACAATCTTTTCTCAAACTCGGACAAGTGGGCGACGCCGACGTGGAAAATCTTTGGGGGCCTCTTGTCCCTTTTCTCTAGCCGCGCCGGGACACTCCACGGGTGCCTATGCTGGGAGACCAAGCTCTCGATCAACCCGATGGCGTGGCTAGAGGGCGAGTACCACCACTGGCGAACTCTCACGTTTCGCATGATGCAAGACCAGCTCGGACATGGTGAGAAGCACAGCTCTTCCGAGCGGCTAGCCAACCTGATCATGCGCAAGCTCGCCGACCTCATGGACACGACCGAGGCAGGATTGCCGCAAGGACATTTCGAACAGAGAGTCAAGGATTTAACCCATGTTGCCGTGAAAGTGGACCTCTGTATTCTCCTCGAAAGACGCCATTCCATGATCGCCTGGCACCTCCCCGGCATGCCCAATGCTGCTTCCATGCGGGGATATATCCACCGCGAATCCCCCGCACTTCAAAGCTGTGGCAGCACGTGGGGGCTCGAGGGTGAGCCGATCGATTTCGTCGTTTGCCCCGGCATCTTCCAGTCTGGCGAAAGAAGTGGAATACGGTATGATGAAGGACAATGGGTGGCGCCGATTCTGGCTGTCATCAACCAATTTCCCAACGGCGTGCCAGATGAGAGCGACGAAGAAGAGAAGGTGCCACCAGGGACCAAAAGGTATCGTCGTGATGCGTCTGGCAGGCTCGTGAGCTCTTAGCGTACATGGATTGTACATGGATTAGGGGGGGGGTTGTTTTCCGTTGTCTCCCACATTTTTTCCTTTTGGGCGATTGAGTTCACCATTGACTTGGGGCGAGGGTTCTTTGTTTTGTTTCTTGGTGCTGTCAATCTGCACGGCTGTGGTCCAGAGAGGGAGATTGAAGGAAAGGGATACCCCCTAACCCAATTTTTGCACTATACCCTCTTTGTAACTAGCGTTATTTTTGAGCCGGCCCTCAGCACTTGCTGGTTCATACAACACATTTATATATAAAAGGGCTTTTGGCTTTGCCAGAGAGCAAGAGGACAATCAAGCATTCTCACAATTACAAACGCAGACCAAATGTGTCGTGTTTCTAACGCAGGTCCTTAACTTGCCAAAGCAGCTGAAGAATACCTTGCGTCTGCATGCTGCGCTGGAGGCGAAGAAGCCTGGAAAGAAACAATGAGATTGATGGATTGAGGAAGCAAGGCCCAGGGGGAGGAAGCAGTGGAAGAACGCACAGGTTGAGAGTTAGTGGTTAAAGGAAGAAAGAATTCCATGGGGAACGGCCGGAAGGAAAGAATTTATAGGCGCCGAGAACCCTGATAGCTACGTGCGAACTTTCAAACCTCTCTAAATTCCACAGAATCCAGAGTGCAGTGCTTCCAACAACCCGCATGTCCATTAGCGGCCGAATCAGCCGGCGACGTAAATATCCGGAAACAACCACGGCAGCCACCCTGCGGCGCCGTAGATATTCGCGGATTTCACCAGTGGGTGGCGGTGTGTAAGGGTTAGGGTTATATACAGGGAGCCGATCAGCGGGCGGCTGATTTTGGCTCAGCAGCGCCGTGTATACTAACTAGAATAACGGAAGAGAAGAAGATTTTACTTTTAACGCTTTTAGTTTAGCTCAACTTGAAAATCCAGCGCACTAAAGCTTTATTTTCATAAACTGAATAATACAGCAGGGTCCTTCGGATGGAAAATGCGCACGGGAGCGACTGGTGATGGAGACTGACAAGGATTCTTGCGTTCGAGTCTAACTGGAGTCTAAGGTGGTCACCGACTGTCTGGCACTGCATTAGCGCCGTGTGACGGCTTCGCAGCGCGCGGGAGCGTAAGTCGCATGGCCACTAGGCACCTGAGCACCATTGCTTGCTTGCTAGAGCGCTGTTATCACGGCTTGTTTTTCTCATCGCGGCTTGTTTCCCCAGATGACTGAATCAGTCACCCCTTTGTGACTGTGGGTGGAAACCATGATCATTAACTAAGGAGGGACAGTCACCACAGTCACGTCGCAACAAGCTACAAGACATAAATGTTTCTAACCGCTGTTCGCTTCTGCCATAGCCTTCTTATATTGTAGAGCCCTTCGTTGTTTCGTCTCTGCTCTTTGCAGCGACATCATATCCACGGCGAGTTTTGTCTCCTGCGAGTTCAATACCATGGCACCAACCTATTTGGCTGACAGATACGGCTGGGCCTACTCTCTTGATGACGGAGGCCAGCCCAAGTATCTCTTGAATGGCGCAGGTAACTTTATTCGTCAATGTATGCTTTCCCAGTCCCATTCAGACAGCGAGAGGCCAGACAGGCCAGACACTCCCCCAAGGTCAAGTCCCTCCGACAACTCAGGGTCCAATAACTTAGAGGGCTCCGACACCTCAAAATATTCCAAGATATCTAGGGGCTCCACTGACAGCGGCCAAAGCATTAACAGTCCGGCAACAGTCGGATGGAAGTGCTATCACTGTAACACAGTCAACTATACGGATCATCAGCGTATTCCTTTTGAAATGCCAGAGCGCGATGCGCATGGGAATAATCGCCGCAATGAACAGGGACACTTGATTTTTCGTCCATGCCCGTTTATCCCCTGTAGCGGCTGTAATGGCCACTGCACTCCATTTTGTAAGGCCCTCCTGGACCCTTGATCAGTCTCACATAATAGGGGGCCTTAAGACGTAAGCTGAAGGAGTCGATTCCGCTGGTTCTTGTAGAGAGAGTAGAAGTTTCCGACGATGGCCTCTAGCTGCATGTTTGGTACAAAAACTGCAAACCTTTATCGCTGCAGGAATACAGGCCCTGATCGCTAGCACGACGGCGGCTCCTTAGCAGCAGCAAGGCGGTCGGTCCCTACAAGTGATTAGCTGTAATGGCTCCTCTAATCGCTGAGGTCGTTAGACTCTTACTTACATCTGACTTTCTTTCCCGGCGTTTTTTTCTTACGTATTTCTTCTTCATTTTTCTTAGGTGTTTCTTCTTCATCGACGACCATCTTTTTGTTACGCTCGGTGTTTGCCAAGACTTCCGGGTCGGAATCTGCGATGACCTTGGCGCGTAGCCTTGCCCTCCTCTGCATCTTAGCATACTTCTTATAATTCGCGTGGCGAGCCTCGTCGTTGTCCGCCGCTTGCCAACGGTCTTGGGTCGCTGCCATCCAATCAGCTACCCTCTCAGCTGTCCAATCTTCAGGGCTGAGAATTTTGACTAGGTGAGCCTGAATATTAGATCCGTGCTCACGTCGGAGCCGATTAGCGGTGGCCTCGTCGCATAGAACCAATTTGTTGCCGACGCTGACGAAGTCCCAGTTTCTGAATCCCGGGAGACGAAGGGCTTCCTGGGGGGTCTGGCTGTCGGAAGCCGTCTGGCCACTGTTGGGGGGAGCCGGGCCACTGTCTTGGTCGGCCGTGAACATTTTGGCAGGGACAGCGCGCTGGATTTCGGAAAGGTAACTTGCAAGGGAAACGCGATGGATTTCGGAAGCAGGAAACTTGGAAACAGAAAGCGTTAGAAAATGTGGGGGCGACAAGGGCTCACCACAGCAGAGCTGCAAGCCTCACATAGCCATTGTTCTTGTGACATGGTTAATGAGATGAAATTTTAGTGTCGATCCACTTGCGGCTGCTGAACAAGAGCGCTCTTGTCCCCCATTTACAAAACAACGAAAACTGGAAGACTGGAAAATCCCGAAAATCGAAAATCTCGAAAACTTTGAAAACCGCAAAACAGACACCCGCAACCCCTTCAAACCCCGGCCCCCGCCACGATGCCGGGCCAGTTTTCCAAACCCAGGCTCTCGCGCGACGACGCGACGCGCTTGACCCCCATTGTCATCCTTCACCCTGACTGCCCTCCCTCCGAGAACACGCTTGCCCTACCTTTACGCCGTAAATAACGGCGGTATCGATTACGACACCGCCCTTACGGCCTATGGCATCCTCGCCGGTAACATCTACTCGGGCTTCCTTACCACGCGCGATAACGACACCGACAGAACCTAGCGCCAAGGGGAACCGAGATCAACAGCTCCAAACGCAACGCCACGAGCGACTAAGCCAACCACAGGCAGACAGAGCGTCAACGTCAGAGCTACACTTAACAAAAGGGAGGATACATTTCCACCGCATATCAGTTTTTCAGTTACTAGGGGATCTACTAGAATTACTAAATGAAGGTGAGTCGTCACTACCTACCTACTAAGCAGGCGTTGAATTACAACGCCTGTGCGTGCTACAACCAGCAACTGCCTAACCCTGTTTCATTTCTCCAGCGGACTCAATATGTCGAGGAGAGCGCACGCCGTAGGATCAGGAGACACCGGGCCACGAGATCGAAGACAACAGCCATATTACCAGTTACGACTTCCCGCCAATACCATCGGGGCTGACGGAGTTATCGCAAATATTTGCTGATATTATGGAGGTAGTGGACTGCCTCTTCAGACTGTCGATGACCGAGGGTGTACCGAGGACGCAGGTGTAAGCACCGTGGCATCATCCATCCCTCCAGAACTGAAATTTGGAGGCATGACATCTCAAACTGCCGAAACAAATGTTCTGGACGAGGATGGTGGCTCTGAATCAGGCTGGACGGACACTACCTGCGGTTTCTCGGCGTTAGGACTCGGGGGCAAGAAGCCCAAGATCCCGCCACTACCAAAGGAAGCCGGAGATCGGCCATTTGAGTGCCCATTCTGTTACACGATTATATCCGCCACGACAACCAAGGCATGGATGTAAGTCATACTTCCAGGTTGTCCTTCCTCACTATGGAACGTGTGACTGATCAGACACAGTAAGCATGTTCTTGCCGATCTTCGCCCTTATATATGTCTGCTGCCCGATTGCACCAGCCCTTTGTGAGACTTTCAAGGGCGACGTCACTAGATGTATCACATTATAGATCATCACTGGAGGGTGTGGGTCTGTATGATCCTGGACTGCAGACTGATGTTTGAGTCTGCAGATGAGATGCGTGACCTTGCCACGGAAGCTCGATTCCTACAGATGGTATAGAGGCTCTTGCCGAGATGAGTGAGCGCCCAAAATCACACGCCGTCTCTTCCGTATGCCCGCTTTGTTGCCAGAACATTGGCTCCTTGAAGGAGTATGCGCGCCACGTTGGGCGTCACCAAAGAGTTCTTTCGATGTTTGCTCTGCCGAGGCTAGAGGTAAATGGCGACTCTGACGGAGAGGATGATGAGATGGATACGGAGGCAGAAGTAAAGGAAGATGACACTGGCTCTAGCGACAGCGATGTGTCCGAGGCAGATGTTTGTCTAATGTCCATTCTTTGCAGAGAGCGAATTAGAAGTCACCACTAACATGTTATACGAGCAGGGAGCCCAATCACCCACCTCTTCCACCGAGCGACGCCGCCGGGTCTCTACAAACGAAGGCTACGAGGGCGAATCAGAAATTGAGGTTGTAATCCCGTCCATGACGGGAGAGTGGGAAGAATATTGGAATTGCTGCCAGTGTGGAGGATTAATCAACAATACTTCGTCCATGTGTTGTTCTGAGGTGTCAGGAGGTACAGTATGTGGCCATGCTAAGTGTGATCGGTGTGAGCTGGAGCGAGATTCAGTAGATAGGACAGGTACTTAGGGTGAATATAGGCATAGGTATTTTATATTACACATTGCATACTGCGGTTATTTTCTAGCTTTGTATGGATTGTGGGACGAGAGGAGCAACAAATGGCTAGAAATTCCACGTAATGAACTGCTTGAACGTCTTTTCACCTACGTGACTGTGAGCTATGGCAACGGAAACCTCAAAAGTACTTAGAGGTCTGGAACATCTAAGCACTGCATGTCCGTACGGTCAAACGGATCCTCTGGGCATAGTTATGGTAGGCTCGAGGCCATGATTATGGCTACAGAGGCAAGAGTCGCAGTTGCTTCGATTTCGTGTCTAGCTTCGGCGAACCTTAATGAAGGGGTCGCGTCACAGTCGTAGAGTTTTCTTTCGCTTCTTCTTTTTTAATTTACCACCTGTTTTCCCACCACCACAGTGACCTGAAATAACGCAAATAACCAACTCCTCTGATCAGAAGAGGACCTAGGTATGAGTTTGGAAGTTTGGAAGTTTGTAAGCCTGGAATAAGCATAGGTAGGTCGGTACCTTATTCGTCAAGTAAAAAGTATAGTGTTCGAAATTTGTATTTTATTATCTGGTTCACGCACCCTGTTGCACTGTATATTGTCGCACGTATTGCGTACGAACTGAACTCACGGCCGAACTGTGACTATTATTCGAAGTCGTAGATTCCAACTGCGCTGCTTGTTGTGATCTCGTTAGTTTGGTGTGTTTTCTCCCCTGTTCGCCATCACGGATCCCTCTTATGATCAATTGATCTCTCTCTCAGGATCCCCCAGGAGATTCGGTCTTTGACCCATCATCACCCTACTACTTGTTGGCCCCAGAGCCGAATATACCCCGGGACCAGGAGCCGTATACAGATTGTTATTATAAAGGATGAAACGTTTATTGTTAGATAATTTAAGCCGTATTTAAAATAAGCCGTCTACGAAAGTAAAATTTTGCGTAGGGGACTCTTTCCGTAAAATAAACAATAAGGGTAGCTCCTTCCTTAAATCCAGAGCCCCTGGTTTAAGCGACCAGCTTATTTTAAACGAGCCGTTTGTAGAAAAACGAGCGGTCCATCAACCGTATATAGACCGCTTAAACGGTATAGATGAAAAGTTAACTGTTACAGACCTTTAAACGGTTTCGAGAAAGTAAGCCAGAAATAAACCATTAATGGAGGGTCTAGAAACGGTTCGTGGACCCCCTCTTGGGCGGTACTGCCTTGTTGTGGAATTGGCCAGTTGTGAGATACCTACTTATCATATCTGCTTGCTAAAGACTCGCATGTCCGGCGACTGATCACAACTGAAGAGATGAGGCGATGTTACCATTCAACAGTGTTGGGACATAGGACTTTGTGTCGGATATCCAGTTTCGTTAGAAGCCAGAAGCCCACACTAGCCAGCATAGATGGATGCAACCCAACCCAAATTGCATCCCCGTCACCGGCGTCCGGACTAGCATCTTCACCTCATTTATCCCGCTGTGGGCCCGCCCCATCCCATCCACAACTTGAAACAACTACCCTGGTTAGCGCCCTATTGAAAACACCATGTAACCCTCAGCGCGCAAACATTGCTCCGTCTTACAACATGCCTGTACCAAACCCCGGCTTTGCACAAATATGCTCGATTTCCCGGCGACAGCACCCGCGGAGGACTCGCGGCTCTTGAGTGTGCGCGCCCCTTGCAGACGCCACACTTTTGTTTATCGCCATTGTATGGAGTACCTAGGTAGGTATTCTGGCGCGGGACGTTACGCAAACTACATTACCTATCGACACGCATTCGAGTAATGCCGAGCATACCTAACGAGGTGCGATGACGAATACGCGCCCCCCAGACGAGAACCTCCCCGAGGTGGTCCCATCCCGACCGCCCGTCGAAGACGCGTCTCCACAGGTCCTTTCGGACGAACAGGCGTGGCAGCGCGAAGCTTTGGGAGGCGATAAATACCCCGTTGTTTATGATGATGCGCCGAAATTGTTTGATGATGGGACGATAAAGGGGCAGGATGAGCATGAGCTTCCGCAGGCTTGGTCGCCAGATGCATCGGCTGGCACGGCGCCGTGGGAGTCTCTTCCGCCGGTGGCTGCTGCGGGGGCTCCCGGTGGGAGTGAGGCGGCTGAGGAGAGGAGAATATGGGGTGTCAAGAGGAGGGTGTTCGTCATACTGGCTGTGCTGGCAGGGGTAATTCTGCTTGCAGCAATCATTGGGGGTGCTGTGGGAGGTTCGATGGCGAATAAATCCGACAAGTCTATCTCAGGGGATGCTTCGTTGCAGGAACAGCCATCCGTATCTTCATCTTCACTTACCAGGCCACCCACTACCTCACCTTCTTCATCGTCATCCTCACCATCAACATCCCCGACATCAACATCCTCACCGCCCTCACAATCCTCGACGACTACAACCCTCAACAACAGCACCGCCCCCAAAGGCCTCGCCTTTCAAGCCTTCGCCTCCCCCTCCTACCTCGGCACCGCCACACCCATCATCCAGGCCGAAGGCTTTCACGACCTGAACATGTCAGCGCGCAGCTACGTGTGGCTTCCGGACGGAACGCAGTGCTGCCTGACGTTTTGTGCCGACAGGACAACAGCGACGGGGTGGTGGTGTGATCCGAGGTATCAGACATCGTCGTCGGCCGTGTTTGGAAGGGTGTATATTTGGTGTGGGGGGAATGATGGGACGAAGAATGAGACTTGTTCGTAGGATAGGTGGCACTGGGGGTGTGCACGTGTGTGCAATGTGCAAGGCCAGGAAGGAGCATTTGGTAGACTATCGACAGATGATCTGCACCCATGTCGACTAAGAACCTAGTTCACTCAATCGCACACATTGATGGCGGGCCCTTGATGGCAAAGGAAGCCCGACGGTTCGGAGTTTCGAGAGTCAGCAACGGCCAGCAAGGAATGCATCACTGATGCAGCCCCATCCAACACCTGTGACACCCTCGTCCTAATAGACGGTTCTGTGTAGCAGACTGAGGCAGTAAAGCGGTACTGCGAATCAAGCAAGAGGACCCAATTGTCCACGAACCGGCCATGGTGTTCATTGATGTCGTTATCGGCGCTGAAGCTGCCATTCGGACCGGTGCCAAGCTTTGGCGGCTGTGTTGCGTTTGGCGAGTCATAACGGAGAATGGCCGATATTGAGGCAAGTAGTGACCTTCCTTCCAGTGCCAGCCTTTGTCATTTCCTCCGGGGACTTCCACAGAAGTTTATTTAACATCCACCCCGCTCGCTAGTACCGGAAGCATTGCTAGATCATCGAACCAAGCATACACCATCTTTCACTCTTCGGACGCATCCGTGTCATACTCAAAGTATGAGGGGACCACTTCGTTTCCAAACGCCTCTCGGAAACACTCAAACGCAGCATCTTCCTCTCCCAGCCGAAGTTTCTCTAGTGTCGAGAATACCAACTCGTAGTCGCATTCCGGGTGCATTGCCAACCACTCACTACACACTGCGTCGACGAGCTTCCTCTCAATCCGGGCACCCCTGTCGAATAGCAACCGGAGCGCCGGGGCCCACCGGTTCCATTCAGTCACCGCCGCCTGTTCACCGCCTATACGGGCATCGCATTGTGTCACGAATGCGGTTACAAGTTCAAACTCTAGAGTCTGAGGTTTGCGTCCCTCCCGCATCTCGAGAAGATTAAGATTTGTGTTGAAGTTGTGAGTAACTCCTCCTTCATCCAAAATGAGACGGATGTTCTCGATCATCGCGGTTGGGTCCGGGCATAGGAAGGCCTCGAGAAAGAGCAGGCACAGACTGTGATCGTCATGGTTTTCGTACGGTAATCCCTCTGTGTCTCTAGGCAGTCCATCGATCCACATCTTGACGTAGTGTGTCACACCAATTCGAGCCGCAAGAGAAATAAATCCTTTGCCAATGCAGCAATCCGTAATACCTGGAACTGCCGTCTGGCATCTATAGTGCCTATCAACAGAGGAGTATTCAGCTAAGCCGATCCGCCGTTGCAACTCGTTGAGCTTTTGGGTCGCTTTTGAAAGGTTTTTGGCGGAAACTTTGCTTGCGTGTATTGAGCAACTCAACGTTAGCCGCTCCTTGTCTCGGTTGGAGAGACCCGGAAGCCCGCAGGCCATCCAAGCGTGACACAGCTGTAAGTTTGTGTCAAAGGCTCCGATTGCCTCCTCGAATCTCTTTTGCACGTCTGTTCTAGCGACGTAATCCCTTACTGTCCTGTGGAGGTAATCGATCCTGGCGTCAAAAGGGCCAGGGCTAGGGCGGCGGGGGCGGTAAGGGTTGTGGGGGCGGTGTAAGCGGCGGGAGCGGCGGGCCGACCGATAATCAGGTTTCTCGTCCACTCCAAGTGGTTCATACCCAGTGACCTCAAGGAGCCCAAGACAGCGGCTATTCAAACGACGACGTACTGTCTCAACCATGGACTCCAGTGTTCCCGCACCCATACGCTGGTTGGAAATCGCTTGCTGCATATTGTCACCTTCTTCTGCATCAGCGAAGAAAAAGACCGGGACCGGTGGTGGCTCTGCACACGCGAGCATCAACTTAAAGTACTGCGCGGCATGCTTGAAATAGAAAGGATCCCACGAGTTGACGACGCTTTCATAAAGGGATTCCAAGTCTGGAGGCAGCTGATCCAGTCTTCTCTGGAGGTCCGAAATTCGATCGTCGTGCCGCAGTCCAATCAGCAGGGAGTCAATGACTACGCGTACCCAGAGAAAAACGCCTTGGGCTTTGTCGACGATGTCCGCCGTAAGCTGCTGTGCAAACTCAGGATCGCGCCCTCGGAGTCGTAGGAATCCCCTGTTTGCGTTGAGTCTCGAGTCAACGTACATCTGTATGTCAGAGCGGGTGAGCTGTTGTAGGAGAAGGTGGGGTTTGTTGTGAAAAGCGTCTTCGAAAACGACCCAAGGACGGCTGGCCACGCAAACTTTGACTGAATAAGAGAGTAGGTCTTGCAAAGTGTCGAGAAGAAGGTCTGGATCGCCACTGAACTCGTCCAGGCCGTCAATGAGGATAAAGACTCGTGCTCTCCGGCTCAGCTGATCGACCGTTGCGACGAGAACCTTATGAAGATCCTCCTTGCTAAGTGAGCCGTGTGCTCTCAAATCCCCGAAGAGACATAAAAGCTCCCACGTCTTGGGGACCACCAGAGGAATCAAGTCCCTGTTATTATCCAGAAGCTGGTAGATTATCGATTTGTAGAGGCCTTCCGGGGATGCTTCCATTGCTGTTCCGTTCGCCCAGAAGTAAAATGATGCGATTACGATAGGGCCACTATGATGTCCGGATCTTAGGAAATGCCCTAGATATCTGGTATGCGCAATGAACTTCATCAGAGTCGATTTCCCGGAGCCGGCTTTTCCTGTGATCCAGTAGAGGGGCTGTGACGTAGAATTGAGCCAACTAACAAAGCTGGACCAAGATTGGTTTGGTGTGTCGTGGAATATCCACTTGAAGGTCTGCTTGTGTGCCTCCGAGATTTGTGACTGGCGGCCGTGCATCTCCGGGAAAGATACGGATGCCAGGAATCTTGATTCTAGCTCCACTTCACGCCATCGGGGAACCTTGATAGATTTCGATATCTCACCGTCACTGATACCCGGAGACTGCACCTGGCGTAGAGCCATGGTCCGGAGTTGAGAGTTGAGTGTGCTAGTCTGATTGGAAGTGTCCAGCTGCTGGACCACGTGCCCAAGGATGGCGTCAACAGGTGCGCCCCGGTTGCTACCAAACGTGTCGAGCTTCCGGAGAATCTCATCCTGCCGGTCCAAGGACTGAATGGCAAATTGCCTAGGTCATGCAGGTCAGGTTACAAGATTTCTAAGTGAAGGGGGCTCGCCAAGAGCTGCGGCCCTGATGCACAAACCTCAATGTAACCACCAGACCGAGCACCAGCTGTTGTCTGAAACCCATAATCCGTTGCTCCAATTCGTCAATCTTTGCTCGCTCCCACATGGCCTTGAACGCCATGGCGATGGCCTTTCTCTTGCTGGGGTTATCGGAAAAGCCCAGGCTGTCAATGGAATGGGTGAGGTCCTGCAGTACAGACAAGCACTCCTGTTGCAGGGCTGCCGACGTCTCGTTGGCTTTCGACCTAGGTTCGGCATCTTGGCGTTGCATCTCGGCCAGGATGTTGTGGAGGTCACGAGAGATGTTCCGCATGTCGTTCAGCTTGCCCAAGGCTGCGGGGCCCGACCGATAGATGTCACGAGCCTGCGCGACAAATGAAGTAGCCACTTGAAGAAATTGAAGGACATTTGCAGCGAGCCCGAGGGCTTCAAGGGTCTCCATGGTTGCTTGGCTTCGATTGTGGGTTCAGGGCAGGAGATGGGATCGTTTAGGGATGTTGTTGCTCGTTGCGCAACGATACGGAAACAAGTCGAGATGATGCCCGATAGCTGCGCGAATACCTGAGGCGCAGTATCACATGACCAGTTGGCGAATCCAGAATGGATTGGATTCTGCCAGTGTGCTTCTGGAGGCAGCCAATGCCGCAGCCGAGCGGGCGGGTTCAGGCAGTTCAACCAACCATGGCCCCCCAAGCACTATCCCCCACTCGGGCCAATCGTTGCAATGGCAACAGTGGGACATCTTTAACGCAAGGAAAGAGCGCGGGCTGTAATTGATGATGGATGGTTGGTGGGGCAGCTGTGGTTTGGCCAGAACTTCTCAGGAACGGGCTCCCGCCCCTTACCGCTAGGTATCCAGCATCGGCTGTTCAATCCCCATGGGCTGTACCTTCTTCATAAAGCTTGTTGCACAAGCAAGCCTCACAAAGCGTTTACCAAATTGGCCAGTGTGGTTGCGCAACCTAGGGCAGCCATTGCCCCGTCTTACTTTTTTCCGAGACAACACGTGTCGACGCGTCAACTTCGAGCAGGGCTAGGCGAATGCTGGCAGGGACTGCACCAAGGGTCAATCCCAAAGCAACACTCCGACTCTCGTCCACGTCAATATTACGCGTCCGTGGCCACTGCGATCACTTCAGTCCGCTTGACGAGTTGATAAAAAATCTCAGCCACCCGACCGACATTGCACATCTCGCCCGGCACCACCACTAGCAAGAAAATCAACACCACCGAAACAATGCACATCATTATCGCCGGGCGAGATGTGCAA
>Ga0247760_1001226_pt1 | contig 24680 bp, 18 predicted proteins | sample UWRJL171409R4_FD_179936 | JGI IMG/M metagenome (GOLD analysis project Ga0247760, IMG submission 179936) | Plant litter microbial communities from Arlington Agricultural Research Station in Wisconsin, United States - UWRJ-L171-409R-4 | ecosystem: Environmental > Terrestrial > Plant litter >... | reverse complement strand
ATGCGCAAATAGTAAAAGGGGGGATGCGCGATTATCAATTGCCATCAGGTAAGGTACCTGCTTTAGTGGCCATGATGAGGCTCTGGGCTCACGGCCCCGCGCAACTCCCCGACTTTCGACAGCTGGCTCCCTCCCAGGGTAGCGGGGCTCCCACCCAATGTCGAGCTCGGGCAAACGTAGTGCGGGAAAATCGGTGAATGATTTCAACACCCGGCTCGAGATTCACATCGCACCTAGATAGTCCCACTTTCCTCTTCAAACCTGTCTTGGTCACCCCACACCGACAAGAGCGCATCAACCACACTAGGCGCAATCGCACAATTCGCACGATAGAAACAAACACCGCATCAACACCATTCGAATGCCTCCCCTCAAATGCGACCGTACCCGGACCTCTCACAGCCCAATCGCCCACGAACCAGGTAACATGGCAAGTCGCCTTTGCCCTAGTGCCCCTCGCGCTGGGCACCATGACCCAACCTGCAGGACGACTTCTTGACCGACCGCTAGAGCAGCGATTCTAGCTGCGCTAGTCGCCGTTTTTCTGTGTCGCCGACATTCTCGATTTCTTTATCGCGGTCCTGATCAATTACCTCGTCGAACCCGAACGGTTATGGAGACACATCAAGACAGAAACTGCGTACGGATGTCCACGTTAAAAGTTCTGTCCAGGCGCTAAAAACGCCACCCCCATTATTTACATATCACTCCTGATTCTCCTTCTTCCGGCCCTCTTTATATTCATTACCCCCCTCTAATTAAATACTCTGCTAAATATGCTAAGGAATCCTCTCAATCCACGCCTGAATCTGCTGTTACGTCATATCTTTCCAGCAACGTTCCCATGCTTTAATCGCCTCCTGGCGGCTTTTTAGAGCCCCTTTCTTAATTATATATCTCTTCATCCACGGCCAACATAACTTAATCGGGTTTAAATCGGGCGAATTACCTAACCAAAGAAGTCGTCTGACCTGGTAGAGATCGAAGATTTTGTTTTAAATGTGATAAGCGTATACTAAAGCTCTATCCTCTTAAATAATCGTCTTAAGGCGATCCTTTTCACACTCCTTTATAAAAGGAAAAAGTTTAGGAAATAGGATTTTCGTTTGATATCGATACTAATTAATCCCGCCTTTAGATCCTCGAGCTAATTTACTATTCTTTTTATTCTATTTCCATTACGGTTTTCGCCTAGGAATTCCTGTTAAAGATAACCGTTATATTCCAGTTTAAAGCTCCCATTCCCTTTAGAAAACCGGCTTAAACTCTTTATTTATCCTCTTAATATCTTTTTCACTTTACTATTTTTCTTTCTTCATTTTTAAAAGTTAATAATAATAAGGGCCCTTTTTATTATATAAAAAATAACCTTAAAATATAAACTTAAAATATCCTTTTTACTGTTTACGAATAGTATTTTAAACAAATTGTTTATTTAATATCCTCCAGATCTGATAACTGTTACAGTAATAAAGAAGAATAATAATGGTTTTATCTAACTAAATAACACATTTCTAATCTTTAAGAGTTTAATCTTAATAGGTTAAACATTATTATAAATAAGCTTACTTTATCGCTTTTATTAACTTAAGCTTTCTTATCAATTTAGTCTTTTTAAAACCTGCTTTTTTAAGGATCTAAAGGACTGTTAAAGCTGAGATTTTAATACCTTTAAAGCTGAGTTCACCTGTAAGATTAGTAGCGGTTTTTTCACGCCTGTATTAGTTAATACACACCTTAGTAGTGACCTTTTCGATATTTTCAGGGGTTTGCTTTAATAGGCGGCCAGATTAAGGAGTATCTTTAAGCCATTTATCCTTAAGGAGGAAAGGCTGACAATTTAGCTTAAAACCACACTTAATAGCCAGGGCATATATATAGTTAATCTGCCAAACAGATATACTAGTTTCTTTAAAAATTTAAGCAGAAGTCTTTCTACTAACCGGTGACCGTAAGGTAATAATAAGCGCTTATGTTATAATACTGTTATAAGGAGCCATTTTATTTATTGACGTGATGATGTACAGGGTTGGCGAGCGGGGCTGGCGAGCAGGGTAGAATAGAAACACTAGTTAAAGGATATCACAATAACGGGGGTGGCGTTTTTAGCACCTGGACAGAACTTTTAACGTGGACATCCGTACCGATTTCAAGATGAGGTTCTAGTGAAGTTAGGTAGTAGTGGGGGCGGCGGTCTAACTTGAATAATGTTCCATCTAATCAGGTGTAGAAACGAATGGGTTCGACTTTCCCGATGCTGACCAATGTTCCAAGTTTGTTAGAACGTAGGTATTATTTGATTCAGACCACGTTTAAACCGCGCTACGGCCATTGTCACCAGACATTCCAATGATGAAGACCCCGTCTTAAAACAAAAACCAAAGACTCAAACCATCTCGTCCAACTCAATGTCCTTACGTTTTCCCTCTCTCTTCTTGTCCCGTGTGGTGACACAGTGCCAAGCCAGCATCGTTACAAAGGTCAGTCCCACAGACAGTACAACCAAAATCCAGATGTAGCTAGAAACAACCGACTCGCCCTCAGTAGCACTCCAGTTGAACAGCGAAGTAGAGAAGATGGACTGATATTCGGAACGTATGAGCCATTTGTTGTCAGTTTTGGGAATTGGGGGGACCGGTACGCACCGCGACACACGACATGGGAAGGTAAACCACCGTTAAAAGCGCAATGGAGCGCATCTGGGTGCTCTCCCGTTTGGTTTCGAGGGCAATGGTGTTGTTTGCCTTGGCGATTCTCGTGTTGATAATGAATTCCTGTCTTGACGTTTGGTTCCAAACCTGCCAGTGAGATCGAATTAGCATGTGCAAGTTAGAAAGGACAAGCCTAAGGTAGGGTTCCGTACCGTCTGCATTGCAAGTGGCAGGTTTTGCGCGATCATCTCGCACTCGTCGATCTTGTCGTCATACTCAACCGCAATCTCGGTCAGCCTGCGCGTGATTCTCTCTCCCGTCTCCAATGCATTCTGGAGCTGATTTGGCCGCTTCTTTTCACTTGTCTGATCCGAAAGATTCCCGATATCCGGGTGGTATCTATGGAGCTGAAAGCGCCACTGTTCGTCCAGCACACCGAGTTCCTCCACGAAAGAGATTAGCTGCCGCTTGACGGCCCGAATTTGGTCCACCAGATTGCGGCTTTTGACACAGATTGCGAAATAATCCCCAATCTGGGAACTATTTGGGTTCCACTTTGTGTTCTCCGAGAAATTTGAGCAGCGGGCGAACTTATCGACCAAATCCTCAGCAGCAGCGATCAACCTTTCTCGTTCCAGCTCAGCAAATATGCCGGCAGGGAGAAGGGGGTGGCTCATGTGGCGTCCTGCTGATCGAAGCCTTTTCTCCAGGGACTTCGCCTGCGAAGGGCTACACCCATAGACGACCGAATACGTATTTCCCGTTGAGGGAATATAGGTTGTGGATAGGGCGAGGTCATCGGGTAACGATGTGCTCATTCGAGCTGAGTATGCTACACGTTGTCAGAGACAGACGTTGTCTGAGATCGTATAGGGAGGCTTACCAACTGTTTCCACGCCTCCAGGTCCCCCATCTCGGCGAACAGCCGAGAAATGAGCCACATTTCTTGCTATCACTCGGGTGATACTCCGGTCGACTCGCAACAGTCGGACTAGTTGACTCCAGGTGTCGTGTCCGAATGGCAAATGGGAAACTGGTTCAGGCTGGCCAGGAAATATCTCTTCACCCCTGCTGCACAAGCTGGGTGGTGTGTGTGTTATTAGTCCCGAACGTTCAGGCATATGGATGTTCAGCCTAGAAGACTCAACACAAACTTACACGATGTATGAGCTTCCGGTGGTCTTGATGATATCAGACTCCTGAACTTAAAGAGTTGGTATAGAGCAGTAGACAATCTGGGCACAGGGGACGGACGTGTTGGATCCAAGTGTCCCACATCATCTTCCCATTTACCACTTGCACATTGGGAGGCTATTTGAGAAGTTAGAATAAAATGATCCTTGCTTAGGTATGTAGGTGTGTATGGCTATGAAGCACTTTACCTCATCCTCACTGCAAACTGTACGAATCACCACGCACTCTCGTTCATAGTAGAAGTTGAAGTTGGACTTGTCATGCTCCGTGAAGTCTGACTGGCCTGAGTCCCAGTTCATTGTGGTTTGATTGGTGGAGGCGCGGGGATTTGATGATTTTGAAGTGAGTCATGGTAAGTCGACAATTTCCCACAAATATGTCATGATTGAACCCAAGGAACGGCGCGCATTCCCCTTTTGTCTCTTTTCTTCCACCTTCCATCATGATCGGGCAGTCACATCTCACCGCAGAGCCTCTACGCCCGCTGGACTGCCCACGTCGTCCAAGACTCGGGCGGTGAGATATATTGGTGGGCGACGGAGTGGGGGGGGAAGATGGCTGCATGCCGTTGGCTGTATTGGATTGGTAGTACAGGCACTGCCACCGTGGTGCATCCACAGGGTACCTACGTGGTGAGCCGTCACTCGCTGCGTGCGCCCCAATCGTATGGGTGCTTGCAGCTGGTGCCGCATTTCCCGCGCTTTTCCCGCAAACATGCGGCTGGGCGGGCAGCTATCGGCAGTCGTGGCATGCGAGGCGAAATTGGGAAAAACTCACTCAGCGATCTGCATTTCGCTCGTCAGTTTGTTCATCTCTTGATCGGCGGCTGTCAGAGCGATTGACACATCCCGGGTCGTTTCGTTGTGATCCATCCCACAGCGACGTCACATTTTGACAAGCGTCAGCACTCTGACTGCTTCAAAGCCCCGATTATTAGAGGGCACCATGTCAGCCCAAAGTCAGCCCATGTGGCACGAGGAGACACTGAGACAAAAGTACAACAATCCAAGGATGCTTGTCGAGGTTCTCGACAAAATGTACGGCAGAGGGAATTATAAAGTCAAGGTAATCAACATCTTCAAAACCGCGACGGCGTTGCCTTAATCAGTAGTGATTGACTTGTCGTTAGACCATTTTGAACAGATGGATTCTCTCCCTCCCGCAGGAGCTTCAGCCGGTGAGATCTCACCATCCCGGTACATGCGAGGAACGTTGTATCTCTAACAATATGCAATGGCATAGGGCGAGCTGGAGAGTATCGAGGACAGGATTCGGTTTCATTATAATCCAAACTGACGAGGTTTGGTTCGGAACTCCCTATGACCAAGCGCCTGTGCGCTCTATCTGTGCATTCGTATGGACGAGTCTAGTATCGCACATTCACTTTGGGAACGAATAATCGTGGTCTTTTACAGTCACCCACGAATTGGATGATACCTTGCATATCTAGGTACATACAAGCAGTGCTAGTTTCTGCTTCCAACCCCGTCTTCAGGGTGTCTTCTATTCCAGCAGTCTGTTTTGAGCGCAAACAGTCCCTTTTCGATAACTCACGCCACGTAATAAAACATCCCTAAGAAACGAAAAATGCCTAAGGTTGAAAATAAGCGTGAAAACACATAAAATCAAACAAGCCTGTCCCATTCTCCACAGCGTCATCCTAGTCTCGTTAGTATCAAATACTGTAGGATGGTCTAAATCCGCTGGCGTGCCGTCCTGTTAGCCTTCGCGGTTAGGAGTGCTGTCAGGATCAAAGAGTCTCTCAAAGCACGTTGGGGGGTGGTTCCATGCCACTTACTATCCGTCCAGTGTTTCATGTAAAATGAACTCGAACGTTCCGAGTCAAAATACGACTCAAGCTTCTTCAGCCTCTCATAAAGGTTGGAAGCCGCTATCCGAGCATCCGGATTTGACTCTAGCATCCTCGTCTCAATGAGGTGGAGCATACTATGTAGATATTCACAGCATCCGGGGTGGTCTCTGAGGCCTTGTACCCACTTCTTGACCTCCGGCTTCAGAGTTGCCGTCCGGAGGTCATGTGAAACGGTAAAGAAGATGTCGGACTCAAACCCCCACTTTGAGTCATTGGTTATCCTGGCATGAGCAAACTCTTCGACAGCATCCACGCCGCAAAGGAACCAGGTAATATGCTCAAGGAAGACGCAGGCCATGCTGTAGATGTCGGACCTCTGTGACAGCTTGCCGTCGTTGACATCAAACTCAGGAGCTCGGTATGTCGCGGTCTAGAGATTCAGACGTTACTGGTCAGTAAGGCTATTTGGGGTGAGAGTGGAATGCACACCTACCATTGGTATGTCCGACGGGTCTTGTTTTGAGCGAGAGATATCACGGTGTAACCTCCCGAGCCCCAAATCACAAATCACCAGCAGCTTCTTGCCGTCCGGAAGCTTGAAATACAGAACATTGCTCGGCTTGATGTCCCCATGGCGGCCATATAGATTCGACCATGTCCTCTCGGAACGGAGCCGCTCACGGCCATTGTGGATGCAGTCCAGTGCGCCGATGAGTTGGGAGAATTGTTTTGCCATCCAATGAAGTTGTGTCTTGTCTCCGACCATACTTGCGTTTGCTTTCCAAAAGTCCTTGAGGTTGCCATCCGCCCAGTCAAATAAGAGATAATAGGTGCTGTCGCCACTTAAGGGGTCGCGTATTTCGAAAGTTCCAAGCAGAGGGATGAGGTGCTTCCGGAAATCTCCATATCTTGAGATATCGTCGTGGTCTGCTCGGTGGTTGGCGTAGATGGAGGTCAAAACCTCCATGTCGAATTCCATGCGATGTTTCAGTGCGTCGTCCTTTGGGTTGCGTTTGAGCTTCTTCATCGCGTAAAGCCGCCTGGGATTGTGGAGCTGTGGGTGAATACCAGTTAACACAAGTCACTCCAGGAAACTGCGGACATAGAGTCCATATTTGACGACAGGACTTACTGCATGGTCGGTAAACCTTCCACCACTTGCATCAATTCTCACTCGCGTAACCTCACTAAAACCTCCTTCCTCGGGCATCATCCCGTCCGCACCAACCCCGTCTCCGTCATCCCTGACCATCGGGAGAGGATCACCCTGCTCCAGCACATAATGCTTATGTTTGGAGTCGGGCTCCCACACGATAAAAGGAGGTGTCAGTCTTCGGGACCATTGGGCGAACTGTTCACGGACGTATGGCCTGAAGCCGTTGATTCTGGTGTGCTTCCCTTTGTGGAGTCTGCAGTGCAGGCGGAACTCGCGATCAATATTGCTTTGTTCCATCAGCAATGGAAGACAGTCATCGCTCATCCCCTGCTGCGTCAGTTCCTCGAACTCCCCCACCCGTTCGATTTGCAGAAGAACGCAGAGCAGCTTTCGGGAGGGGCCTTGGTTGTGGTCGCCATAGTAGATTTTCAAAGCAATCTCATGCCTGGTTGTTGAATCTTTGTCTTTATATCCCTGCAGGTTGGAAACAATTTGAAAAACAATCTGTTGTGTGACAATCTCATCGAATGTGGCTCGGGGAACAAACTTGTTGTGACATTCCAGGAAACAGGATATCAGCGCCCTGTCAAGCTTGTTGGCGACACTGTCGAGCACATTGCTGTCCACGGACGTTGAAATAGGCCTCGGCACATGTAGGACTGACTGCGTCTCGCGATAATTGGCCTCTCCCCGGTCCCTGACAACAAGGACTTTCCGCGGGTCGTCAATCACGAATTTGTGTTTTTCTGGTACGCCGGCCATTCGTTGAAGTGGGTTGAATCAAACGAGTCAGAGTTGAGTCTCAAGCTTAGTTGCCTCTGCCGAAGGGGTGTAACCGATGAGAAAGTAGGGGCTTGAAACCGAAGAATACGATGGTGGTGTCTAGGAACACGAACACGAGGATCACAGTGAAGAAACGAGCAAAATCTTGGAACGCCAGGGAGGAAGCCTCGCTAAAATACCAGGTTTGAGTCCGAAGACCATGCGGTGGGGGCTAGGAAAGTAGGCATCTTTGCCCGCCAGAGCCTTCTCTCTGGGGATGGTTGCCTGGCTGAAAAGTGCAATTATGGTAGGCCGATTGGTATGCCATTTCTCTCGAACGCGCCCGAGACTTAATCACCAATGAATATTTTGTGCAGTTTCTATATATTCCAGCTGAATGCCAATCCAAGTGTGGGCCGCGGACCAGAAAGGCGACCCCGATATCGGTGTGCATGTGGAATTTCCGACTGTGGTGGCTAAGTTCTCGGTCAACACTCGGCAGACCCCAAGCCAAGACCGCTTGTGCCCGCCTCAACAGATACAACCAATCCGATCATGTTGAATACCAAATTGCTGAAAGTGCCCGACCGTATGTTCGCAAAGAACATGTATGGTGCAGGGCGTGTTAGTCTGTCACTCTTGACCCTGAGGAAAAACATTCTGCTGCACAGCTAGGAAAGCACTGAGTTTCTCGAGGTGATAGCAAGGTCATGTTGCATGTTGCGGAATCCCAACAGAGCCGCACCTGGCACTTTTGTCGGTTTGGGGATATCGCGGTTGAAGTACACCAGCAGTAGCTGTGCAGCAGCGGAATCAGTGTTCACAAGTCTTAGTGCATGTTGGTGGATGCAACCTGCACAACATCCCAAGCCAAATGCTACCCAACCATCATCCCCTTACTATTGGGCCATTTACCGGGTCACTGACGCACTTTGATCAGCCATACTACCCCGCCCGCAAAAGTTGATGACGGAGGCCCCCGTCGGCCGCCCCTTGTCCCAGATGGACCTTCGTTCAAAGAGAACTCCACAATGAGGAGACCTGCAAAATACGGCAACCTGCGTGAACACACCAGCATTAGCATGGCTCAGACGAAAACGCCCTGCCCCTAAGGATCTTGGTGTATTAGGGTCCTACAGATCAGCTCCTCGGTTGTTCTTTGAACCGACCGGAGACTAACATCAGCGAATCAAAGCCTTTGGGTTGGGAGACTGCCTACAGGGATGCCTCGTGCAGAAGCCACACATGTTGGTTGTACCCACCCGGGATTTGTGCAAGCAGGTTTAACTCCTGTGATAGGTGGTCCCAGCACTGTGGCACCCACATCTCGCATCAGCGGAACTGGCGGAAGCTCAAACACTGGGGCGAACCTGCGTGTGGGGGACAGAATTTGACATCGCCACCACGCTGCGGTGGGGCAGTAAGACCAAAATCCCCAATGCCTCTGTGAAAAGATTTGCTCTGCCTTAGTGGCCTCAGTGGCGGCTCTGCGTAGAATCCGGGGAGAGGTACTAAAACGATGGGGTCCCTTGGGAAACGGCCATTTGTGTTCTCATAGCAGAAGTTCTTTGCACAATTTACCACACCTCGTACACAAAATGTCCAGTCGAACTAAGCCCAACGGTGCATATATCACAGATGTTCATTGGCAATATGACATAGATGGGACAAGAGTTGCCGTTGTCCCGGCCACACGTGTCTCGTGCAGCAGGCTCAAGAAACTTCTCGACCATGAGTACCCATTCGGGAACTACTCCGTTCAAGTAAGCAATGTTGAGAATTCCCCATTCAGCAAGAAACTACAGACTAACATGGTTATTCCACAGCTCAAACGAGACGAGTTCAGGATCACGGTTCACCCCTCCAGCGGCCCAAGGGCTACATAACGCCCTTATACTTCTCCCTCGCCGTAGGGAAAATACCACAACACCTCCTTCCGCACAAATACACATGAGGTGTTAGAAGACAACGATTTGGTTTTTGAACTCCGACAGCCACAATTCTCTGATGGTGTATTGGAATTTCGCAATATACGAAACTGTCTTGTAGCTAGGTAAATAATTGCGGTGACCCCGTTGACTCGGGAAAAGGAAACGCGAGCAAATTTACATGAGCTACCAACAAAATTAGCTCACAAAGTGTGCTCATGGTGTAAACAAACTGTGGGTGAAGGACCAGCCATGATCATCAGACGCCTTAAGCACCCTAGCCGTAGAACATGGGCAAGTAGAACACAGAAACAAAGTTTGATTTCCAACCCCACTCGCTCGATTCATTATCCAGCAGTCAGGTTGTAACATGAGTCTTTGATCAGGCTCAAGTTCGAGGGGGACATGATCGTGACTTGAGAGAGTCCATCAGTACATAAGTCTATTGCAGGCCCTTGGACCTATCCCCAACAGCTCTATGTGTCCCCTTGAAGCTCCCCTAGAAACAGAGGTTGAGGTTCGGCATACTCTATCGATAACGCGTAATCTCTGCACTCATTTCGGGAAAGTTTATAGTTTGACACCAGCGGCGTTTCAGTTCCGGGTCCACTGATACCGTAAAGACAAGACTGAAAAACTACATTCAACCCCTCAAACTGGTCAATTGATAGGAGCCTCGTATCCTCCTCGAGAGTTCAACGGTAGCAGGGGTAATCTTCGGCAATAGTTGCCGAATTTTGCAGTATAAATCCCATCGGTGCGGAGACGCCATAATGCTGTGCGATGGACTCTGCATTGATGCTTTCCTAAACGTACCATGTCAATTCAGATTTATCCTTGAAACACAGATGCCTGTTTGCGTTAAGAGTAAAGAAGGGGGTCTTGGTGATGGAGACTCCTTACCGGTAGATGAGTAACTGCATCCCGCCTTGGTCGTCAAGCGAAAGCGGGACTTTGTCTCCCGTCTAGGTGTCCTTCCGGTAGACTCGGAATTTTGTCGGGGCGGATGGTAGCGACAGTGATGATGGCGAGACAGTGGTGGTGACGGTAGTGGTACTCTCTTCTGAGAAGGTCAGGGCTATGGACACAACGATAGTCTCGGGGATGGTGGTGGTCTACGTGGAGGTTGCATCCATGGTAGCAGTGGAGCCGACGAGAATTGAAATTGGTGCGGAAGCAGTCTTGCGGCGTCTCTTAATGCACATCGGGACGTTCAGGCAGTTGCAAGCGCTGACGAGAGATGCTTCATCGTCCTCATCGAGCAATGTTTCGGCCAGAGAACCTGCTGTAACACGGGCTTTGAGCTTGGGTGGTTCAGATTGACGGATAACCGGGGTTGCCGGCGGGACGCTGATGATGTTAAGGAAAACCTCTATCGTTGTCGCCGAGATGGTCGTTTCTCTATCCACGAGGGTAGTGAGATCGGTGTAGGTGATGGTCTGCGTCTCGGTAATGAAGACGGTCCTGACTTTGTCAGTGGACTCTGGTGAGCAACGCAAGACAGTTGCACGTACTCTGCCTAGGGTGTCACGGTAGACTCAATGGACGTCGAAAGCCCAACGCCGAAGTTTCCACGACGGAAAGGGGTAGCCTGTCGCCTGTTGGGCCTGAGGAGACGTAGGAGGTCGTTAGCCACACATGTGCTCGATGCTAATAGTAGGGCTCGCTGGAGCGCTGGAACTCGACGGCACGAATATGATTGAGCTCACCGTGAGAGGGTCGACAAGCGAGGTCCCTGCCACAAGGAATTGAAGAAGAATTGGACGCATCATCGCCGAAAAGAATGTGCGGGCGGGACCTCAATGAGTGACTGTAGTTGGCGGCTTGGAGGACTTGTGAGGATCGGAGATCAAGAACGGGGTAGAGCGGTTCGCAATGTTCTCTTCTTTGTTGTGGGGACACGAGAGCCCTGCGTAGGTAGAGCTAGGGCTCGATCATTGCATCTCGCGATAAAAAAATACTAGCCAATGCCGCTAGTGATCTAGAATATTTTGGGGGACAAACACCGACCTAAGTTGAGGTTGTTCTAGCCGATTGTGGACTCTGCGGTGGCAGGTGGCGTTGCAAGATCGCTTCTAGAAAGCTGGGTACTTGTCCGGTGGCTTTCCGTGGCTGGCTGCCGAGTGCCATTTTACGCTCACAGTGAGACATGAAGATGGCACGGAGCGGGACCTTGACCAAGGATATAAATTCTCCGAATGCAAATTTATCACAGTGCCCGAGTCACATTAAACTCTATCTCAAGAGTTCAAAGCTCCTTCTTTAAGCAATGTCAGATCCAGTCTCTCAGGCTAGCCTGAGTGTGACAGCAGCTGATGACACGGAGGCTCCTTCCCGACCACTGTTGATGAGTACCTGGGTACCTACATTTGGCAAACTACGGTTCAACCGCCCAGGTTCCATGGAAACTCAGTCCCCGTCGCTTCTGAATTTATCCGCCATGCCCTGAAATTACCGCGGCTGATGTGGCCCCTCGCCAGCAAGGAGCCTCAACTCTCGCGACTCCCGACGACAAGCCATGGGTTATCCAAGAGTTCGAGTGGCACCCAACTCATCTTCCCTTCAGATTTTGCGACCTGTTCGTCGGTATCCGCTAAAACCGACCTTGGCTTTCCCTTCCCCATGTGCCCCAAACTCCTCTCCGCCATTCTAGCAATGGGCATCATGAGTATCGCAAACGCAGCTCCGAAAACTCCGCAGTTGACCGATCTCTGCAAAATACAGCCCACGCCGCAAACCACAACAATCGACCCTACAACGCTGTCAGAGATAGTCAGAAACAGGATACCCGAATTTTGGGACGGCTTTGACACTGGATTCGGCGGCGTCCCTTCGTTCCGCCCCGACGGCGCACCCACTGCCGCAAACGCCACTGAGCTCGAGACGCGACTGTTCGAGGACCCGCACCTCAACGATTTCTTGCTCATTGCACCGCAGTCGGCTCGGCTGTTTTCCCGGCGCGAGATTCTCCAGGCCGCTCGGATGAGAGACCCCTATCGCGCGATAGGAAAGGTTCTGATCAACGATGGCGAGCTGCGGAGCGCGTGCTCGGGGGCGCTGGTTGGGATGAACTTGTTGCTCACAGCGGCCCACTGTGTTCGAAACATCACCAACGACTGGACACTTGAGTTTATTCCGGCATTGAACGCGGAGGACCCGGGCCAACCGCGGCCTTGGGGTAGCGCATTCGCGGAGCGGTGCATTTCCGTCGGCCTGGACGATGACTACGCCGTCTGTCAGCTGGATAGTACCATCGGCGAGAAGACTGGGCACTTGGGTTGGCGTGCTTCCCTGTATAACGGGTTCTATCTCGGGGGCGAGTGGTCCAGTGTCGGCTACCCGACCAACTTCAAAGGCGGGAATGTGGCGGCGCTGGAGGACGTCAAGATAGCCTCTGTTGAGGATACCGCTGGCGAGAGTGGCGTGGCGAAAGTGTTTTCCAGCCAACCTTATGTCGACGAGGGATGGTGGGGAGGGCCGCTATATGGACAGGACGGCGATGACTTCTTCGCGGTGGGGGTCGTTTCCGCCGCCGTCGACAGGGGCGGGTACCAGCACATCTTCGCGACATCCTCATTTCACTCCGGCGGTCCGAGAATGGGGGAGCTCATCGAGTATGCCGCCATGGAATGGAAAAGTGTTAGATAAGACTATTAGAGTACCCCCTAAAACGAGCACGTCGAGCTGACTCAAATGAACTGAATCACATGGAAACTCGAATCAGCCATCCAATCTACGGAATCGGCATATCCCGACTGACAGAAAGCAGCTAGCTGTCTTGAAGCTCCTAATCGCCGGTAGGTTGGGACTTGCTGCCGTCTCCTGTCGACATCGACCAAAAGAACCAGACACACATCCGGATGGACGAGTAGCAGCTAACCAATTGGTTGTGGGAGACTCCGTAAGGCCCCGCCCCAGTAAGGATGTGTTCAGCATTCATTGGAATCGTGACGCCCTAACATGGACTTCGCACCGAAAGTGATCCAGCTGCTCAGATGTTAGTGCGCACCGCCATTTTACGAATGTGCACTAACGTCCCACACACCCCACACACCTCAAGTACGCCGCATCTACATAGGACAGATCCAATGAAGCCTCTATCCAGATGAAGCTGATTGATCCAACCACGGCGGGCATCAAAATGCTGACCAGCCCCTCTTCCCCATGCACGGAGCAGGACACTAATTAATAGAGACCGATAGACGAATGAGACAGGTGTGCTGGGCATGCAGAGTTCGGCACGCTGAGAGTCTAGACCTCTGGATCGCGTTTTCGGCTCACTGCTGGACACTGTTAAAGTAGCTCTTCCTGCAGCTCCAGCTATGGTCAGCCTTTTGTGGCGCCCACACTGACCCCTCTTTTTCGGCTTTCCTGACCAGGTCACTCGCATGACAACCACCTCACTGAACGAATATAGCGCAGGTATGCTGCGCCACATTGGGGCATACACCTTTTCCTAAGATGTTGCGAAAAGGAGTTGGTCCCAAGCTTGGAAGCTTTCGGACAAGTGAACACCTTGGGGCTTCAAGTTGTGGTCGCTTTCGACCTGAACAATTCCAAGTTTTCCAACCTCCTGATACAAGCCTTGGTTTCATAGTCTTGTCTGCCCGCGCCGGCATCATCAGCAAATATGCCCGCTATCGTCGCCCCTCCCGCTGTCTCTCCCGTCGTTCCCCCTGCTGTCCCTCCCACCGACCACCCGATACTCGGAGACCTAAACAACATCCAGGGCGATATCTGGAGCAAGGGTTTTCCAAAGTACAATGAGACGTACTATCTGTTCACAATAAAAGAAGAACGTGCAGCAGACTTTGCTCGCGCCCTGAGGAACATGGTTACTCACCAGCCACATCTCATCTCAAACCTACCAACGGTGAAAAGCAACTGGGCTGAGATCAACAAGCACAAGCAAGCATCGGGAACTAAATTGCCCATGCCAAACGCGCTGATTGCCTTCACCTACAAGGGCTTGGAGACTGTGAGCACTGCAACCTAGAACCTACCGCCTGTAGGTTGACGTCCGTTTAGATTCAATCGGGTCTTTCTGACCCCAACAGCCTGACGCTCTTCATGGTCAAGACTAGGACCGATCCCGCTTTCGCCGCTGGCATGAAAGCAGACGCCGGGTTGAAAGATCCGACAACTGACCTAGACCCGCTGTTTAGGGACACGAATATAATCCACGGACTGCTCAAGGTCGCTGGAAGTAACATTCAGGATGTCAACAAACGCTTGCAAGATATACAGATCTCGCTGGGTCGTGGGACGGTCATCATTGACGTGCCTGGGGGCAACGAGGGTCGCCTTGATGGCGCCACGAGGCAGGGGAATAACCGTGGCAAAGAACAGTAAGAGTGTTTTCAGTCGACAATGTGTGGAAAGGTACATGCGTTAACTTTCAATCTTTATGGCAGTTTCGGGTTCGAGGACGGCATCTCACAGCCCTTGATTGACGGCGTCGATGATGAGAAAGTGGTCTTGGCCACTCCCATCATGGTTACTGACCCAAAGATTATTGTTGTGACGAACAATACACGCGTCTTTCAAGGGGGGGGCATCACGCGTCCTGACTGGATGTCCCAGGGGTCCTTCCTCGTCTTTCGCAAGCTCGAGCAGAACGTCAAGGCTTTTCAGGACCTGCTGACGAAGGACTTCAAGAAGTACGGGTGCAAAACCGCGGATCACTTGGGTGCGAAGCTTATGGGACGGTGGCCGAGTGGTACGCAGCCTGAGGCTATGCCCAGTCGCAAGTTATATTTGCTGAGTTCCTTCTACAGGTGCCCCGATTACAGAGCCGGATTTCCATACTTCGGACGCGCCTCTCGCGGACCGCGAGAAGGTGAAGCTGATAAACAACTTCAGCTATGAGAAGCTTGATGCTCCATTGCACATGTGCCCCCTGGGCGCTCACATTCGCAAGACCAATCCGCGCATGGCCAACGACTCGAACAACTCTGATCAGGGCCTCCAATTTTCCAAGATGATCCGCAATGGGATTCCATACGGCCCTGACTACAAGGCAGGCGAAGTCGAAGGCCCGGAGACCAAGCGTGGGCTCTTGTTCGCGTGCTATCAGGGATTCATCGAAGATGGCTTCCGGCACATGCAGAGGTCCTGGTGCAACAACAGCGATTTCCCTCCTGGCAAAGAGTCTGGCATTGATCCAATCATTGGCCAGGGGTCCCCATCAGAGATGAAGACAAAGATCACGGAGGGGAAGGACACAGTCACGGTGACTTTGCCAACTGGCAAATCGCAGCTGGTGACTTTCAGGGGTGGGGAGTATTTTTTTGTGCCCTCGATCGCGGCTTTGAGGGGGGATTTGTCTGATGCCAAGGCTTGACATGGAAACAAGGCATACTCTTCCTCTTGTCGGTCTTTCAAGCACAGTAAACGCAACTCTCAACCTCAATGCACTCGAATTCGTCGAGTAATCCCTGATTTTACTACTCTCGATCTCAATTATCGCATTCCATTGAGCCGTCATCAACTTTGCTTCTCTGCATTCTTGCATTGGTGTGGGATTTGGGAGGTCGACGTGCACTCGGCATCCCATATTTGGCTTGGCGGTGAAAAGTGATATCGAAGGATGGTTGATTGTTCTAAACTGCGAGGAGCCGCGGCCGCGCCTAAGAATATTCTCAGGGCACACGGTTCTCCCACGCTAGTCCTAATCTAGTAACAACCTAATAGTGGAGCGCAACTCCCACGCTACAGCGGGGAGTCAGACGTGCGGGTGCACAACTTCATGTTGTCGACCTCTTTTGGCTTCATCACGCCTCGGAAGAGAAAAAGTCGTGAATCTAGACCCCTCATGTCAGCTCTCACCCCGTGCCTGTGGCGAGCTGAATGTGGTTGTGCAGCTGCAGCACTGCAGGCAATGCAGGTGATAACACGCTAGCGCAGACTCGACTGGGGTTTCGACCCTCTGGTTCTCCCCCGCTCTTGCTGCTCTGATGTATGCATTGGCCGGAATAAGAAGCCACTGCCCGAGTTGGCGACATGCAAGCGATATCCGAGCCAGGCCAGGATTTGACGAGAAGCCTCGATAGTCGGAAGGAAACTTCCTATCTTGGTGGGTCTGCAGGCCTGGCGACCATGCGCTTTTTCGGAGTCACGGTGGCTGGGCTAACAGCCACCTGCAGCTCAGTGCAGCTGCACATTCAGCTCGCCACCTGCAGTTGCCGGCAAGGCACCACTGGGCAACCGAGCAAGCGCCATCTTTTGTGCTCTGATTCGTCTGCTCATCAGCAAATCGAGAGAGGCAATTTAGCTGTGCTCAACCACCCTCTGGCACTGTAAATACCCCAGGGCAGAGGAGACATGTGGGGCATTGGGTCTCACCTCCTGCCAAGAATCCTCAATTATCAGCGCGCCTTGGAAGGAACGACTAGAACGAATCCCCACTTTTTTTTCCTGGGCTCACTGGCAGTGGAAGGCTAGGATCAGAATGTTCAATTTTCGCCGCCTCTTCTACGAGGCAGTGGCCCTCTCCGATCCTGATGCTGCATCGGACTCAGAGAACCAACTCCTTGTCTCCAGCGACGCAGAGAAGATCACTTGGATCTTACCGCCGCCACCGATACCGCAGACCACTGCGGGGAAGACCCGACAGTTTCCCATTGCTGTCAAGGCCCTCTTCCTGTCATCCATCTTCGCTTTTGCCGTCTTCTTCGGGCAGCCTATCGCCACCTTTGCTGGCGTAGCGTACAATGCCGTCCTCCAATGCGGGCAACATCACGAGGGGGCCACGATTGACAACCCCATTCAAATTACAGCAACGCTCTGGAATGCGCAGCCCATCTCAGACCGCTCCGGCTGGAAACCGGAGTGCAGCTCCGAGTCCGAGAAAGGCTCCTGCGGCAAAGCGATCGACGCCAACGGGATAAAGACTTTCTGGAAAAGCGAAACTAAGCCGGGTGCCCCTCACTGGATCGTCATCGACCTCGGAAAAGAAGTCACGGTCCACAGCCTGAAGGTGGACCCGAGCGAAGAGTCTTGGAAACAAGGCAAGGGAGGCGGCACCCGGAAACACGTGGTCGAGGTTCGTGCAAATGTGGGAGAACAATGGCAGCCCGTTGCACGTGGGGCTTGGAGAGAAAACAGGGGAGGTACGCATTCAGATATCCAGGAATTTATGAGCAACGATGACGCTAACAGGTTCGCACCTTACCGAAGTTGCCACGTTCGAGCCTCGCAATGCCCGGTATGTGAAACTTACAGTCCTGGACACCCACGAAATCAACAACAAAGATGTCGGATTTGTCACGGTCAGCGACATCAACATCTGGACCCTGCCTATTCAACCCACCCCACCTTTGGGAGGAAGATGGAGCGAGACGGTGGACTTCCCTATCGTGCCCGTCACCGCTTGGCTGAACCCAAAGTCCGGCCGCTTGGTGACCGTGGCGTCCTATACATTCGACAATTACGATGCAAATAACCATAGGGAGACAGTAACAGCCGAGTGGGATCCTGCGAGCGGAATTGTCACGGAAAAGATCATCGGCACAATCGACCATGATGTGTTCTGTCCCGGGACGTCAATGGACGAGAGCGGCACGGTCCTTTTCACCGGGGGGTCCACGTCAGATAGGTACACCAAATATAACCCTAACAACGAGCCTGACAAGGTCTGGGAGAACCAAACGGGCAAAAGAATTGTTCAAAAGCGAGGATACCAGGGCCAGACGTACTTGCCCGATGGCAGAACCTTCATGATCGGGGGGACCTGGTCGGGTGGCGGCGAAGACAAAAACGGCGAGGTATACGATGGCAAAGTGTGGACTTCACTGGGTGACAAGATTCCGGCGTCCCGCATCAAGATGGACCCAGGTCAATGTGACAAAAAGTGGGAGGGAAAACCTGGGTGTGTGAATACTGAGTGGCAGCAACATCATCCGTGGCTGTATGCTTGGAAGAAGGGCTACGTGTTCCATGCCGGTCCTTCCAAGAACATGAGCTGGTTTAGCCTCACCAAGGGGTCCGAAAGGGCCACACACGCGGGCGTTCGAGCAGACGACAGCGATGCGGTATGCGGTTGCGCCGTCATGTTCGACGCTGTCAAGGGCTCCATTCTCACGGCGGGCGGTGCTCCCAACTACCACTGGTGGGTCAATGCCAATGACAAGAACAACCCATTTTTTCGGCTGCCAGCAACCAAAAACGTCTACAGCATGACCCTTGGAGAGCCCGGCGAGATCGTGATACCGAAGAAGCTGGCGTCGATGAATTTTGCGCGCGTCTTCGCCAATGCTGCCATCCTCCCAAACGGCGAGATCTTTGTCGTCGGCGGCCAGCTGCACGGAGAGCCCTTCCACGAAGACACCTGGGTAGCAACCCCCGAGATCTACACGCCATCGACAAACAAATGGAGGGACGCCACCAATCACTCGATCCCACGGGTGTACCACTCGTGGGCCACGCTCCTGCCCGACGCAACCGTGCTTGTCGGCGGGAGCGGGCTGAAACAGGAACACGACGAAGCCAACCATTACGACGCCCAGATCTACCAGCCATTCTATCTCTTCACGCCAGACGGCAAGAACTTTGCCAAGCGCCCTACAATCCTGGATAACAAGATCAGCGAATACCAGCTCGGCACTGAAATTCCCATCCAGACAGATGTACCGGTCGACCTCGACGCCAGCCTGATCCGGTACAGCGCTGCGACACACTCACTGAACAATGACCTGCGCCGTATTCCGGTGAAGCTTGTCAACACCGCCGATAGGAAGTATACGGTCAAAGTTCCCACCGATGACTTCGTCGCACTGCCGGGCTATTGGATGCTGTTTGTGTTGAAAGATGGTGTGCCTAGCACAGCCAAGACTGTGCGCCTTTTCAAGTGATCCCCTTATGATGACTCGGAGTTTCTTTGGAATAATGAGGCAGGTTTGTTTGGGAGGAAGGGTTTGTGGGCTTGGAAAGTGTGGAGGGAAGAGATGATGAGGACCACGGTGGAGCAAACGAATTGGTGTCATTGCATTTATGATCTGTCACTACCTTACCATGTCAGTTTCCTTTCTCACTTAACACGGTAGCAGCGTTTTGTTTTACAAAAAAGTAACGCTTGGCAATTTCTCTACTTACACGTAACCCCAAGTACACCTTGATCCAAGTGACGTTAATAGCGCCTCACTGATGGCCCCAAAATAAATTGAAATCATACAGCGAGACCTCTACCCCAATAGACCTTGACAGCGGCCGTGTGCTGGGAACTGCTTAGTACCGGCCGGTAATGTGAATCACCTGGTTTATGCCCAATGCCGTCTGTTGTCCAAAGACGTCCTTTCCATTTCCAAGGGTGCAAGCATCCATGATAAGTCCACCGGCACGTGCGGCGTTTTGGCTATCCAGTTGCATCATGTCAGCATTTGATTTTGCCCACCACCAAATCCAAGACGAGGAAAGAAACAGTTGGTCAACATACCAAGTAGTCCGCGAGCCCCTTCCGTTCCCAACCACAGCCGTGATGATGGCCCGGGTACGGAGGCAGTACTACTACTCCGTCCGGTCCACGATGCACGGGGTGGACCCCAGACGGGCAAGGTAGTTGACGCAGTCTACCGCACTAGGGACCTGTTAATGTCTCAGTTAGCAAAACTCCCCTAAGGTCTTAACAATTGTATAAGGCAGGCAGTCACTTACATGTGCATATTTGTCGTCGCGACTAACACCACAGTTTCCCATCTTGCCCAGGGAAGGCACCGCGGTTTGGTTGACTGCCACAGCGATAGCCTCTTCGGGCGAGAGGTGGTTTCCGTTGGGGTCGGCGATGATCTCATCGACCCACTTCGCAAAGGAGAAAGGGGCGGCCTCCTAAGCAGGGGCTAGGATGGCAGACGCCAGAGAGACCACGCCGAGAGGAGCTCCATTCGCTTTCTCGTGGGTTTCATTTTGTGTTGTGTGAGACGAATTTCGGCTCACAAATTTTCCTTTTTCGCACCTCCTCGCCCAGGTGATATTACTCACCAGCTCAGGTTCGGCTCAGGATTGCCTCAGAATTGGCTCATGCTTGCTCACCTTGGTTACTATTTTGGGCAAGCCGCGCCACAGCATGCTGAATTAATTCAACTCTAGCCGAGAGGCCCAGAATTGGTCCTATATATAAAGATGACCAAAATGGGTTCCCATTCCTGAAAATGGACAGTTTCGCCTTTACTTTTTCGTGTAATTAACTTACCTGGCCGCTCGGCTTCTCTGAATAATGCCGCTTGCGACTCGTTTCCCTCGCAACACGATCAGCCGTGCTCATCTATCGCTTCGCTGAGTAGATGTCTGGCACTCTCTTATATCTGAGCGAACACGAATTAGAAAATACAAAGCCATCCAAGTCAACCCCCATACAACAATCAAAACCCAGCCCATGCCCCAGATATCACAACGCCCCAGGCCCATCCCCCAATTTATACCGGTCCTCCACCCCCTCCTGATACTCCGGGATCCGTCCCATCTTCCCCCCTTCTTCAGTGGTTGACCCCTCAACACAGGTGCCCCCATGCCACACCACTTCCGTCACCTTCCTCCAAATTGCCGTAATATTCCTCGCCATCTCCCACGTAAAAAAGATCCTGCAATTCGCCGCCTCATACCGAAACTGCAGCGGCACTGCATCTTCCTTGTCTCCCAGGGGCGCCGCATTCGCCAAGTTAAACCTTATCCCCTCTCTCCATTTTGAGATCCCCTGCTGACTTGTCCCGGGCGAGGTTAGGCGTATTGGGCCCGGTTCACTGGTTATGAGTTCTATTGTTGGAGGGGCGGAGGTAAGGGTCTCGTTGTATGGGAAGGCTTTGAAATTAACGACTGGACCGCCTTTGGTTTGCCCGATTGCTTGCATTGGTGTGAGGAGGGGACGGCCGCCGATGGCAACGGTGCGGACGCCGTGGGCGTGGGTGAGCATAGTGACGACCATGGCGCAGGCGGAGCCGCACCTGCCATCGGTTAGGATGGTGATGTTGGAGGGATGGAAGGGGGGTGAGTTCCAGGGGAGGGTGAAGTTGAGGTGGGCAGGGAGGACGTAATTTTCATCCCAGGTGGCGGGGGTCGTGGTATTGCCGAAGGGAGTGATGACGGGGCCGATGAAGGAGGAGGCGGAGGGGAAAGGGGTGTTGTCAAGCCGGCGATAAATCTGGAATACCCATGGGAGGGTAAAATTGCTAGCGTTTCTTTGGGCCAGGAGCCAAGGAAGCTGAGGATGGGCGCGGGCTTGGAACTGAACGGGTAAGGTGCTGCCAGGAAATAAGCTGAAATAGAGAGCGGCGAGGTTAGCTATTGAGCCTCCGCTGTTCCCCTGTAGGTCGAGAATAAGCCTGGTGCGACCAGCTGCTTTAGCTGCCCGGATGAAGTCCACTGTCACTCTGGATGACTCGCCGTAGGTGTCAAGCACGGCTGAGATATTGTTGATGTCGAAGGTGGGACCTGAGAAGCTATTCACTGCCAAGATAGCGGTGTCGTTAAATTCGTTGCTGAGTATATTGAAGCCGGCAAAGTCACCACCCAGGGTGGTGTTGATCGGTTTAGGGAAGCCATCTGTAATGGTCCAGTCGACAGCGTACCCACGCTCAGATGCTGCGTAGATCCATAATGAGTGTGGTTGGGTTCCCTGCCCTCCAGTCAGGCCAAATTGCCTATAGAGGTCCGAGCCTGAAGTTATGTTGGTGAGGTTTGCCCGGACGAGAGCGGTATTATGGAATGTAAAGACTGTCCCGTTCTGGCACATCACCGTGGTTGTGTCGTTCAGGGCCAGTCCATTAAACCAAGATTCTACCGGAGCTGCGAAGAGGTTTGCCTTGCTTGATACAGATGGGAAAAAGCCGTTGAATCGGGCGTCTGGGTCATGGGAGCTAAAGTCATGGACGGCGAGCTTCTGCAGAAACTCCAGCGCCGGTGTATCGTCAATGGCCGACACTGGAGATGGTTTGTACCCGCTTTGCTTGTGCTTGTAGTCTTCTGCATTCTTGTAAGTAGGTTGAAAAGGAGACGAATGAGATTGGACACACCGTAAAGAAAGATTTCAGGTAGGGCTTGTCCATCCTTTGATATTGACACAAATTTAACGCTGGGGACAAACGTGAACAGGTCCAAGAGCACCGGCAAGGACAAAAAGTGGAAGTCTCGAGCACGACCTTGAAGAATGTGCAGGTCCGTGAGAAAGTCGAAGAAACTAGTGTAAGGTGTTGAATTCGTTCTCAACTTAGCCGAAATGTCGTCGAGGCCTTTGAAAATGTCGACCCCTTCAGAGAGATACCCCTTAGGCGGCACCCTAGTATAGTCAATTGTACTTTGCCACTCCCAGTAGGGTCGCAGGGTCTGGACTTGATGAAGCGCAATGTCTCGATCCAAAGGCATTGACTTGAGACACGCATATGCCAAAGACGGCTTGACCGGAACTGCTGGCACGGCTGGTATAAGGATTGCTTCCGCTCTAGTAAGGTTCTTGGGCACTGCGGGATCGGAGATTAGCATAAATCTTAGCCACTGGAAAGAGATAGCGGACCAATATTGTGATCTCTGAACCACCTCTGAACTGTTTCTCGGAGCTGGTTGCAGGGTTCATCTACGGCCCTCTGGCTAAGCGGCTCCTCAGGCCGCCAGGGAAAGGGACTTGCAGTAGATGTCCCAAAGGCAGCGGCGAATGCCACAACCACATTCAGTGTTTTAACGAACATGGTTACGGTGAAGGTAGAGGGCGGAGCAGATCTGATGGTGGGAATTGTTTGTCCAGATACTAATCTCTTATAATCCTGACTTCTGAAAGTCCGTCCGACCTCTCGACGAGATCAAGGGGTGAAATTGCTGCGCCTCATCAATCCGTTGATACCCCGCTCCTACGCCATGGCTGAGTCCAACCGTGCGTCGGCCTCGGAAGCTCATCTCGGCAGCTACGGAAACAAAATGTAACTAGATAAATGGTCACGAGGCTATTAAAAACCTAATCGATGGACTGTTGCTGCTGTGCCGTAGCTTTGTATTACTGGAGGCTTGGGTAATTCCTACCATCGGCCGCTGGAACATGTTTGTTTAAAGCATTCTATGGTAAGTAGCCAAGCAACAGCTTTTGGTTTTCACTTGCGGCTGATGTCAATAGAATGGATTTGGCCACTGCGGCGTGCTTACCGACTGGCCGGATAATCTCAGTGAGTCAAGGGTTGCTTGGAGGCCTCGCGATGTTACCCTCTGTCGGAACCGCGCCGCAGGTGTACAGCTTAGTTGATCCTCGAGTTCAATCAGGACATGGCCTAAGTAAGTGCGAGTGTCGTAGAGCTCCGTGTTATTGCCGGAATGTGGAACAATATGGATGTAGTCGCTGTTACTAAATGCTGGTATCAGTGGATTCACTTTTGCAGTGTTTTGGTGCAGCGGTCTAGTTCGACAGTTATGAGCCCGGCTTTTCCTAACGACCTCTGTTCAACACAATTCAGCTTCATTACCACTGTTTTCGGTCATCTTCTTTCTTCCAATCCGCAACGAAGTCATCGCCAGAACCTTCGGCCACTGCACCTGCAACAACGGCGGCGTAGTTCGGCAACGCAACTCACGAATTGAAGCCATCGCGGTCCACTGCACTCGCGGCCAAACGTGGCCTTCCAGTCGTGCGAGGAATGATGACGCGTGCACTCGGAGCCTCGGCTTCCTTCGGCTACTCTCGGCAGTTCTCGGCAATTCGTACCGCTCAGACCCTCTGGACCGACCCATTTGAGTTTCGCAAGTTCAGGGGCTAGTTCAGGGGCTCGGATTCCAATCTCGGAAGAAGCTTACTAACCGTTCGGCACCAACGGAAGCCTCTGGAAGCCAAATCTTACACATTCGCTTGTTGTGAGACCCCAGAGGCGCCACGCCAGGTGACGGCACCTGCGTGGCCTTCACGGCAGCTGTCAACCCTCCTTACAGAGTGTTGCAGCTATGGCTTTGCCTTTGTACGCTTAGGGCACTGTAAGACCATTTTCAACCTTTCTTCTTTCGGCTCTGCGGACCTTTCTTTCGGCAGTCAACAACGAAAAGGCTTTCGCAGAGCCTCGCCCTGATTCGAACTCAGGGTCTCTTGCCGTGTTCAGCCGAGGCGTTACTTGGCCTCTACAGTCAACCTCCTATTCGGAGCTGAACTGGGGGATGAAAGCCAAGCCAAGCCTTTTCAGGCTAGCCTCTTCTAGTTCAGCGAAGGCTTCTACCAACTT
>Ga0247760_1001223_pt1 | contig 24806 bp, 16 predicted proteins | sample UWRJL171409R4_FD_179936 | JGI IMG/M metagenome (GOLD analysis project Ga0247760, IMG submission 179936) | Plant litter microbial communities from Arlington Agricultural Research Station in Wisconsin, United States - UWRJ-L171-409R-4 | ecosystem: Environmental > Terrestrial > Plant litter >... | reverse complement strand
CCTTTCGGGCACCCTCGCGCTCTCGACCCGAGACCATCAGGAAGGCTGCGTTCGGGTAGTGCGCCCTGACCGATGCGAACAGCTCCGGCCCACTCCCTCGCGGGAGAACGAGATCGGAGACGACGAGGTCGAGCGTGAGGCCGACGTTGGCCATGATCTGCTCGGCGGCCGGGCCGTCGCTCGCTTCCAGCACGAGGTGCCCCGCGTCCGTCAGCGTTCGCCGCATGGCCAGGCGGATCGCCGCGTCGTCCTCCACGACCAAGACGGTAGCGTGCCGATCGGAGAGCGCGCGCGAGGCGCTGATTCGTGGCGAGCGTGACGCTGCCGTGAGGGGCAGCTCGATTTCGAAGCGGGTGGCCCCTTGCTTCAACTCGACGATGTTGAGGGTGCCCTGCATCGTCGACAGCAGATCGGTCAAGAGCTCCGCTACACCAGCGACTTGAGCGGCGACCAACCCACCTTCGGCGACGGCTCCCGATTCCGCAGGCGCGCGACAGCCGATGACCAGGGCAGCACGCTCGTCGTCATTCGGTTGGTTGGAGTCGACGCGCCGCTTTCGCTCGACCGCGAACGTGAAATTTCCGCCCGACAGCGCCAGATTGGTGGTCAATACCAACGAACCAATGACATGCTCGAGCCTCGAACGATTGACAAAGAAGGTCAGGTCGTCGCCGGGCAAGATGTCGAGTGTCGCGTTGGGAGTGAGCAGCAGCTGCAGGCGGAGCGCGATCGTCGAGAGCAGCTCTCTACTGGGTGTCGCCTCCTGCAGCTGTCCGCGCGGCTCGTGTGGCGAACCAAGCCAGTCCGTCAGTGCCGCACCTCGCTCCGCCGCGGCGGCCACCACGCGCAGATCGCGGGTCCGCTGCTCGGGACTACGGGCCTGTCTCGCAAAATGCGCGTAGGTTCGGACTACCGTTAGGATGTTGTTGAGCTCGTGCGCGACGGCGACCGCGCGATCTGCGAATTGTGCCTGCTCCGGTGCTGCTCCTCCTTGCGCTCTCGCATCATCGGACATGGCACGTGCAGACTGCGCGGATGGCCCCCGCGCTTCTCGAACTTGATGCGATGACACGGAGACTCAATGATTCCAAGCCCTTCCCCGCCGAACTGGTCTTGGGACGGAGCCGGAACGATAGACGGTTGGGTAATACGCCGTCAATTCCGTCCGTGTGGACTGACGGGATCCGCCACTCCCCTCCTTCGCGTCCTTCGCGGCAAAACCGCCACACGCGAAATTGACATCGCACACGGTGTCAATTTCGTTTCGCGGAGGAGTCAGCTGCCAACTTGCCGCCCTCGTCTCAGCAGCTTGCTCCGCCATCCTCATCCCATCCTCATCGAGCTCTTATTGCAGCTCGCGAGCGTCCGCGGTCTTCTAACTCCCGGGGCTTATAGAGCCGATCCGCGTGCGGGTGCGCGCCGAGCTGGATGGTGGTGAAAACCAGGCGCGAGGCGAGTTAGGGGTTTGCCTGGCCAAAAAATGCGACGGGCTGATCCTGGAGCATTCCGTGGTAGCGGAGGCGGCCCGGGATCCCAAGCGAGCGCCCAGAGGGCGATGTCCGCACTTCCCTACACCGACGTCCGAACAATGGCCTAGATGCCCGCGGCCAGTCACTACTTCTGTGCCGTGACCGGGACTTGGTCGCGCATGAAGTAGAGCGTCGTGGCTCGCTCGTCACTCGGGTCGAACTGGATCTGCGACGTTCCCAGCGACGCGCGATTCGAATCGAACTGAATCATCTTGTCCTGGGGAAGGTGGGGCCATTCGGGATGGCTCAGCTTCACACGGCACACGCTGGAGGCACAGGTCGCCTCCGAGATGCTGACCTTCGGCCCGAGGTATTCGGAGATCAAGCGTCTGATGCCCGTCTCGGTGTCATGTCGCCACGCACCGTCGACCGGCTCTGTGTCGACGCGGCGGCTCAAGTCAGCCAAGAACGCGGCTCGCTCGCCGTCTCCCCGGCGCGCTTGCTCCTCCGGATCGAGCTGCTCGTGAACTGCATCGTCCTGGTCGCGGCGCGCTTCTTCGCCGCCGCGAGGTGCTGCCGCAACCACGACGGCGCCCGTGGCGTGCTCGGCCACGGCTTGCTGTGAGGCGAGGGTAGCCCTCGCGGTCGCGGCTCGCAGGCCTTGGATCTCACTCTCCAAGACAGCGAGCCGCTGACCGTCCTCCGATGCTCCGGCGGCCGTGGGTTGACTTGCCGCTGGCGTCGACTTGCGTCCCAAAAGGTACGCTATCGGGGCCAGCGCCACTGCAACCAACAAAACGATCAACCAGCTCGGTCGCCTGTTAGCCATCATTCGTCCTTTGGGCTCGTGTGGTCTTTGCTCAGCGCGCGTTCTGACTGTAGAGCACGGAGTAATTGCCAGGCATGGTGCATACAATCGTGTACAGATTGGTGTTCACGTTGCCCGCGACCGTGGCCGTCCAAGCCGCGCCGCCGGGAGTGCCAAACGTGGCCCCGCCGATAAACGCTGCTGAGGTCGTGAAAGGTCCAGCGCTGGTGATCATCGCGCCGTCCCGGTTGTGGACGTACGCAGTACAGGAGAAGCCGCCGCTCGCGCTGTTGTCATACACGCGCGTTCGGAAGTTCACTACGGCAGGGCTGCTCGGCAGCGCTTGATCGTCCAGCGGGACGGGGCACGAGGCGATATTGCCGTCGGCTCCGCTGGCGATACCCACCGTAGCGTACTGAAATGTGCCGAGCAATGGCGCGCACAGGTTGCCGTTCGCCGTCGCTCCGACTGCCAGCACGTCACCCGAGCACAAGAGTGCGATCCCCAATCCTGGAACCAACATCATTAGCCGTCTTAGATTTTTCATGTCAGCCCTTCCTTTTCAGCGTGATAGGGGCCCTCTGAAGCGCGGCGAAACTCCTGCGAAGCGAGCGATTTGCTCGCTTCGACAGCACGTCACCCTTTGTTCAATCACCACGCCTCATCCCCTTGGCCTCCCCCGTAGTCCACGGGAGCTACGCAAGACGGCTATCATGAGCTCGCATGCGAACGAAAGGACTTCTTGCATCGCGAGTGGATCCACAGCCGGCGGCGAAATTCGCCATGTGCGATGTAGCTGGCGAGATCGGCCATTGGCACTCCATTGCGCTCTGTCTCAGCCAGATAGGCAAGGTTCACTCGGCAGGCATGGCTCGCCGCCCCTGACCGGTCAGGCGCCAATCCGTGCGACCGGTGGTTTGCATCACGAAGAACAGCGTGGCGATGGCGCCGATGGTGATGGCCAGCCCGGTGAAGCCGTCCCAGAAGAAGGTGTACGAAAAGAGTACCAGATAGAGCAGCTGGGAGATGCCGATTTCACGCAAGGCGAAGGTCCAGCCCACGAACAGCCGGGCGTAGCTGACGACCAAGAAGACGGATACGCCGGAGGCGATCGCGAACGAAGTGCCAATCGACAAGCGATCGACCAAGTACGCAAACAGTAGGTGAAAGGCGAAGAACGCGCAGCTGAGCAGGAAATAGTGCATCGGGTGGAGCTCGCGACCCTGCACTTGCCCGAGCACGGCGACGACGAAGAAGAAGAACAGCAGGGACACGGGCGCGAACAGCGTCACCTTGGTGGCGAGCGGACCGGGATTCAACAGCTGCGGTAGCTCGATGCCGATGGCGCTGGTCGAGATCAGGCTGTCGAAGTGCCACTTGCCGCTGAAGCTGCCGGGCGTGAGCGTGCGTGACGTGGGGCTCAGCGTGTCGGTCGGAAAGTCCACGTTGGCAAAATTGGTATCGATCTGAACCGTGAGATCGTGCACCCGCCCGGTCCCTTGAGCCATCAGGTAACGAAAGCTGGTGGTGCCCCGCGTGCGATAGGCGATGCGGAACTTCTGTCGTTCACCCTCCGCGAAGTGGCGCGAAAATACGGCTTCGCCAGCGATCACCTGGTAGTCCACGGCTTGCCCTTGGCCATCCAGCACCGTGAAGCCGTCGAAGCTCGCGCTGTTGGTCAGCGTGCCGCGCATGCTCCCGTTCTCCGTGGTGCCGGTGGTTTGCAGCGGAAAGTGTACGGTCACGTCGTGCGCGCCGAGCGCGTCGTTCAAGAAGGTATATTCGGCGCGAAAGTCGATGCCGTAGGTGGGAAACCAAATCAGGCCCTTCCGCTGCTGCTCGAGCGTCAGCTTGGCGTGCACGTTCGATGAGTCGAGCGTCAACGGCACATCGACCTTGGTCTCGTGTTGAACGATTTTCTTGCTGTTGCCTTCGGGCTTCTGTTCGACCGTCACTTCCTCGGTCAGCACGGTCTTTTGATATTTGGCCAGCGGCGGCGCTTGTTGTCCGGGCGGACCCCAAAGCGCGTTGACCTCGCTGCTCAAGCTGCCAGAGAGTGAACTCGTGCGTAGGTTCAGCGTCCCGCCGAGGATCATCCACGCCACCGTGCAACCGAGCCAAATTACCGCAATCGCCAAAAATCGTTTCACGAACGCCTCCTGTAGGTAGGCCTCGTTCTGGCAGCCGGATGCGGCCAACCTGCGCAGGCACGCGGGAGGTTCAGTGGAGAAAATAAGGAGCAATTGTGGCGAACGCCGGGCCGGACGCGCGCGCTGCCCGTGGATCCCGCTTTAAAGCCGCGGATCGCTCAGCACGGTCAGCACCGGACGCGCGCCAGCGAGCGAGCGCTCGAACAGGGAAGGTTGCTCGGGCGCCGCGCAAATCGCGGCGAAGTCGTCAGCAGACAGGCCGCGGACCAGGCGCGCGGCAAAGGTCTCACGCAGCAAGCGCAAATAGTAGTCGACGTCGTAGTCGCGAGGGTCTGGATCGGTCGGCGCTCCTTCGCTGTCGGGAATGTCCGGATCGGGCAAGAGGCCTGCGCGGCCGCGAGCAGCACGGTACACGCGGATCCGCTCTCCGGGTGCCCAGTCGTCGCGCCCATTGTTGAGCAGCGCTTCGTAGCTGAGTTCGCGGCGTTGGCTGCGCGTCGCGAGGTATTGAGTGGGGGTTTTGGTCAGTCGCACGCGGGCCGACATGTCGAAGGTGCTCAGCGTTCGATGCCGAATCGCGGTCGCCGTGCTGACATACGCCTCGCGCACGCCGAGCAAGTCCGAGTTCAGCAAGCATTCGATGGCGCGGCGCAAGAACGCTTCGCCAAAGGGCTCGGCTCGGCTGGACCGGAAGGCGACGCCGCGCAGCACGAGCGGTCCCGAGTACGGCTTGAGCGCGTAATTTTTGGGCTCATGGGAGAGCATCGCGGCATAGCGGCCGTCGAATTCGAGCTTCACCAGCGGCGGCAAGAGCGCCGCGACCTCGGCCACGATCCGCCGTTCGTCGGCTTCGCTCAGCTCGTCCGGAACGGCGAAGTAGACGCCGTCAGTGTCCGCTTCCAACAATTGCACGCCGCTTCGCGCAAGCTCGCGACACAAGAGGCCGAGCACCTCGCGCCCGCGCCGGGTGACCTCGTTGGCGGCGTGCACGTCCGCAAAGCGCGTCAACCCAACCGCGGCCAAGTAGCCGTACGCCGAATTGACGACCAGCTTCATCGCCGCAGAAATGGCCTCTTGCGTGAAGCGTTCGTCGGAGCCTGGCTGGGCCGCGCGCGCGCGGGCCTTCGCCCGCAGGCGCTGCTCGACGAGTTGGTCGACCAACGCCAAGAGCGCACCCAAGCGATCGCGCTTCGGCCCGATGCCATATTGGCGCATCAGTGACGGATACAGACTGGCGACGTCCGCCTTCACGATCCGCTTGGCAACGCCGCAGGCAAACAAGTGCAAGGCCGCGCCGCTGTGCTCGGTGCCGTCGCCGGGTTGGTGTACGGGCAAGGCCGCGCCGGAGCGCAAATAGGCGCGGACCAAGAGCGGATCGAGCACGCCCGTGGCGGCGCCGGCATCGGCGAGCCGCTCGTAGCGGCGCGGCGCCATCTGGGCCAGGGCGAAGGCTGCGCCGCCCAAGAGTCGCGATACACCGGCGGCTTCGCGCACGTCGTCTTTCGCGTAGCGCCGCACTCGCTCCGGATCATCCAGGAATACTTGGTGGACACGCGCTCCGGGCACGTACTCGCGGTCTTCGCTGGCCAACCCCAAATGACGCGCGACCGCTTTCAGGCCATGCCCAGGCAGATCGCGCGCGGAAAAATCGTGTCGGCGAACCGCGTCGAGTGAATCAATCAACTCGCGCCCTGCCATCGTGTAACGCGAGCGACGCATGGCGTCCGTGCGCTGTCGCTCGGCCCCCCGTCCAAGCACGGCGCCGCGTGACGCCGGTCGTTGCTGGAGCCCAGGCTCGCCACTACGAGCGAGCAGCAGCGTGACCCCTAAGCGCCGCGCGCGTTGGACCAGAAACGGCACGTCGAAACCATGCAAGTTGTGGTTCTCGATCACGTCTGGATCGAGCTCGCGGATGCGCGCGCACAACTGCATCAAGAGCTCGGCTTCCGCGTCGTCGCCCTCGCCCCGGACTTCCAAGGTCTCCTCTTTGCCGTCCGGGCAGCGCACGGCAACCAAAAAAATCCTAGAATTTTCCGGGTCCAACCCCGTCGTTTCCAGATCGAACTGCAAGCGTCGCACGGCGTCGAACGGCAGCTCCTTGAAGTACGTGCGACCGGTCGCGACTAGGTATTGCTCCTCCGGCGGCAGCGCCAGCACGTTCTCCGCGCCCAATTCGCGCAAATGCGCAACTGGCCGCGCCAGCCGCTGCCGCGCGCCCTGCAGCAGCGCACGAGCCAACGCGCGACCATCCTCCGCGCGCACGACGTAGCGTAGTCCGCCGATGCCCTCCAACTCCTGATAGCTCACGCCCCCTTGAACGGGTCCCTCGGTCTCGGCATGCAAGCGCGCGCCGAGATGGTGCAAGTCGGCGAGCGACGCCAGGAGCAGCCACGGGCGAAATCGTTCTTGCTCACAGAGTAGCGCGCGCGACTGTGGATCTCGGCGCCAGACCGTCGCGTGTCCCTCGGCGTCGGCCCAAACCGACACGATGCCGGGCGTCGCATCCCAACCCCACAGCCATTCGTCTTGGATTCGGGTCACGCTTGCCACGCAAGCTAGCATCGCTCACGCGGCAGGGCATCGCTGCCCGCATCCTGCCTCATTTCGCAAACTGAAGTGGGCCGCAGCTGCGGCCCACCCGAGCGATCACGGGGTCAACATGACCTTGATGCAACCGTCCTTCTTGTCGCGGAAGGTTTTGTATGCGTCGGGAGCGTCCGCGAGCTTCAGACGGTGGGTGACGATCGCGGACGGGTCGATCTTGCCGCTCTGGATCATTTCCAAGAGCGGGCGAGTGTAGCGTTGCATGTGCGTTTGACCCATCTTCAACGTCAGGCCCTTGTTCATTGCGGCGCCAAATGGAATTTTGTCCAAAAGTCCGACGTACACGCCGGGGATCGACACCGTCCCGGCTTTTCTACAGCAGTAGAGCGCCTCGCGCAGCACGTGCGCGCGATCGGTGCCGAGCTTGAGCGTCTTCTTGGCCTTGTCGATGACCGCATCGACCGTGCCGTGGGAATGCGCTTCACAGCCCACTGCATCGATGCAGCGGTCAGGACCTCGCCCACTCGTCATCTCCTGAAGGCGCTCGTAAACGTGCTCCTCTTCGAAGTTGATCGTCTCGGCGCGCCCCAGGCTCTGCGCCATCGCCAAGCGCTCGGGAACGCGGTCAATGGCGATCACCCGTCCCGCGCCGAACATCCAAGCGCTTTGGATCGCAAATTGTGCCACGGGGCCGCAACCCCAAATCGCCACGGTATCTCCGGGCTCGATCTGCGCGTTTTCGGCCGCCATGTAGCCGGTGGGGAAGATGTCCGACAGGAACAGCACCTGATCATCGCGCAAATCCGATTCGATTTTGATCGGCCCGACGTCGGCGAAGGGAACCCGCAGGTACTCTGCTTGGCCGCCCGAATAGCCACCCAGCAGGTGCGAGAAGCCAAAGGCGCCACAGGGGGAGTGGCCCATGGCTTTTTCGGCCAGCTTCGCGTTCGGGTTCGACGTGTCACAGCAGGAGTACAGCCCCTTCTTGCAGAAAAAGCAGGCACCACAGGCGATCACGAAGGGCACGACGACTCGGTCGCCGCTCTTCAGGTTCTTCACTTCGCGTCCGACCTCGACCACCACCCCCATCGGCTCGTGGCCAAGGATATCTCCGCTCTCCATGCCCGGCTGATAGCCGTCGTAGAGATGCAAATCAGACCCACAAATCGCCGTCGCGGTGATCCGCACGATCACGTCGGTCGGGGCGACTAATTGGGGGTCGGGTACAGTGTCGACGCGCACGTCTTCTTTGCCGTGCCAAACAACAGCTTTCATGGGCATGCCTTTCGTTTTGAAACGCGCGTACGGTTACGTCGCGATCGCACGCTCACGACTGAGCAAGTTACGGGCCGTGCTTGTCGAGCCTGGAGCAGTAGCTTTTGGCAAGCGTCGTTCGTGTCGATGTGCAGCGTTCGAGCGTCGCTACAGGTGACATTTTGTGACCGATGTCGCCGCATGCGCGTCCCAAGTAGGCGTTTGCCCAAGGCGATCTCGCGGCCGATTTTGCGCTCGAGCCTGCCGTCCGAGCCGCGCTCGAATGAGAGCGTTACCCCCGGTGCTGCGAACGGAGTTGACCTGCCGGTCTGCGTTCGCGTTTGATACCGCATGGCAGCGATCATTCCCGTCAGTTTCGTGGGCGCCGAAACAGGGACGTACCGCGTGCTAAGCATGAGCGCGGTGGTCGGCGCGCCGCTCGCGCCCGTGGCGGCTGTCACGTCACATCCGGTGCACCTGCCGGCGACTGCGCTGCCCGGCGCGGCTTGGGTGCTGCGCGGCAGCAATTCAGCGGTTCGTTACGTGGAGCGAACGGAAGCAGAGGCGCTTCGTCTCGTCCAGCCAGCGCTCGGCCGCCCGAACTGCTCGCACGCGGCGTTGATTCCGATTCGGAAATCAGATGCGTGGTGGAACCTGCCACAAGACGAGCGGCGCGCCATTTTCGAGACGCGTTCCAATCACATCGCCTCCTGCCTCAAGTATCTGCCCGCGATCGCCCGTCGCCTGCACCACGGTCGGGAACTGGGCGAACCCTTCGACTTTCTCACCTGGTTCGAGTACGCAGCGGAGCATGTGGACTTGTTCGAAGAGCTGGTTCAGCTCCTGAGAGCCACGGAGGAGTGGAAATACGTCGATTGGGAGATCGACATTCGGCTGCTGAGGACGGACTCTTAGCCAATCAAGCCGAGCTGCCCCGGCCCGTCAGTGCAGACGCCGCGCTCGGACAAGGTGCAAATCGTCCGGGGCCGCGGCAGCAAACGAGGCGGCGATCGTGGCCGATGTGCCATGTCCAGAGAAGCCTGATACCGTGATCTCGCTTGCGGGTGGACGACCAGATGCCGAGCGAAGACGAGCTGCGTGCGACGAACCTGACCTTCCTTCAAGGTGGGGGCGATATGGGTGCGCTCATCCGCGCAGCCGATTGGGAAGACACGCCGCTCGGGCCCGTCGAGGGCTGGTCACCAGCTCTCCGAACGTTGGTTGGCGTCCTGCTCGGCAATCGTTTTCCGATGCTCATCCTGTGGGGACCGAACTTCATTCAGCTGTATAACGATGCGTATCGGCCGATTGTCGGCGACAAGCATCCGCGCTCGCTCGGCCAGGCGTGTTCCGAGTGTTGGCCCGAGATCTGGCCAATCGTCGGCCCCATGATCGAGGCGCCGTTTCTCGGCGAACCTGCGACCTGGGACGACGATCTCGTGTTGCCCATCAACCGGCGGGGGTTTCTCGAGGAGTGCCACTTCAAATGCGCCTACAGTCCCGTGCCGGACGAAACGGTCCAACCAACCGGCATCGGTGGCGTGCTCGCTCCGGCCGCAGAGACGACAGAAAAGGTCTACGGCGAGCGGCAGCTCAGGGCGCTGCGCGAGCTGGCAATGCAGACGGCCAACGAAAAGACCGTCGAGCAGGCGTGTCGGGCTGCCGCTTCCACGCTGAGCGCCGCAGCGCGTGACGTGCCCTTTGCGCTTTTCTATCTGACCGACGCGCCAACTGAGGCGACGCGGCTGGTCGGCGCCTACGGCTTCGATTGCGCCGAGCAGCTTTCGGCCAGTGCTTGGCCGGTGGACGAGCGCGGTCTGGTCGTGATCGAAGACCTCTCGCGGTTTCACGAACATTTGCCGGTGAGTGAGTGGAACGTGCGCCCGACACGCGCGGTGGTGATCCCCTTGGCGTCGCCCGATCAGGTGCACGCCTATGGCTTCGTCGTCTTCGGGACCAGCCCTCACCGGGCGTTCGACGAGGATTATCGCGGATTTTTCGAGCTCGCGGGCGCGCAGGTCGTCACGGCGATCCGCAATGCTCGCGCGTTCGAGACCGAGCGCAAGCGTGCCGAAGCGCTGGCGCTCTTGGACGAGGCGAAGACGGCCTTCTTCAGCAATGTCAGCCACGAATTTCGCACACCGCTGACGCTCATGCTCGGGCCGATCGAGGAAAGCCTGGAAGACGTCGAGCAGCCATTGCCCGCGCGTCAACGCGCCCGTCAAGAGGTCGTGTATCGAAGCTCCTTACGGCTGCTCAAACTCGTCAACTCGCTGCTAGATTTCAGTCGCATCGAGGCCGGGCGCACGCAGGCTGACTATCAGCCAACCGACCTTTCCGCCTTCACGGCGGATTTGGCCAGCTCCTTCCGCTCGCTCGTGGAGAAGGCTGGCCTCACGCTCACGGTGGATTGTCCCGAGCTGGCCGAGCCCGTGTACGTCGACCGAGAGATGTACGAGAAGGTCGTCCTCAACCTGATCTCGAATGCTTTCAAGTTCACGTTCGAGGGCGGCATCCGAGTTTCGTTGCAGGCTGAGGACGGCAGTGCTCGATTGAGTGTGGCAGATTCAGGTACCGGTATCCCGGAAGCCGAGCTGCCTCACCTGTTCGAGCGCTTTCATCGGGTACAGGGCGCGAGCGGGAGGAGCTACGAGGGGAGTGGGATTGGCTTAGCTCTGATTCAAGAACTCGTGAAATTGCACGGCGGCACCGTCGCGGTGACCAGCCGCCCTGCGCAGGGGAGTACGTTCACGGTCTCGTTGCCGTTGGGCACCGCGCATCTCGCGCCCGAACGCATCGACGCGACTTCCAGCGGTGCGTCGACCCGGCTAGGCGCGGCCCCGTTCATCGACGAAGCCTCGCAGTGGGTGAATGCCGGCCGCAATGCAGCCGACGCGGCTGCGGTGGACGCGCCGCTTCCAGCGATGGTTGGTCGTATCGTCTTGGCTGACGACAACGCCGATATGCGCGAATACGTCAGTCAGTTGCTGATCGCGCAAGGCTGGGACGTCGACGCGGTGGGTGACGGCGAAGCGGCCCTGCGGAGCGTCAAGAGCTGTATGCCGGACTTGGTGCTGACCGACGTGATGATGCCCAAATTGGATGGTTTCGGCGTTCTGCGTGCCTTGCGTCACGACGACCAGACGCGCCTGTTGCCGGTCATTCTCTTGTCGGCGCGCGCAGGCGAGGAAGCGCGCGTGGAAGGGCTGAATGCAGGAGCGGACGACTATCTAGTGAAGCCGTTTGCGGCGCGCGAGCTCGTGGCTCGCGTCCGTACGCACCTGATCGCGACGCGCACCCGGCAGGAGGCCGCGCGCGCCGCCGACGCGGCACGCAAAACGGCAGAGCAGGAACGCGCGCGAATGCAGGGGCTCCTCGGCGAGGTCCCGGCCATCGTCAACTTCCTGCGCGGTCCCGAGTTGATCTGGGAGTTCGTCCACCCCATTGCGATCAAGAGGCTCGGCGCCCACGCCTTACTGGGCCGATCTGCGCGCGAAGCGGTGCCAGCGTACGGCGTTCAGAACCTCGCCGAGACGCTCGAACGGGTGTATCGCACGGGCCAAACCTGTACCGGTAAGGAGGTCCTGATCGAGGTTCGCGATCCCGCGTCGAACTCCGTCAGCGAGACCTTCTGGAACTTCACTTACCTCGCCATACGCAATGGCCAGGGGATGATCGAAGGAGTGATGACCTTCGACATCGAGGTGACCGATCAGGTGCTCGCGCGAAAAAAGAGTGACGCACTCACGGAAGAACTGAAGCTCGCCGACCAGCGCAAGAACGAGTTCTTAGCCATGCTGGCGCATGAACTCCGAAACCCCCTGGCCACCATCAGCATGGCCTTGTCCATGCTGGAGCGCACCGCGGGCGATCCGGTGGCGACGGACAGGTATCGAGAAACCATGCAGCGACAGCTGGGCAACCTGGTGCGCCTAGTAGATGACCTGCTGGATGTGTCGCGTATCACCCGCGGTCAGGTGGAGCTGAAGAAGCAGACCATGGACTTTGCCACCTTGGTACAGAACGCGCTCACTTCCGCGCGCTCCGCGATCGACGCGCGAGGTCATGAGTTATCGGTGACGATCGCCGCTGGTGACTATCGCATGGAAGGCGATGAGACGCGGCTCGAACAGGCCGTGGTGAATCTGCTCATCAATGCAGCCAAATACACCGAGCCGAGCGGCACCATCTCCGTCGCCCTGACGCGGGACACGAGCGGTGGAGCGGCGCACGCGCTGCTGTGCGTGCGGGACTCGGGCCGCGGCATCCCTGGGGAGATGCTGGACAAGGTGTTCGACATGTTCGTGCAAGTGTCACCCTCTCTCGACAGAAGCTCGGGAGGGCTGGGCTTGGGACTGACGCTCGTGAAGCGCCTGATCGAGATGCACGGGGGCGTGGTCGTTGCGCGTAGTGAGGGACAGGCAAAGGGCAGCGAGTTCCGGGTGCGCCTGCCGCTGCCAAAGTTTGTGGGGCCAGCGGCCGAAGCGAAAGCCGCGCCGCGCACCCAGCCTCCCTTGACGTACGACAAGCGACGCGTGCTGATCGTGGAGGACGCCGACGATTCGCGCGACATCCTGCGTGAAATACTGGAAGACTTCGGTCACGAGGTGTCGGTGGCCAAGAACGGCCTGGAAGGCGCGGCTCGGATCCTAGAACTCAGGCCGGACGTGGCGTTGGTGGACGTGGGGCTGCCTGGCATCGACGGATACGAGGTGGCTCGGCGCGTTCGCGCCGCGCCCAATGGTGCGGATCTCTACCTGGTGGCGCTGACCGGCTACGGCGGCGCAGAGGACAAGGCCAAGGCTCGCAGCGCCGGCTTCGACAGACACCTCACCAAGCCGATCAGCATGGGGGAACTACCGCAGGTCGTGAGCGCCACGAGGCCAGTCCGGTTATCGTAGCTCATTAGCTCGAGGTTCTGCTCTGGCCGTGAGCGAGAGACCTGCCGCGCGCAGGCCCGCTCTAGCTAACTCTCTGATTCGAGCGTGACGCGCTCGAGGTCAGCGCGGCGGCGCGTGGTGAAGAACGAGAGTCCCTCGCTCGAGGTTCGAGTTTCGCCCAAAGCTCACCGTTGGGTGCAAATCGTGGAAGCCGGGTAGGGCGTCTAGTTTGAGGGCGATCGGGCAGGGGGGCTCGGGTGAAATCCGCCTGTCTGCCGCCCATAACTATTTAAATATTAAGAGCTTTCTTCCGAACCTTGACAGGCCGGCCAGAAAGGAACAATACATCCGCACATCTCGATAGCAGGATTGATGGCCCTCTCGCACTATGTCGAAACGCTGAATCTTTTGGGCGACGAAAGCCGGATCCGGCTGTGTGCGCTGCTGCGGGAGCGCGAGCTATGCGTATCGGATCTGGTGCGGGTGACGGGCATGGCGCAGTCGCGCGTGTCGACGCACCTGGGCCGGCTGCGTGAAGCGGGTTTCGTTTGGGATCGACGTCAGGGCACGCAGTGCTTCTACGGCTTGGCGCTCGATACGCTGCCGGGCACGGCCAAGGCCGTGCTGGATGAAGCCGAAGCTTCGGAAGATCCGACTCTGCTCGGCGATCAAAAGCGCCTGCATGAGCTGGAGGCCGAGCGCCGTGGGGGCTTGCCAGAGTCCGTGGCTGATGAGCTCGAGCGCTACTATTCGCCGGGGCGCACTTGGCAGTCGCTCGCGCTCGGCATCGCCGCGCTGCTCAAGCTCGGTGACGTGCTGGACGTGGGCTCGGGCGACGGTGCGGCGGCGGCCTCGCTCGCCCCGCACTCTCGCTCACTCACCTGCATCGATACCAACGTGCGCATGATCGAGGTCGCCAAGGAGCGCTTGGCGCGCTTCCCGCAAGTGACGGCACGAGTCGCGGACGTCCACGCGTTGCCCTTCGCGGACGCCTCGTTCGACGAGGTGATGATGTTTCACACGCTGACCTACGCCGAAGATCCGGCGCGCGCGCTCGCCGAGTGCGCGCGCGTCTTACGGCCGAGTGGGCGCTTGGTCCTGCTTTGCCTCAATCAACATCAACAGCACGAGGTGACCGCGCGCTACGGCGAGCGCCACCCCGGGTTCTCTCCGCGCGCCGTCCGCGCTCTGCTCTCGGCTGCGGGTCTAGAGGTCCGAGCCTCCGAAATCGCTTCCCGCGAAGCCAAAAAGCCCCACCTTGAAGTCGTCCTCGCGATCGGCGAAAAAGCACCGCTCGCCAAACGCTCTAGTCCGAAGCTTAGCTGAACCTGCCTCAAACATGTCGAACCTGCATCCAATCCAAAAGCTGCTCCAGAACCGCATCGCCATCATCGATGGTGCGATGGGCACGACCATTCGCACCTACGGCATGACGGAGGCAGACATCCGCGCTGAGCGCTTCAAAGACTCGACCAAAGATCTGCTGAACAACGGCGACCTGTTCTCGCTCACGCAGCCGAAGATGATTTGCGACATCCACCGGCGCTTCCTGGAAGCCGGCGCGGACATCATCGAGACCAACACCTTCGGTGCCACCAGCATCACCCAGAGCGAGTTCTTCGTCGATGATCCGCGTGAACACGGCGGCCGGAAGGATCCGGAATTTTACCAGAAGATCATCGACGATAAGTTCCTCGGCGATCTATCCTGGGAGATCAACGAACAATCGGCGCGGCAGTGCCGTGAGTGGGCGGATCGCGTGGCCAACGCCGATGGCAAACAGCGTTTCGTGGCCGGCGCGATCGGTCCGCTCACGGTCTCGCTCTCGAACTCGCCGGACGCGGACGACGCGGGCTTCCGCGTGTGCACCTTCGATCAGGTGAAAACCGCGTACGTTCAGCAGATCCGCGCCTTGATCGCGGGCGGCTCGGACGTGCTCCTGGTCGAGACCATCTTCGACTCGCTGAACGCCAAAGCCGCGCTCGTGGCCATCCGCGAGGTCTACGATCAAGACGGCAAGGAGCTGCCGATCATGATCTCTGCCGCTGTCGGTCGCGGCGGGGAGACGATGATCTCCGCGCAGACGATCGAAGCCTACTGGAACGCCGTCAAGCACGTGAACCCGATTTCGATCGGCTTGAACTGCTCGCTCGGTCCGGATCTGATGTACCCGTTCTTGGCCGAGCTTTCGGAGAAGTCGAGCGCGGCCATCTCTTGCTACCCGAACGCGGGCTTGCCCAATCCGCTCTCGGTCACCGGCTTCGATCTCGAGCCGCCGGACATGGCGCGCTACTTGGGTGACTTCGCCAAGAACGGCTTGATCAATATCGCCGGCGGCTGCTGCGGCAATACGCCGGAGCACATCGCGGCGATCGCCCAGGCCTTGGAAGGCAAGCCGCCGCGCGGCTACGAGGGCGCGAGGCGCGGGGCGTCGGCCGTGAGCGTCAGCGTGCCGGAAGCGGTGGAGGCGGCGGGGTCGTCTGAGCGCGCGGCCGAGCGCCCGCTGCGCCTGTCCGGATCGCAGCCGTTTACCCAGCAAATTGGCGTGTACATGATGCTCGGTGAGCGCACCAACGTGGCCGGCTCGCCGAAATTTGCCAAGCTCATCAAAGAGGGCAAGTACGAAGAAGCGGTCAGCGTAGCCCGTCAGCAGGTCGAGAACGGCGCCAACGTGATCGACATCTGCATGGACGAGGGCATGATCGACGGCGTGGCCGCGATGACGCGCTACCTGCAGCTGCTCGGCAGCGAGCCGGAGGTCGCCAAGGTGCCGTTCATGGTCGATTCCTCCAAGTGGGAGGTGATCGAGGCGGGGCTCAAGTGCTTGCAAGGCAAGGGGATCGTCAACTCGATCTCGCTCAAGGAGGGCGAGGACAAGTTCCGCCAGAACGCGCGCGCGGTGCTCAAGTACGGCGCGGCCGTGGTGGTGATGGCCTTCGACGAGCAAGGCCAGGCCGCGACGTACGAAGACAAGACTCGCATCTGCAGCCGCGCCTATCACATCTTGGTCGACGAGCTCGGCTTTCCCCCGGAAGACATCATCTTCGATCCGAACATCCTCACCGTTGCCACGGGCATGGAGGAGCACAACAACTACGCGGTCGATTTCATCAACGCCACCCGCTGGATCAAGCAGAATTTGCCGCACGCCAAGGTGAGCGGCGGCGTGTCCAACATCTCCTTCAGCTTCCGCGGCAACAACAAAGTGCGTGAAGCCATGCACTCGGCGTTCTTGTACCACGCCATTCAGGCGGGCATGGACATGGGCATCGTCAACGCCGGCATGTTGGAAGTGTATGAAGAGATCGAGCCGGAGCTCAAGGTACTGGTGGAGGACGTGTTGCTCAATCGCCGTCCAGACGCGACCGAGCGCTTGGTCGACTTCGGCGAGAAGCTGAAGGCGGAGAGCGCCGGCACCGTTACCACCAAAAAAGAAGCCGAAGAGTGGCGCAACGGCACGGTCGAAGCGCGCTTGTCCCACGCGCTTGTCAAAGGCATCGACACCTTCATCGACGCCGACACCGAGGAGGCGCGCGCCAAGCTCGGCCGCCCGCTGCTCGTGATCGAAGGCCCGCTGATGGACGGCATGAGCGTCGTCGGCGATCTGTTCGGCGCGGGCAAGATGTTCTTGCCCCAGGTGGTCAAGTCCGCGCGCGTGATGAAGAAGGCCGTGGCCTACTTGTTCCCGTTCATGGAGGCCGAGAAGGCCGAAATGGCGGCCGCCGGGCAAGTCGTGAAAACGCAGGGGAAAATCGTGCTGGCGACGGTCAAGGGGGATGTGCACGACATCGGCAAGAACATCGTGGGCGTAGTGCTCGCGTGCAACAACTACGAAGTGATCGACATGGGCGTGATGGTCCCGTGCGAAAAGATTTTGGAGCGCGCCAAGTTGGAGAAGGCGGACATGATCGGCTTGAGCGGTCTGATCACGCCTTCGCTCGATGAGATGACCCACGTGGCGCGCGAAATGGAGCGCCAGGGCTTCAAGTTGCCGCTCTTGATCGGCGGTGCCACGACCAGCAAAGCGCACACTGCGATCAAGATCGCACCGCACTACAGTGAGCCGGTCGTGCACGTGCTGGATGCCAGCCGCGCGGTGCCGGTCACGACCAGCTTGCTCAGTGACGACGGCAAAGAGGCCTTCGTCGCCGCGCACCGCACCGAATACGAAAAGCTGCGCCGTACGCACGCTTCTCCGAAGCAGAAACTCGTGCCCATCGAGGAGGCGCGCAAGCATCGCTCGCCGATCGAGTGGAAGCCGGAGGACGTGCCCAGCCCGGAGTTCACGGGCGTGCACGTGCTGAATGATTTTCCGCTCGCGACCCTGCGCGATTACATCGATTGGACGCCCTTCTTCCACACCTGGGAGCTCAAGGGGATCTACCCGCGCATCTTCGAACACGAAAAATACGGCGAACAAGCGCGGCAGATCTTCGCCGAGGCCAATACCCTGCTGGACGAGATCATCGCCAAGAAGCAGATCACGGCGCGCGGTGTGTATGGCCTATTTCCGGCCAACGCGGTGGGCGATGACGTCGAGCTGTACGCCGACGCGGCGCGCACTCAAGTGCTCGATCGCTTCCACTTCCTGCGTCAGCAAGCGCAGAAGAACCCGACGGACGCCTGCCGCTCCTTGGCTGATTTCGTGGCTCCTTTGAGCACTGGCCTGCCCGATCACATCGGCGCCTTCGCCGTCACCACCGGCATCGGTCTGAAGGAATTGTGCGATGGCTTCCGCGCCAAGCAGGACGACTACAACGCGATCATGGCCGAAGCGCTGGCCGATCGCTTGGCCGAAGCCTTCGCCGAGTGCTTGCACCAGCGCGTGCGTGAAGAGTGGGGCTACGGCAAGACCGAAGATTTGAGCAAAGATCAGTTGATCCAAGAAGAGTACCGCGGCATCCGCCCGGCCGCTGGTTACCCGGCGTGCCCGGATCACACGGAAAAAGGCACGCTCTGGCGCTTGCTCGACGTCGAAAAGAACACCGGCATGCTGATCACCGAGTCGTACGCCATGTGGCCCGGCTCGAGCGTGAGCGGCCTGTACTTCGCGCACCCCGAAGCGCGCTACTTTACGCTCGGTAAAATCGACCGCGATCAGGTCGCCGATTACCACACGCGGAAGGGCATGACGGTCGCCGAAGTCGAACGCTGGCTCGGCCCGAACCTCAACTACGACCCGGCCGGTTGAGTTCGTATTTTTTTTGATGGTCACGCGGGAAGGCTGAGAGCACTCAGCCTTCGGCGGCTCAGCCGTCCAAAGGTCTGAGCATCACTACCGAATAGCCGACGGCGATCTTGCGCCCCACATTCGTGTAGGAGTGCCGCTGATCGCCGCGGAAGACGACCACGTCGCCTTCGCCCACGCGAAACGCTTCGCCCGACGCGACCAGCTCGATTTCGCCGCTTTCGCAGGTCAAATATTCGCGCGTGCCGGGGGTGTGAGGCACACCCATCATGCGGCTGCCCGCGGGCAGCTCTAGGCGCTCGATTTGCATGCCTGGGATCTTGTCGGGCAAGAGCGAGCTGACCTGCACCTCACCCCGGGTGCGCAGGGGCAAGCTGCCCTTCGGGTAGAGCCGTGCGTTGGCGCGCGCCTCGGCCACGATCTCCTCGAGCGAAACCTGGAACGCGCTGCACACCGCGTGCAGCACCGTGAGGGTCGGGTTGCCGCTGCCGGACTCGAGGTTCGACCAAGTGGCGCGCGGCAGCCCGGCCAGCTTGGCCATCTGCTCCTGGGTGAAGCCGCGAGCCTGCCGCAGTTCGCGCACGTTGCGCGCCAGCCGGCTGCCGAGGTCATCGCTCATGCAATGGCAGTCTGCCAATATACCGGCATAAATGCCAACACAGCAGCAGGCGGGCGCCAAGTTCCTGGTGAAAGGCAGGAACAGATGGAAATTGCAGGCACAGCGACTCTGATCACCGGCGCCAGCCGTGGCTTGGGTGAGGCGTTGGCGCTCGAGCTCGGCCGGCAGGGGGCCCGCTTGGTGCTGGTCTCGCGTAGCCGTCCCGCGCTCGAACCGGTGCTGCAGCGGATCCGCGCAGCCGGCGGCATCGCACACGCACTCGAGGCGGACCTGGGCTCGAAGGACGACATTTATCCGCTCTCGGGCGCCGCCACCGCGTTGGTTGGCCCGATCGACCTCTTGATCCACAACGCCAGCGATCTGGGGCCGACGCCGCTCCGCCTCTTGCTGGACACCGAATGTGAGGATTTCGAGCGCGTGCTCGCCGTCAATCTGCTCGGCCCATTTCGACTCAGCCGAGTGATCGCGGGTTCGATGGCGCTGCGCCAGCGCGGCACGATCGTGCACCTGAGCTCGGACGCCAGCGTCAACGCTTACTCGCATTGGGGCGCCTATGCCGTGTCCAAGGCGGCGCTCGATCACCTGTCTCGGATTTGGGCAACCGAGTTGGGCGAACGCGGCGTGCGCTCGTTCAGCGTGGATCCGGGCGAGATGGACACCCAGATGCACGCGGCTGCCCTCCCGGACGCCGATCCGAAGACGCTGGCACGCCCGGAAAATGTGGCCGCACAGATCGCAGCGCTGATCCGCGCGAGCGCGACTGCAAATGGCGGGCGCTTCCAAGTGAGCTCGCCTGGAGCGGAAGCGTGAGCCCCGCCTCCGCCCCGCGCTCCCGACAAGAACCAGAACGGCTCTTGGTGATCGATCCGGCAGCGGACCGCTTCGCTGACTACCAGATCGCAGATCTGCCGGAATTTCTGGCGCCTGGTGATGCGCTCGTGCTCAACGACGCGGCCACGCTGCCAGCCTCGCTGCGCGCCAGCGCCGAGCTCGAGCTGCGGTTGATGTCCGAACAGGACGACGGCACATGGCTCTCGCTGTGCTTGGGTCACGGGGACTATCGCCTGCCGACCGAAGAGCGGAGCGCGCCGTCGGTGCTCGCCGTCGGGGCGGAGCTTTGCTTCGGTCACGGCTTGGCCGCGCGCGTGCGCGCCGTCGATCCGATCTCGGCGCGCTTGGTGTACATCGAGTTTCAACAGCGAGGCGACGCGCTCTGGCAGGCGTTGTATCGCGCTGCTTCACCCATCCAGTACGCATACCTGCGCGCGCCGCTCGCGCTCTGGGACGTGCAGAACTCCTACGCAGCGCGTCCTTGGGCGGTCGAGCTGCCCTCAGCAGGCAAGCCGCTCCGCTTCGAGACCCTATTTCGAATGGCGGCGCGCGGCGTGACGCTGGCGCAGCTGACTCACGCCGCCGGCCTGTCGTCGACCGGCGAGGCGGCGCTCGATGCGCGTTTGCCGCTGGCAGAACGCTATGAGCTGAGCGACGAGACCGCCGCTCGACTGCGCCGCATTCAAGCCCAGGGCGGGCGCATCATTGCCGTCGGTACGAGCGTGACGCGGGCGCTCGAAGCGGCGTCGATGTCGGGAACGTTGCGGGGAGGAGCGCGACGCACCGACCTGCTGCTCGGACCCGGTTCGTCGCTTCGCACCTGTACTGGGCTGATCAGCGGTCTGCACGAGCCAGGAACGAGCCATTTCGCGCTGCTCGAGGCGTATGCCCCGCGGGCGCTGCTCAACCATTCGTTTCGGCACGCGGAACGCCAGGGCTACCTGCAGCACGAGTTTGGCGACTCGTGCTTGATCTTGAAAGGCGCCCTCGACCCTCGGCCGCGATCGCGGGAACGGCAGCAAGGAGGCTTGGTCGGTGATAGACTGCAAAGTAGCTAGCCTTCTGTCCGCTATCGAGTCTTGAGCCATGAAACACCGACACTCACTTACAATGACCGCGCTGGGTGCGCTTGGCCTAGGTGCTTTACTGCTCCCAGCGTGTGGCGGCCGCTTTCAGACTATTCGCGAGGTCGAAGATGAAACGGCGGCGGGCCGTAGCAGCACTGGAGGCGCGGGAGCCAGCCAGGGCGGCGCAGCTCCGTCGGCCGGCGGCGCGCCGAGTAGCGCGGGGGCGCCGAACAGCGGCGGGGGGCCGAGCAGCGCCGGGGCGCCGAGCAGCGGCGGCAGCTGCAATAACGTCAAATGTACGATCCCCGACTGCCCCGCCGGCTCAGTTCCGGTGTACGCGCCGGGGGCGTGTTGCGCGACCTGCAGTACTACCTGCGCCCCGTGTCCGAAGATCTATTGTACAGCGGGCACGCACGCCGAAACCCTGCCGGGCAGCTGCTGCCCGACCTGCGTCGTCGACAGCGGCATCCCGTGCGAAAAAGGCCGGCGAGAGTACGCCGTTCAGCGCGAAGCGATCCTGAACAAGTACCGATACGGCTGCTCGAGTGCCAGCGAATGCGTAGTGATTGCGCCGCTCAACCTGTGTGAATCAGGCTGTTCGTACGCTCCGGTTTGGTACGGCGTTGCTGACTCGTTCGAGTCGAATCTTTCGAACGCAGCGGATATGTACTGTGCGAGCTGCATGCTGATGCCGCAGCCGCCCTGTACGCCGCCGACCACGCTGCAATGCATCGACGGGCAATGCCGGCTTTGATTCTCTAAACGAACGACGCTGAGTTCGAGCAGACGCGCACACGCAGGCTCACATTCGCGCACAGTGACGACGCTTCGAGCACTCGAGTAGAGCGCCTCTCTTCATTTCGCACAGCACTGCGACGTTAGTTGGGAACAGACAAGCGTGGCGAGAATGCTAGCTTGTGAGGTTCTACGTTGCTCACGTCGGCATTGCTCTCGCGTTGTGTGTTGGCGCTCGCTCTCTCGAGCTGTGCTGTGGCGCCGCGTGATGCCGCTTGGCCGAAGCCCCTGACGACCGAGCAACGCTCCGGCGACGACGCGCGAGTCGTGGAGCAGCCGGTGTGCGTGGCTGCTCGCTCGTGGTCTGCGGGCTCGCTCGGCGATACCGTGCTGTACCGCGCGCGTCGCGTGGGCAATCGGCTGCATGTGGGCTATTTCGTTTATTGGTCGGAAGAACGGCCTTGGGGAGACAATTCGCTCTCGTATGCGGTCGTGCCGGCGCTCGCGGTCGACGCCGTGTACAGCCACTTTTTATACGTATTTCCAGGGCTCAAAGACGCCATGTACGGCTCGGGTGACATCGAGGGCGTGCAGGTCTCGTACGAGCTACGCCCCGATGGCTCACTCGAGGTCGTGAGTGGCCGCGCCGATGACGGCAATCATCAGCCGGTGATCTTGTCGCGCTCCGACCTGCTCGATGCCAAGGGGCGCGTGGTTTTCCTGAGCGATGTTTGGAGTCATCAGCTCGGTGCGCGTGGAGCCGGAAGCTTTGCCGATCGTTCACCGGAGGGGTTGAAGTGTTACGAGCGGTCGTCCTTGCGACCGATGACCGAGCTCGTGGCACGAGCATTTCGCTTGGGCAACGCTCGTGAACCCTTGCGTGGCAATCCGGCTTGGCTCGAGCCCGGGCTGTCCGAGCCCGCGCCCGCGGCGGAACAGTTGGCTGAAGCCGTGACGCGAGCGCAGCGCCATTGACGTGCGGCGCTCGCCGCGCTTGCTCTGCCTGAGCGCGCGGTCTACGGAGGGAGCTATGTTCAGCCCCGAGATCTTCGCCACCGTGTTCGGGGTGATCTTCATCGCAGAGCTTCCGGACAAAACGGCGGTGGCGGCGTTGGTCTTGGCTACGCGCCATCGTGCGCTCCCGGTGTTCGCCGGCACCGCGCTGGCGTTGATCGTCCAGAGCTCGCTCGCGGTGGCGGCCGGTGGCCTGTTGGCCTTGCTCCCGGCGCGCCCCGTGCACATCGGCGCTGGGCTGTTATTTTTGGTCTCTGCTGTGTCGATGTGGCGCAGCAAGGATGAACAGAGCGAGCCCGCTCCGAGTGAGGGTGACGAAGCGGCAGATTCGGTCGAGCCGAGCTTCTGGGCTGCGTTCTTCAAAGCGTTCGCGGTGGTGTTCGTGGCCGAGCTGGGCGATCTGACGCAACTCGGCACGGCGGCGCTGGCCGCTCGCTTCCGCTCGCCAGTGACGGTTTTCGCCGCTTCTGCGTTGGCTCTGTGCGGCGTGGCCGCGCTGGCCGTTTTTCTCGGTAATCGCCTAAGCCGACTGATCAATCCGCGGCACGTGCAGAAGGTCGCCGCGGTGGTGTTCGCCGTGCTCGGGATCGGTTTCGTGACCGGCGTGATCTGACTAGGCAGAGCGCTGCGTTTGCGAGCGCTCACTCCAGCAACTCGGGCAGCGCCACTGGTGATGCAACAAAAGACCGCCATCATCAGGCCTGCCACGTCAGCGGCCACGAAGCACCTCGAAAAACTGGCGATCGGCGGCGTTGGCGAGCGCTACAAGCGCTAGCCGCGCTCGCTTCGGCGATCACATGTTGAAGGCCACGGGCTGACCCGTGGATTCGATCACGCTCGTCCACAGATCACCGGCCGTGTCGACTTGCTTGCGGAAGCGCGTGGCGAGCGGCATGGGCACGTGCACGAAGCGACCGTGCCAGCGCCCGATCAGCATCTCGGTGTTGCCGGCGAGCGCGGCGTGCACGGCGTTTCTGGCCATGTTCCAGCAATACACGCTGTCGGCCGGCGACGCGGGTACGCTGCGGATGTGGTAGCTCGGATCCAAGTACTTCAAGGTGATCTCGAGGCCGCGAGAGGTGCAGTGCGCGATGATCTTGTCCCGGAGCACGACGCCGATGTCGTTCAGCTTGGTGTTGCCGCTCGCGTCTGTCGAAGCCGGGCCGTTGTTTTCGCACAGATCTTGCCCCGCGCCTTCGGCGACCACGATCACTGCGTGCGAATCTCGCGTCAGGCGTCGCTCGAGCAGCCGGAGTAGGCCCGTTTCGCCGTCCAACGACACGGGCAGCTCGGGGATCAGCACGAAATCCACGTCGGTCGAGGCCAGCGCGGCGTGGCAGGCGATGAAGCCGGAGTGCCGACCCATGCATTTGACCAAGCCGACGCCGTTTTTTGCGCCCTTGGCTTCGACGTGCGCGCTCTTGATCACGTCGACCGCGGCGGAGAAGGAGGTCTCGAAGCCGAAGCTGCGGTCGATGAAGTGGATGTCGTTGTCGATCGTCTTGGGGATGCCGATCACGCCGATCGACAAGCCGCGACTCTTGATCTCGGAGACCAGAGTCATGGCTCCGCGGCAGGTGCCGTCCCCGCCGACTACGAACAGCACCCCGATGCCCAGCTCGACCAAGCGGTCGACCATCTCCTTCGGATCTTGATTGCCGCGTGAGGTGCCGAGCACGGTGCCGCCCTCGTGGTGAATCTCTGCGACCGATTCTGGCGTCAGGTTCAGTGGTTGATGCCCGTAGCGGGGGATCATGCCTTCGTAGCCGTAACGAAAGCCGACGATTTGGCGCACGCCGTAGCCGTGATTGAGCTCCAACACCAAGCCGCGCACCACGTTGTTCAACCCGGGGCACAGGCCGCCGCAGGTGACGATGCCGCATTTGAGCTTCCTGGGATCGAAGAACAGCCGGTGGCGTGGGCCCGCCAGCTCGAATGCCGGAGCTCGCGCCAGATCGTCTTTGAACTCGGTCAAGCGCGACAAGCGGTCGTCGAGCAGCACGCGCTCAGCTTGGCCTACGTAATGGACGGCAGCTTGACTCAGGCGATCGGCGAGCGGTGAGGGGAACTCACAGGGCCCGAGGATATTGATCTCCAGGTCGGACGCGACCACCCGCTGAGCTCGCTCCGGAACGGTGAGCGCAATCGACATCCTAAAGGAGTGTGGCGAGCTCAGGTTTCCGGGTGCTTTCGGTAGGGTTGCCGCCCAAGGATTGCAGCCGTGCTGTGTCGGAGACCGACATGGCA
>Ga0247760_1001222_pt1 | contig 24807 bp, 18 predicted proteins | sample UWRJL171409R4_FD_179936 | JGI IMG/M metagenome (GOLD analysis project Ga0247760, IMG submission 179936) | Plant litter microbial communities from Arlington Agricultural Research Station in Wisconsin, United States - UWRJ-L171-409R-4 | ecosystem: Environmental > Terrestrial > Plant litter >... | reverse complement strand
CGTAGACCGACGGCCCAATCCCAGATCAAGGCGAGGCTGTAGGGGAATGTTGTCGGTCTCGCCGTGGTTAGCAGCTCGTCTTCTAAAAAGCAAACGGCTACTCTGATCACAACCCAGTGGTGGCCGCGATCCAGTCTGATGATGGCGGGGAGTTTTGCTCCTTCCAACCCGCAAATTAGATCCCCCGGCTGGATGCGTTTTACTCCGGCCTGGAGAGTGAGGCGAGTCCTGCATGAACCCATCTGGTTTGCTTCACCCGGCGCCGTCTTTTTCCAGGAGATGGTTACTTCTTCTCTGTCTTCCCAAGAGGCGTCCTTGCTGGTCGAGATCACCTCGCCGAGAATGTCGCCCATTCCCCGAATAACAAAAATCTCTTCGTCTTCGAAGATTGTAACAGAGACCTGGTCAGAGACGAACGCCTGGATGAACTGTCGGCAGACTGCGGCCCAGGGGGTCTTGTAGTTTGCCGAGAGTCTGCGTCCACCTAGGGAAGCGTTGTCGGAGCTCATGCCGAGCAAAGCGTAAATCTTATCGCGGCGATCTGTGGCCTCCCGGGTGTGGTACATGTCGACTAGTTCGCAAAGCAAATGTATCTGTAGAGAGAAGGCTCCGGCTGGAGATTGATGACTGGCGGCCCATCTGCGTCTGAAGAGACTTCCCCTCATGAGGTAGGAGGTAGTGTTGATGAGAGGCTTCAGCTCAAGATGCTTCTCATAGGACAGGTGAAGTGCGCTGAGTCCCGAGCAGAAGGCGAAACCGTCAATCTCCGAAGACCCACACATGACCAAGACGCGTCGAGCGGCGGCAATCTCTTGGAGAACCTGGAACTCGTCATCTTCAGGTTAGCAACTCTGAGTTGTCCCGTCCGTTTCCTTTGTTTACGTACCCAGATTCGCTGGAACCAGGGTCTACTCAGCATCGAGAATATATCTTGTTGCCTTCCTTCGTCAAACGAAGACGAAGAAAGATTTTCTTCTCCGGCCAAGCGGACGTCTTCGACGGCTTGGTCGCTTCCGTCGGCCGCCTCACCAAGCCAGACGACAACGCATCCAGCCTTGGCGTAAATCGAGGCCATTGCCCCAACCTGCCTCTCCTTTTCATCCGGGTCGTCCTGGTTGATGCAGAGAGCATCGGCCCAAATCAATCGCTCGAGAAATGGATGCCGAAGCCGTAATAAGGCGGCGTACAGATTGTGGGTGACCTGCATCTCGTACTGATCGATGAAGATGGACTGCCGCTTGTTGGTATCGCCCCAAGCATACGACAAAGCTTCGTAGAGATCCGCTCCATGGTTTCCATTATGTAGGAGATTATAGTCGAAAAGCGCACATTGAACATTGGCGTCGGTCTCGTTCCTTGGTAGTAGGCGAAGCAAGCGGATGTATCCAGACTCGGGCAACCGTGTGTACTTGTACCGGCCCTAATTTGTTTCTATCAGAGTCGGCTCATGGGAGTAGATGAACAGGGGTCAGCAAACGCCTACCTTGCTCGCCATTGTGTCGAGATTTAGGGAGGCCGTTTTGTACCCATCAGGTTGACCTTGTGACGTCCGTATCGAAGGGATTTGGGAGCAGTGAAGCGGGGATGCGCATATTTCCTGCCCCGCCCGGAGCTGAAAATGCCTCCGTCACCTGACTCAAAGCTGAGTGGTGGAATCAGCAGCTCTGGCGAGTGGGTGAGTGGCTGGACGTGCTTGTCTGCCATAACCTCTTTGGCTAGCTGCAGGTGTCTGCATCTTTCTGGCACTGTGGGTGGGTGCTAACGAGTCCCAATGAGAGTGGCCCGCATATTGGCGCCGCGCGTCAAAAGTGGTGGTGAAGCTGAACGCGCCGAAACGCCAAGCGGGGGGTTCGCTGAACTTGGCAGGAGAGTAGGGCGGGCCACTGTCCCGGACATGAAAACCACACCAAATAGTCGCTCTTGTTATTTAAGCACTGGCGCACTGCCTAGATGTCGCCTCTAGTCGTTGCTAAGATATGTTCGGATCTGTCAGAAACACTGCACACTGGAAAACTGTAGGTTGCAACTGCTTGATTGAATTGCTTGTTCTTCTTGTTCTCGTGGGTTCTGGCTTGCAGCCAGAACCCCTTTCTTTATAGAGCTCTCTGTAAGACTCTGACTTCGTCACCATGGTGGCTCACTGACACTCTGGCAGTGCCAGGCATCCAGTCAGCTCCGCTGACTAGATGGCCAGGGACCCCTACTTTCTGACACCTGGCAACTGCAACAAACAAAGCCACTGCAGTACGGCAAGTGGCTGAGATTCGTCGATTTACACGGTTTTACGGCCTTTGGGGTTGGCGATTCTATATAATTACTACCCCTGAGGTCTGGATTCGGAGCCGGAACAATACCAACCGCCGGCTTAACGATCTGAACTGCGCTGCAATCTGGAAGTTCGTAAAAGAACACTCCTTCTGATTCGTCATTCAGATTAGACGTCAGATCCCAAACTGAAAGGCAAAATTAGCCCTATCAGCAAATTTCAATCTGGGCGTCGAGTCTGCTGATTGTGGCGCAATCTGAACGCCAATCTGAACCTTCAATCTGGGCGAAAGAACACACCCTAAGTCAAAGCTGTTAGCTAAATGCTACATAGTTAAACGAGAGGAACGACGAGGGCAAGAGGGAAGAGTGTGACGAGAAAGAGAACGAGGTATAATAAGCTGTTAGACCGCTAAGATGTCAGGGTTAACTTGCTAAAATGCTGAGATATTAGCTGAGGAAAGGAAGGGGGAAGAAATTAAAAGTAATTATTTATAACAACGTAGCTGTTATAGTATCAGGTGTTCGTGTCTAAACATTCAGTAAATACAAAGCTTATGTTAAAAGATCTGGTTATAAGTAGGGTAATCTAATGAAAGCTTACGTTCAAGTATTTTAAGACACAGCATTATAATTATGGTAGCTCCAGGTGGCTGTTATAAGCTGTAAATGTTAAAGGAAACAGTGTAGTGATTATATTACTTAATAAGGATGTGGAAAGAATTCATGTTAATAATAGAAGGATGGGAATTAAGCGATGGGATACGATGGTAATAGTAGTAGATGTGGTAATAACAAAGATGCGTCGCTTAATAAGAGTCAGACAGTCTACAGCGTCAGTAACAAGGTAAGAATAAAAGGTCGACGATTCCGTTAAACAGTAAACAGGAGATACGATAATAATGGTGGACAAGATAGGGTCGAGAGATGGGATGTAAATAAGGCGATTAGAGTTTGCGGTAGATAAGATAGGAATCGACAGAGATAGTCGATAACGATGATAGATAAAGATAATAGTGGTCGATAGAGATGACAGTGATGGTTATAAAGATAACGGATAGGAATAAGCTCGCGATAAGAGAGTAGTTTGACGGTCCGAGTTGACGGAAAGGATGGAACTCGCGATTACGTCAAGCTGTGTCTTTGGTTCCAAACGGCCCTAGATTGGCAGAAAGCGACGGGCAATGAACTGAGGCAGTTAATAGTAACAGAGGCAATTAACGGACGACGAAGGATTTACGTTAAGCATTTGAGGAAACGAGGAAGTCCAGTCAAGCGACGGAAAAAGCGAGTAAGTTGATCGGGCCAAGCAATTAAGACAAGCGACCGGAAAATACTAGGGTCAGGCGTCGGAGAAGCGAGTTGCGCGACCGGACAAGCAATGGAGACGAGCGACTGGAAAAGGCTGGTATGCGACCCTCTGCCACTGAGGCCACCTCATCGAAGAGGCGCCTCAGAGGACCTGCGAGCACATGCAGGAAGCTTTGAAGACACAGAAGAGTCCCAACGACCCCAGTCATACCAAGATAGCTCGAAACACAGACAAAGAACGAGCGAAGTCGAGGGGGTGCCTTCCTCGAGCAAGGCGCCAGTCAGCCTACGGTCCCCTAAGTCGCCAAATTTCAACACGAATCTGGTCAACGAAAATCTTGTTGGGCTTCCAACGCGGCCGAATGTCTACCGTCGTTCGATGGACAGCAGCCCGGTCGAGCCGGAAACGGAACATTCGCCCCATCTCCGCACTCATCAGGGTTCCAGCGCTCAAAGCCCATCCCAGTCGGAGCACTGCCGACGACCTCGTACTCCCAACCCCGTCGCCATTTCGCATGACTCACCGCACGTCAACCGGATCCGCATCGGGCGCCATAGCACCCCTGGGAAAGATCGAAGAGCGTCCCGATAATGCCGAAAAGGAGCGAAACCACCGATCCAGCCACTCCTCAGATCACACACGCCAACGCAGCGTCTCGGCTGACAGGAAGCCATCCCGCGTCCCGTCATCCAACCGAGGCCGGGAACGCGATATCTTGGACCGCCTCCGCGACGAGCCCCCCGACCCAGCCTCCAACATCGCCGTCAGTCGCCACCGCAGACAACACTCCACCGACGTAACAACACCCCCCTCTGCCCACTCCCAGTCCCAGTCCCAGTCCCATTCCCGATCGCAGCCCCACCACTCCCGTTCCCGCGGCGCCGAACCGCAACCCACACAGCAGCCAACACGCACCAATAGCACCATCGACCGCGACCGTCACCGCTCATCCTCGCAAACTTCCACTTCCCGCAAGCCTACTGAACCCCAGCCTTCCTCTCCCGGCACCCCTCAGCCTCAGCCACCAAGCCGCCGTCCCGACCCCCGTCCCGAACCACTTCACGGGATCGCTCCCCCTCCACCAACAACCCGCACCGCCTCCCCTCTGTCGTCCCAGCCCAAACCCACTGGGCCACGGAGCTCACACGGCGCAACAGCGATGCCAAGAACTACGTGCACAACTTCGCGCCCTCGAGAAAGTGGGTTTCGCCTCCGGGGTCGACTACCGTCAGTACGACGACTAGTCCGGTTAGCCCAATGAGCCCGGAGACGGGCACGAGCACGGCTACAACGGCAAGTTTGATGCAGTCGCCTTCTAGTGTGGGGAGTACCGCTGGGCATAATGCAGGGACGGTGAGGTGGAACTTGCCGCATCAGCCGTCGGAGAGTGGGTTTGGGTTGGGGCCTGTGAATGGTGCTGGAGGTGGGAATGGTGTGGTATAGGTTGGAGAAGGGGCAGTATCTGGGAATGGGGGTGGAAACGGGAGTGGGAATAAGCGGTATGGGTTGTGCAGGGGTTGGGGGTGATTCAGGGGCAGGTTCAGGGTGATGGAGGGAAGGTTCATCAGGGTTCGAGAGGCAAGAGGGAAAGTCATGATGACAGTGGATATGCGAGGTACCAGGGGGGTCATCGGCGGGGGGTGTCATCGGCTTCCGAGGGTTCCCCTACCACCGGCACCGGTGTTGACTTTGGGGGTTCAAACTTGATGACGCCGGCTGTGGGTACGAACGTGAACGCTAGCATGGTTGTCGAAGATGGCCAAGAGCTGCCGGCTCTTAGGAGCGTCATCCAGACGGGCCCGAATGGTATCCCGGTTATGGGCCATCCAACAGGCCAGAAGAAGTTAGTCAAAACCAAGGGTAACGAGACGCTTAGTTTGCCGTCGCTACCTTACGCAACGAAGCTGAATATGCCGAGACCGCTGCCCGATACGGCGTATCTACCTCTACCAGGCAAGAACAGATAAGGTGGGCTGTTAGACAAGGAGAAGGGGAAGAAGGTTTCTGTTATGTGATGGGTGGTGGGGGCGATCTGTCTCTGTGAAGTTTCTTTGATTAAGATGAGATGCTACACTCGTTTCTCTCGTTGCCTTCACGATGGCTCTCTAGGTTTTATTGTGTTTTTTTTTTGTGTTTTTTCTAATTCAGAACGTTCAACTGTAAAAATCGTTAGGCGGTTATCCTCCTTCCATTTATCGATCAGAGATTAAATACCTAATGGCAAGAATCATTACAGTTATTACATTATTATGGCCATTTGTAGACGAACCTTGTACGATTCCGCCCCACAGTCACTTTACCCCTGAGCTCCTATTTCGGATCTGCACCTTGGCACACTTCCGGTTCATCATTTCCCATTCAAAGCAAAACAGCCATTATTCCCACCAAAAGCCCACCAACCAAAAAGCACGCAGAAGGTAAGTCTATTGAACTATCAATTGACAGCCTACCAGACGCCGGGGTTCTCGTAGCTGTATAACTAGTGGTGGAACGGCTTCTGGTGGGCGAGCTGGAAGTTACCCCGAAAAGGTCTGCCAATGACGTCGCAGAGGCCAGCGTGGTAAACATTATTGCCGTAATTGACGCAAGAGATGCTGTGGCCTCGGCCAAATCGGACGCATAAACCTCCACCGTCGTTGTGGTCGTTGAGCTGGAGTAGGTCACGACTGAAGCCGTGGCTGCAGCGATGTAGTACCAATAGTAGTACCGGTATGTCCTGGATTTTGCATTTTGCATCAGTATCTTGAAACGAAAAGGGACGTATCAAATTACTCACCAGTAGACGGTATAGGTATACCACTGATATCTGACCTGGGTGATGGTTGCAGTGGTGGCTGCTCTTATGGTCGTTGCCCGGATAGTGGTCGTGCCAACCACATTAACCGTGCAGTACAGGTCGGTGCAGCAGACGATACTTCCCTAGAAGAGAACACAGATGTTGCCTGCGTCACAATACCGCCCGTTACTGCAGCATTAAGTACCGATGGGGTGACAGTTGTTACCGGAGCAGTTTGAGCCGGAAGGACAAGAGCCCCCAGGGCAGCACACCCTTCCCGGCGAGAGACAGTAGCCGTATGAGCAGCACCGGTCGATATTGGACAGCATCCGCCCAGGTCTGTGTTGTCATGATCAGTCCATATTCTAGTCATGGGGGGGGAGGAAGGAAAACTCACTTGCGCAATACCCGTATCCATCTCGACACGTATGGCGCTTAGACAGAAAGTCGAGATTCGCAGCGGCGCTGCTATTCGACCCAGATTCCAAGACTGACGGCTCTGCTCATCCCGGCGATAGCTGGAGTTCCTCGCGGGCTACGATCTAGGATTCCTGCCCCTGTCTTGGCCCCAGCAGCGCCAGTGCGCGAGTCGCCAGACCAGACAGTTGAGACCACATCGTTGTCAGCCTCTCCTCTAGGTGTTCGTTCTTGAAAGATGTTTCGATGTTCTACAGCAGGAAAAAAACGATGGGATTCCCATCCGTTTAAAAGCCTAATCCCGCAGGTCAGGTCGATAGCACATCTCGTTAAGGCTCTTTGGCTGCCTGTTAACACGGATGAATAAGACGCCGACGCCACCACGGTGTTGAGAGTTTGGACCCCACGGAACCAAGAATGCAGTATCTCCAAAATAGAACGACACCAAACCGTGTCTTTCCAATCACGATGGGGCGCCGTTCAGTCCTCTGCGGGGTATCCACCAGTCCTGCGAGACATTTTCTGGGTGGTCCTGCACGTTTGCTGTCGGGCAACGCCTTGGCACCGCAAACATGCTGCATGCAGGGACAGCCACACAGGCGTTGATATGTGCCAGCTGGATGGTAAGTTCCTATCTGTGAAGATTCTTGGCTCAGTAGGTCCTATTCTGGGAGTTGCAAGATGTGATAGAGTGTACTTTGCAGCAGGAAGCTAATAGTGCAGGAAAAGTTGTAAGAGAGTGTTTATTTCCACTAAACATTTAACATGACTAACCTGTAAGTCAAGTGACCGGCTTTTGGAACACCCCCACATTTGGAACACCAATCCCCATATATAACCCTGAAAATCAGGGCCGCGTAATTAACTAAGCAAAATTACTAAATAAAAACCAAAAATAGTGAAAAATACCCGCTTAGTAGTTTACTAGAGATATATATACATTTTCAATTTTTAGCTACTTAAGGTAGGTTTATTTTACTTTTAACTTTAAACATTTTCGCTTACTAGCAAATCCTATATATAACCCTAGGTGTTGTTTTTTGTTATTTACTTTTATAATGTTAAGTAAATAAATATATAATAAATACGGCTAACTCCATAAAGGTTAGTAGTATCTAAATATAGGTTTTATGTAATATTGAACTATATATATTGTTATTAAATATACGATGATTTTGAATCATATTTGTCACGGTGCTATTATAACCTGCACCCGACACAGGCCTCGAGAGGACTGGCGCAGGTTAAGACAGAACGTATAGCAGGACGCTAATAAGTAAGGGGCGTTCCGAAGACGGCTTATTAAGCTAACACTCTTAGACGGGGGTTTAATATCACTGTAGGTTGCTGTCACTATAATGTATAGAGGTGAGTCTGAACAGTAGGATATAAATGAACAATTGAATATTAGTGTGAAGAACTAGAGTCCCTCACGGTGGTTATAGGTATAATTATGATTATCTATACTAATTAATTAAGAGGTACTTTATACCTTGATTACTATACTCTTGTCGAGAGGCAGTAAGTAAAGTGATCACCTTTCGGGGTTGCTTACTTTAATTACTAGGTTTTAGTGAGATCAGAGTAAGCAAATAACGATTGGTTGTAAGGGCTTCGGGTCTTTACACCCCTGGCCTAGTGCGTAGTACTGTGTGTACTGCCTTTCTGCACTGTCCCTTCTGTGGGGGATTTATCGGGCCGCCCCGGCCTAAGTGACGGCTTATAAGGTCGTTACACGATTCCCCCTCTTTAATATTCTTTTTCTATAAAGAATTCTGGTAGGCTCTTTCTTTCTATAACGTGATGATACTTACTAATGGAGTAAAGAAGAATAGGAAAAGCACTGCCCCTTTGTTTACTGTTTGCTGTACTGCTTTTATAGAATTTATTTTGACTTTTAGTATCGTAATGCCTGTAAAGTGCAGTTGTTATTAACGCTTGGAACTAGCTAACTATAAGGTAGCTAGTAAGAGTAAGTTGTGTGGTTACTGTGTAGCGGTTAGTAGGACTGTATACTTGTCTTATAACGTTTACAGAAACGACTTATCTGTCTTCTATTAGGTTTTAGATGAAAAGAAGTGTCTTAACTCTGAGGAACGTAATACCTTTACGAAGCTCCTTTGTATTAAGGATTAGTAGAAGTCCTTAGCTGTTTGTGCTGACGAGCTCTTCGGTTATAAGTTGGAGATTATTGCTGAAGAGGAGCGTTTAGTGTAGGAAGCGACCGCGCTAGTTTTTAAGTTCGACTAGGGAGGTTTCCTGGTAAAGTTAGTGTGTAGTCCTCTTTCCGGGGGGTTACTATAGCCGGTAACTTCTTTTTAACTTAGTCTGTTACTCTTTTCTTTTAATAAACGAAAACGGCCTTTTTTAGTGTAGCGGTAGTGTACTTACTTATTCTCTTTTTATTAACTTTTTTTTTTTAATAGTACTTATTTTCGTGTGGAACGCGCTAGGAACTCTAGAGGAGGCCTAACCTCCTTATTAGGTTTAAGGTCTTTATAACTTTAGTTAAGGCTTTTAATAAATATCCTTCTGTACCTATTAAGGAGTTTCTTACCGCTTCTTGGGCTCTAGGTCTTATGGTAGTCTTACTTTTTAGTATAGTAGTTTAGATGTTAGATCTTATCTTATTCCTAATTTTTATTGTTAGTTTTAATTTATTAGGATTCTTTCGGTAGAATTCTGTAATTAGGTCTAGGCATTTGAGGTTTTTGACTGGTTCTTATAAGTTGCTTTTAGGGCTGTAGTCTAGCTACTTAACGAGATACTTGAACGTGTTCTTTCCCTTTTGTAAATTTATAACTTCTTTAACGTTATATTTATCTTCGTTAGTATCGACCTTAATCTTCTTTTCTAGAGGAACTCCCTTTGAAGCGGGTTTTAAAAGCGAGATATAAAAAACCTTAGTCTGTACCTTTATGTTAGTAGGTAGGTTTAGTTTATAATTAAAGGTGGCGACCTTTTTCTTGATCTGGAATAGTCTGTACCTTTTGAAGTTAAGCTTCTTATTAAGTTGTTTCGAATGCAGGTTTTGTGAAAAAAGGTAGACGTAATCCCCCTTTTGAAGAGTTGGTCCTTTGACTTGTTTGCTGTCGTAGTGGAGTCTTTTCTTAAGTACTGGTTATTTAGTTTAGTATTTATTAGTAAACTTCTTTATTTATTTATGTGTGAACTTAAGTTTAGCTTATAAGTGGTTATACAGTTTTTACATTTAGTTTATGTAGACTGTAGTTTAAGGGGTGTTAGTAAGTGGGCTTTAACAGAGTTTAAGCTTTTTACTATAGTTAGTGAAGAACAGTAATATACCTGTTAACTTAATTGGTGTTATATTGTAAGTTATTTATGCTGTTAGTAATAGCTTAAGCTAATTGTCTTATTTGAAGTTAACGTAAGCTTAGAGATATATTATAAGTATTTAGTTAACTTATTTTGTTTAGCTGTCTGTCTGTAAGTGGAATGCTGTTAAAAGCTTACTCTTTACACCTATTCTTTACATTAATCTTTGTTAGAATTTCGACACAATTAGCTTATCTTAATCTGTAATAATGTTATTTAGTTAGAGGTATTGTAAAATTACCTTTTTCTTAAAGATATAAGTAAGTTGCTCTGTTATTATATTCTTTGAGGTTAGTAGAAAGTAGGCTTATTTTTTTAATCTGTCGATTATTATGAGGATTTAATTATAAGTAACTCTTATAATAGGGTCCTTAAACTCTGGGATCCCGGTAATGAAATTGAGTGAGATTGAACTTTATGGTGTTTGTAGTACGGGGAGTGGTTTAAAAAGCCTATAAGGCTTATAGCGTTAATTCTGCTTTTAATAGCAGATATTGCAGTTATTAACCATTTCCTTAATTAGCTTCTTTATTCTTAGGAAAGCGTACGCTTACTAAGCTTATATAAGAGTTTTGGCTTAGCTTATATGTCCTTTAAGTTAAGACTTGTAAACTTACTAAACGTACTTTTTCCACTTTCCTAAGTCGTGAATGTACGGTTTCTCTTAATACTAGAGCCTTACTTTTAGTTTAGACATGCTGTTTACGCCTTTTAGTAACTATTTTAACTAATAACTGGTTTTATTATAGTTTAAATATATTAAGTACTCCTTTTTATAGTCTTATATATGCTTTAAGAAGTCTCTTAAGGGGTATTTATGCTTATAGGTACCTTTTATTAGCCTTTTTACTTAAAAGTCCTGTTATTATTAATAGATATTATACTTTATTTATAAGTTTATATAAACTTTAATAGTTTGTTTTAGCGTTTAGTTATCTGATACTTATAGTGTATGCTTTAATGTGCCGTTCTTAACTTTATTAAATATAGTAACGGGGATTAAGACTAGATTAGTATCTTTATAGTCCTGTTTCTAGTTAAGAGTATCGGCTTGCTTATTATCTTTTCCTTTAATATAGTAGATCTGGAAGTGGAATAGGGCTATTAATTCTACTTATTATGCTTACTGTAGGTTAAGTTCCTTCGTTAAGAAGTATTAGAGGTTATTATAGTTTAAAAAGACCTGGATTAACTCTTCTGTACTGTTTAAATATAGTGCTTACTTAGTAAAATATTAAATAATCGTTATTAGTTTCTTATTATAGATCAGGTATTGTAAAGCTAGGCTGTAGATTCCTTTTGATAAGAAGGTAATTAAGTAGCGTTTTTTATTGTTCTGGACTTAGTTAAGTTCTTTACTAATTACAAACTTTAAGGAGTCGGTCTTAATTTAGAAAGGCTTTAAGAAATCGGGAAGGGCTAAGATTAACGTTGTGACGAAGGTGTATTTAAAGTCTTTAAACGCTTTTTATTATCTATTAGTTTACTTAAATAACTTTCCTTTACTTATGAGTTTATAAAGTAGTCTTATAATTTTTATAAAGTACCTAATAAAGTAATAATAGAAGTTTGTAAAGTTAATAAAAGCTTATAACTCTTTTTAGTTCTTTGGAGTAGGTTAGTTTTTAATTACTTTTGTTTTCTCTAGTTGCATTTTGAGCTTTTTAAGGGTTACTCTAAACCTTAAATAGTTTAGTTCCTGAACGTAGAAGTAGCTCTTCTTTAAGTTTACTGTTAGTTTTGCTTTTTCGAGAGCTGTTAGAACCTGTTGTATATGTTTTTAGTGTTCTTTTAAAGTTTTAAAATAGATTAAGACGTTATTTAAATATATAAAGATAAACTTGTTAAGGAAAGGGTAGAGAATACTGTTAATAAGATTTTAGAAAGTTATAAGGGTATTTGTTAATCTTATTAGTATAACACAGTATTAATAATACCCGTTATAAGTTTGAAAAGCTGTCTTATGCTTATCCTCTTCCTTTACTTTAATATAGTTAAACCTTATAGGGAAGTTAAGATTAGAGAATTAGTTTACTTTAATAATCTGTTTTTACATTTCTGTAATAAGTAGCAGTAGGTAGCGATTCTTAATTATATCTTTATTTAACGTTTGGTAGTTAACGACTATATGTAGCTTGCTGTCTCTTTTCTTTAGGATAAACAGCACTAGGTACCCTGCTGGTAATTAAGACTTTACGATAAACCCGTTCTTTAGGTTTTTATTAACGTACTCCTGTAAGGCTTTAGCCTGTTAAGGGTTTAGGTAATATAGCTAAAAGCTGTAGAGTTTTATTTCTGGCTTTAGTTTGATTTCGTAATCTTATAGTCTGTAGTCTGGTAATTACAGTATCTTTTTTCAAAATAAGGTAAACTTCCTGTACTTAACAGGTATTTTAAATAAGTTAACTTCTTTACTTATCTATAGATTAGCTTCTTACTTCTTTTTACCTTCTAAATTATTATTTAAGTAATGTAGTAGACCTTTTAATCCTTTAATTATCTTAATAAACTTAACTTAAATTATGTTTAGTTTTAAGGGTTTAGCGTGCTTTTAAATACTTTATGTATCTTTAAAGCAGTTCGGAGCCTTTTTAGCTTTCTTTAAATGGTAATTACAGTTAGGGGACTTGCTAAAGGTAAGGTAGTTACTCCTTTAGTTAATTATAAGGTTATACTTTTCTAATTAAGGTAAACTTAGGATTATATTATATCTTGTAATTAATATAACGTTAAAGTTTACTTATTATTCGTCCCTATCTACTTTAATTAAAAGTAATAAATAGTAAGTAACCTTACTGTTATTATATTAATATAGGTTTTCTTCTCCGTTCTAAATGGGAATAGCCTCTTTATACTCTTCGTTAAGGAGTTTCCTTCAGTTAATTAGTAAGGGGTGTATTAGGTTAGAAACACTCCTATTATTAATTACTACTTTTACCTTAAATAACCTCCCTTTTCTGTTTATTATATTGATATTAACAGAATAATACTTATACTTTTTTAATATTTAAATTATAGTAACTATTTATCCTTAAGGTTTTATCTAGCTTAACTTTTAAGTACCTCTCCTTCTTCTTAGGGTTTTTGCTAATTAGCAAATTACTAGTTTCCAGCCCTTTTAAAGGGCCTACAGCCTTTTCCCAATTCCTTTTAGAAAAATAAGCAGCTTTAGTAGATTTAGTAGTTAACTTTTCTTAAGTTTTTACACCTTAGTGTCTAGTCGATTTTAAATAGTATAATATTCTTAAAGTCCTTAACAAGTTAATAGTACGTTTTACAGGTTTAAATTACAGTAATGTCTTTTTACTTTTAGATCCGTTAGTAATTTTCCCGCTTTTACTATTCTTTAGCTTTTCTATTAAAATGTAGTAAATATATTACGATTAGGTAGTTATTAAGTACCCCTTTTTACTAGCATATAGTAAGGGCTTAGTTAACTATAGTAACCTTCTACTTATTATTAGATTCCCTTATTAGGAAGTAGGAAACTTAGTAATAGGCCGGTTTTAACTTTACTCTTATAACGGTATAATCCCGTCTTTATACGTTAGGGAAGTAGTTATAAAGGGCTTTAAGTCTATAATACTGGTTAAAAGTGTAGTTATTATATATACAGTTAATTTACAGTATATCCTTATAGCTAGGGTAGTTAACGTTAACTGTAAGTACTGTAATAATAGAGTACAGAACGGGGGAAGTAACACTTTGTTCTTTTTCTTCTTCTACTTACTTCTATGTGTATTATTTCTTTTAAACCTCTTTTTAAAACTTAAGTAATAATAATTTAACTTATTCTTTTACGAAATAGCTTTCTTTAACAAGTTAGTGCTTAAGCTAATTAGTAAAGTAGACTTTATTACGGAGTTATAATTTAATTTTTACTACTTTATCTTTAAATATTACAGTAAGACCTTTAATTTATAAGTCCTTTACTTTATCTACTAATTCTTAGTGTTTTCCCTTTAGCTTCTAGACTCTCCGTTAATATATTTACTTTATACCTTCTTATAGGACTTTTAAAGTACTAGTTTAAGGTACACTAACTTTAATACAGGGCAGTTATCTAAGCTGTCCTTCTTTTAGGGAAGTAAGGGTGCTGATTTACTTAACGTGCTTAAAGTGTTTAAGAGTCTTAGGAGGTATTATTAAGAAGAACTTCCGTTTCTTTAGTTTGATTCTCTTAACTTACTCTTTTTTACCTTTTAAGGCTTACTTTACCATTTGGGTAGCTTAGAGGGCTAGTTTTTTAACTCCTTTTACTATCTTAATGATTTTTAAGTTAGGGTTTTTCCTAAACTTTTTTAGTTCTTAGGTTTATAAGGTAAGGTTTTTAAAGCCTGTAATAACTAACTGGAATATCTCTTTTTAAAATTAGTCTTTTATAACCTGTACCTTTAGTGGTTTTAAGTTTCCACCTTAAAGTCGGTTTTTTATAACTTATATTTCCGTAACTGACTCTTTTAAGATACTTTTAAGGATTAAATACATTACGTTTTAAGGTTCTTTTTCTTCTTCCTTATCTTTTAAATTACACTTATTTATTTAAATATAATCCTTTTTATTACCTATTATCTTAATATAAATGTCTTTTAAGTTAAACTTAACGTGTTTTTCTCCTTTTAGGATAGGTTTTTAACTAACTTACTTTAGTAATAAGTACTGCTATACTATATATTTTTTCTTATCGCAGTTAAAGTATTAAACTTATAATAGGTCCTTAAGCTGCTTTTATTACTATTATTATTAAGGTTTATCGCAGTTAGGTCAGTTCTGGCAGTTTACTATACTAATGTTTATTAGCTTGGGATAGTAACCTATTGCGGTCGACTGGTTCCCTTTCTTTAATTTACTTAACTAGAGGATTTAATCTTTTTAAAAGTTCTTCTGATAATGGTAATTATAATACTAATTGTTGGCTTTAATGGCCATTTTAACTAGTTCTTATAAGTGGTCTGGTTAGTTTTCTTAGTAAAGGTCTTTAATAATATATTCTTTTAAGTTACTTTAGAATAGTATTATTAAGGCTTTTTAGCTAAGTTTAGTTTTTACTGTTTTTAGTTTAAAGTGTGTAGAGAACTTAAAGACTGAGGACGTCTGCTTTAAAGTTATAAGGCGTTATTTAGCTTATTAAGGGGCGTTTAGTTCTTTAAACTTAATTTGGAGTTAGTTAATAAATACGTTAAAGTTATTAAAAAGAGCTTAAGTCTTAGGGGCCTCCTTACGTGCTTTGTTTATAAAGAGGTTATTAATTGTCTTTATATAGGGTTTATATTAGTAAGTAGTTACTCTGTTTAGTAAGGCTTTAGCAAACCTAACCTTTCCTTCTTCTTCAAAGAACTGTTTATTATAATAGGTAATATAGCTTTAGAGCTGGGTTATTTAGGACTTTAGTTATGTAAAGTCTCTTTTAAAGCGTAAGGGTAAAGGGAGTTTTACTTATTTCTTTTATGAGCCTTTAAGGTTGTTGTTCTTTAGCTTAATAGTGTTAAGTTGGGTTTAGAGTTTCTTAATAAGACTGATACGACTTTTAGTGTCTTTAGGGAAGGCTTTGTTAAGTTCTTTAATTAGTCTTTACTGGTTAAGGTTTAAGTCTTTAAGGTATGTAGCTAACTTGTTGATAGTAGGGAGTTGAGGCTGAGCTTACGCCTCTTTAATCTCCTTACCTTTTCTGGAGGTTAATATGTTAGTGGGAGAGGGGTAATGTTTAAGAGTTTAATAAATAGCGTTTAGAACTTTAACGTTAGTATCGTATTATAATTTGTATTTGATATAAGCCTTAAGAAGACTGGTGTAGGTTAAGATAAAACGTATAGTAGGACGTTAATAAGTAAGGGGCGTTCTGAAGATAGCTTATTAAGTTAGCACTTTTAGATAGGAGTTTAATGTTACTGTAGGTTGCTGTTATTATAATGTATAGAGGTGAGTCTGAACAGTAAGATATAAATGAATAATTGAATATTAGTGTAAGGAATTAAAGTCCCTCACGGTAGTTATAGGTATAATTATAACTATCTATACTAACTAACTAAAAGGTACCTTATACTTTGATTACTATGCTCTTGTCGAGAGGCAGTAAGTAGAGTGATCACCTTTCGGGGTTGCTTACCTTAATCACTGGGTCTTGGCGAGATTAGAGTGAGCAAATAACGATTGGTTGTAGGGGCTTCGGGTCTTTGCACCCCTGGCCCAGTGCGTAGTACCGTGCGTACTGCCTTTCTGCACTGTCCCTTCTGCGGGGGATTTGTCGGGCCGCCCCGGCCCAAGTGACGGCTTGCAGGGTCGTCACAGGTGCCGACCAAGAACGTAGTTAATGGACTTGTTATTGTGCAAGGGAACTATCTGGAGCAGTGAAGCTGCACGCTATTTGGGTAGGTCCACAGGTCAGCTGATACCCGGTTGCACCTCGGCTGCGCCCCGGTCCGGGCGCGGTTCCTAGGCCCCACAGGGCCTGCAGGGGGTTTGGTGCTGTGATAATATTAAATTTTATATAGTAGCATTTTTAACCTTTATAATCTTAGTAATTAAGTAAGAGATATATATATAAGTTCAATCTTACTTTTTCCTTACATCTTAGTAATATAATCCTAATTTTTACGTACTTTTAAACTGTAGCAAGAAGCTTTTATTTTAGAAAACAAAACCTAGGGTTATATATAGGATTTGCTAGTAAGCAAAAATTTCCAACTTCAAAGCTAAATAAAACTATACTAAGTAACTAAAAATAGAAAACTAAATATATATCTATAATAAACCACTAGTAAGGTATTTTTCACCAATTTTAGTTTTTATCTAGTAGTTTCGCTTAATGAATTACGCAACCCTGGTTTTCAGGGTTATATATGGGGATTAGTGTTCCAAATGCGGGGGTGTTCCAAAAGCCGGTCACTTGACTTATGGCGCAAATGGACCATCGGCATGGTGAAAATAGACAGTTTTTATAGGAGGCCGTGTACCGATTATACCTTTGGTAAGGGTTCGCTAATACAATAGACATTATCATGCAGCTCAACATACCAGTTCCCACGACCCATCAGACCGGAATCTCAACCCTTGGCGCAACATGCGTATACCTCTCCAAACCATCCACATAACCCACCGGCACCTTCCATCCCACCTGGTCCAACATACCCTTCACCTCCTTCTCCTTCCCCGTCCCCTTACTCACAACCTTGACCCCCCCTTCACCCCCACCCAGCCCCCTCATCGCCGCCCACTTCCCCAGAATTTTTCCCCTCCTAGCATTCAACTCCTCTCCAACCATCCCGGATACGAGCCCGGTCCGTCCCCCTTGAACGCCTCCGGTGCTAGCAAAACCCCTGACAAGCCGCATACCCTGCACACCAACCAACGCCCATCTCGCAAGCGTATAATCCCTCCTCTCATTCTCACTCTTCACATGCTTCTTCGCTCTCCTATACACCCCCCCTCCCTTCGCACTATCGTCCTTCTTAGGGAGGTCAACCGTCTTGGTATTCCTCATGTCGGCCGTGAGACCCGACACGGTCATCACACGCGGGGTTCCCCGTACGGGCGGGTATCCCGGGGTTGGACCCTGGACGCGAAGTCCCATTAGTTTTTTGAGAGTTGCGGGGCGGCTGTTGCCTGAGAGGTCATCGGAGTTGGAGTATGGACCCCACAGGGAAGAGGGGACGTCAGATTCTAGGGCTTGGAAGCGGAAGTTGGGTAGGGGCTGGGAGTTGGGCTTGTTGGGGGTGATGGTAAGGGTTAGCTCCGAGGTTATGTAGTCGTTGTTGTGGAGTTGCATCGGACGGGAGTAGATCCGGTCGTTTCGGGTGTGGCGGGGCGTGGCGCTGGAGGTGAGGGTTATGGCGGATATGGCCATGCGGGAGGTTAGGGTGAAGGCAAAATCGGATGGGCGGACGGTCCACGGGGTGTCTGGTTTCTGCGCGGCTGTGGGCGCGCCGTGAGGGAGGACAAGGCCGGATTCGAGAGCTAGGACGTGGTCTGTCTGCGGGGCGGCGGCCGCTGTCTTTTTGTCGCCTTCTGCTTTCTGGCCGTCGACCGCTTTCGAGTCTGCCTTCAACAGGGCCAGAAACTCGGCAAGCGTCAGTGCCGGCGGATCCGTTGGCCCAGGACCAAAGTCGATGTCGACATGGAAAATGGCGACATCAAGATGCAGGGTCCCCGCAAAAGGCGGCCCATGAATCCTAAGCGTAACGCCCAGTTCGATGCTGAACTTGTGAGACCAGCTGAAAATCCATAGCTCGTAGTCGACACCAGCGCAAACGCCAATCTCCAGCGCATAACGGAGAGGGTGCAGCTGCAGGATGAAGTCGGCATGCGCGCCAATGTGCGCCGAGAAGGAAGAGATGGTGAAGAGGACGGTGATGCTGGCACCGTCCATGAGCGTGTCGGGAGTCAACGCCGCATATGCGTCGCCCGTGATGGAGATGCGGTCGCTGTAGTGCCACGAAATGCCGAGTCGGTCGTGTGGGGCCGGGGGGTAGTGCGTGGGCGGCGTGTAAGCCGGGTGCCAGCCGCCGACGCTAAAACACCAATCCCCAGCATGGGCCGAGGGCGCAAACCACGCTGCCACCATGAACCCCCCGCGCGGTCGGCAGTCGTGACTGAGGATGAAGGAACGGGCCTCGTTGATGGCGCCTTCGAAAAGGAAGCTCCCGTGGGTGAGATCCAGCTTTCCGCGAAAGTCAAGCTCTACATTGGCGAGCAACTCGTCGCCCGGTTTTGCGCCGCGAGGAAACTCGGCCACGGCCGTCCCGAGGAGCCCAACCTCGGTAATATCAGGACCCAGCTAAAGATACAGCACGGCCGAGATATCCACGATGCCGCAAGCCGTCCCCAGCATCCCCGCAGCGAACCAAGCATGTCCCTTGGCCGGCGCGATATACGGCTTCCCCTTTCCTTCCCCCCCGCTGCCTGCCGCACTGACAACCCCTATCCCACTCCTAAGACTCTTAAGCGCCTCCTTCGCGCTAGGCTCTTGATGCAGGAGCAATGGGAACTGCCCAACATCAGCCATCTCCGGCAGCGTGATTTCTGATCCGATACCGAACCCCCCGCTAATAGACCGCAGCTCGAAGAGCGGCGTCTTCAGTAGCGACCCCAACAGCATGCAGTACACCAACACAGAAGGGAAGATGCTGTTCTTTTCCTTTTCGTCCAGGACCTCCTCGTAGTACCCAAAGCCGCAAAGGTCCAAGGTTTGAACGTGACGCCGATACCCCCCTCGAACCCGCTGGGAAGTCTCTCCAACACCCCTGCGATTTCGAGATGGGAACCCGTCATGGCCACTGCCAGACCATCTAGCGAAAGGTGAACGCGCAGGTCCGTCGCTAGGTCGGCTACTGACCTTGCGGCACTGAAAATGTCGCTCCCTATCTCCGTGCTGCCGGTCGGGGGCGTCTTGAGCTTGGGCAGCTCAACGTCCATCCCGAATCCAAGCAGACTGGCCTCGAGGGGACCGAGCTGCACCGTGGCGTCCATCTTGATGGTGAGGGTCTGGGACTCGGACTTGAAATCGAGCCCAATATTGGAGACCGACACTGCGTTCATCTTCTTGTTGTAAGGCTTCATCTCGACATTTTCGGGTTGGGCCGGGGTGGTCGAGGCTGCGGGCGCGGGTGCGGGTGCGGGTCCGGTGGAATGTGGGTCCCCGGAGCCTGCCGTTCCTTGCGCAGTGGCCGGACCGGCCGGAAGTACCTTGGCCTTGCTTGACTTGACGTTCTTGGGCTTGGATGAGACAATTGGCGTAGCTCCCTGCATCAGCATGAACTCGGATTCGGCCCGTGATTTATCGGCCGACTTCTCCCACTGGAACTTAAGCGTGAAGGGCTGGTCGAGTTGGCCGACGAGGGGTAGGGGCGGTGGCCGCGGCAAGGCAGTGATGCTAGCTTGCACGGTAGTGCTGACCTCCAGTCTTGGGCCCTTGTCTGTGGGCTTGTAGCTCGCCGGTCTCTTCTGCGTCCGGTCAATCTGGAGCGTCAGGGGACCGATCGTTAGCTTGGCGCTCAGAGCGAGAGTCGAATCGGTGCCTTTGTTGTCGCCCTTACACGTAAAATCGAAGCCGATGTTCTGCATGTCGACGGCTGTGTCTAGCAGGAAGTCTGGCAGTGATTCCACCTCGACATCGCCGAGGATCCAGCGGAGGAGGGCTCCGAGGGTGACAGGGTGTGGGCCGCTGTCCTCTTTGTGATAGTGGACCCCAAGATCCCAGGTCTTGTTCTTGTCCTAAGCACCACGTCGATAGCTCAAGGTAAAGCGGTATTTGTCGCGGAACAGGATGTTTGCGTCCAGTGCCACCTCGCTTGTTTTGTGTTCCGCGTGGGCGTCCTTGAGCGTTAGCTCGTCCAGCAAAATATGGCCAAGGATATCTCTGACGTTCTCCTGCTCCGCAGCGTTTCCAAAGATGGAAAGGAGCGATACTACCCGGATGTTATTAGCGGATGCCCGGAAACCCCAAACTCCGTTGGAGCAGGTGATTGCAGCGTTCAGGGTCGGCCGGAGGTAAAGCTCGGGGTTCACGGTCTCGGCTGGAGGGAGACTGATTGTGCCCCCGATGAAGAAGTCAAATTTGGATGTCTTTCCGCGTGAGTATTCGACGCGGATGGCGAGGCTTGTTTCTTCCATTGATACCATGGGCGGCCCAGAGTCGTCGCGAACAGGGGGTTTTCGGGACGCCAGAATGCCACTCAGCTCGACCCCATCCGATGACAAAACCAGGCGGGCCTGGGTTATCTCCGTTGGGATATAGTCGGGTATGCTCTCGTGCGCGATTGCGCTGTCGGACTTATCCAGAGACAGCAGCGAAATCGTCGGGGCGGGATTGGTAGCCAGGGGCGGAAGCCATTCACTCAGCTCAAAGTCCGCATCAAGGTTCCTCTCCTCTTCCGACCTAGGATGCTCCTCAGTCCTAGGAAGAAAGTCGCCCGAGATGCGCCAGAACGCCTTCGACCAGAAGAGCTCGAGGGAAAAGGCAGTCTTCATTTTTGGTTCCTTCGGGGCACCGATGTCTAGGTCTGTCTCGAACATGACGTGCATCTCGGTAATGGATCCACCCCGGATAAAGAACGAGACCGATCGCTAGGAAATGGCATCAAAAGCCGTGTATTTCTTGTTTGGATCCGGCTCAACTTTACCAAGGCCGCGCGTGCCGGCAAGGGCGTCCTTGAGATCTTTGGTGCAGAAGGCGTTCAGAGTTTGTTTAGCATCGCCGACAAGCTCAGTGATGTATTGAACAATCTGATCCAGAGAGCGGCTTTCGTATGTCGGACAAGCTTGAACAGTATCCCGTTGTCCAGAATGGAGAGGTAAGCTGTGACGTCGCCGTGCTCGGTGACGTTCGAGTCAGGGGCGAGGCCGGCGAGCTGAAATGCGGCGGCGAGCGTTAGGATGGGCGTAGCCTTGACAGCTGTTTTTGAAGCAGAGAAAAATGCAGTGCGTTTGGCCACGATGGTGAAGTCAATGCTGGCGAGTCGCTTGGCGATGTTCTCGCCCACCAGTAACTTGAGTGAGGATTCGATCCCACTGTCCATCTTCTTTAGGCGAAATTGCAGACGTAATGTAGTGCTGAACCCATCTCCGACAGTGACCCAGAGTCCGTTTCGCCATGCTGCTGCTCCTTTTCCTTGACCCTCTTCCATCACCTCCACCGGGATGAGGCGCAAAGCCTTCACGGCCGCTCGGGAAGGTTCCAGCCCTGACAAGGTTGCAAGGTCGAAGAGAGTTAATCCTGTGACCTCAGAGCTTGGAGCAGCATCAGACCTCTTCAGAGCCATCAAAGTAACTCCAGGACGTATACCAAGGCCACTCTATTCCTTCTCAGGGGTGAATTGACGCTTCACATGCTCCGGATCCGTGGAGAAGACGAAACTGTGCTTCCCCAGCGCTAAGGTAGCCTCGAGACCGCGAATCTCACAGGCGACAGCGTTTTTTGCCCCGCGAGACCATTTGCAGTTGATTCGTAGCTGCTGCAGAAGCGTCGAGGGTTCCGTCGGCTGCCCGGAATTGGCAGTCGTCGCCACCATGGTCATCAGGTCGGACAGGTCAGAAACAGCGGGGTCTCGGTATTGTAGAGGCACTTGAATCACCGCCGGAGCTATTACTCCAGCGGTGGGGACAGGGGCTATTGTTGAGCCACGAAGGGGGATTTGAGTTGTGCTTAGGTCCCCGGTCCCCGTCAGGAGCGTGATGGGGGTCTCAAAGACCATCTTATCCCCGGGCCAGAGACGGACGATGTCCGCAGTGGACGACGGAGACAGTGTCGCGTATGTATCGTTCGACGTGAGTTTGTCGACACGGCCGAAGTATTGGACGCCGCATATCGTTCCTGCGGGGGGTATGATGGAAGCGGGCGGGGGGAGGCTTGTGGAAGTGGTTGGAGTTGTGGTGATCTTGCTGGCACCTGCATCTGCAGTCTGCGACACTGCCTGCTGGAACAGCATCCGCCGGTGCTGTGGATGTTCCACTTCAATATCTGGGCTCAAAACATTCAATTTCCCACCGTCCCTCTTAACGCTCCAACCATGATCGACAAGGAAAAGCTCTCCGACCCGGTCTGAAAACCAGGATTTCTCCAAGAAGGGCCAGTTTTGGCCTTCACCCGTATCCTCATCAAGGGGCTCATCATGGAGAGGTACCGGCTCCTCTGCGTCTTGATCAAAGGGCAGGTTGGGGTCTTCGGGCTGTGTCTCCATCATGGATTGATTATATTGTTGGCTGACTGCCTCGTACGTTGACAACCTCCGCCGTCTAAGGATTTCGTTCCTCTTCGTCTTCCGGGTGTCTGAGAGGTACTCGTCCTTCTTGCTCTGTGCGAGGATTTCTTGAGCCATCCTAGTAGTCTCCGCTTTGATCAGGGCGCCGCCAGCGGCTTACTAATTAAGGCACCAATCAACCAAAAAGCTCTCCTAAGCAGGAGAGAGCCTCATGGACTCAATTTTGCTGGCTTTCTTCGATGTGGTGTGGACGGATGGATGCCGAAAGCCTCCGCTGCAGCGGCCTGCGTTTGCCATTTTCGACCGCTTTAATTTCAGACGCAGTATTCTGCTCGCGCACAGTAGCCATTCGAAGATTCGGTGTGTTTTGCAGCAAAGCTGAAGGAATGGTGGTGGTTGGAGTCGCTGAGGCTGCGCCTTCTATAGACCGGGCTATGTCAGGGGGCTAATACCTCAATTACCTGGTACAAGACGTTCTTCTCCGACTACGTTGAGAATTCTGTGAGACGGATTCTAGTTCTCGGCCTCGGGGAGTACAAGGATCGAAGAATCCTCAACCACGAAAGCGCACTGCTTGCAATGTGGTGAAAGCTAATCAAAGAGGCAGATACTACGGTCTTGGAGGCGAAGAGACAGTAAGAGCCTGTAAAAAGTGGTGTGTGGCGACTGAGATTCCACGACCACAAGGCCAGGCCACAAGGTCTTTAGTAACCACGTATGATATATCTCTACTAAGTCTCGTGAATTTACTGGTAAGTTACCACCCGATACTCTGGTAACATTAAGCAGGCTGGAGGCTATTCTAGGCATTAGAATAAAAGCCCACAGAGGCCCGCCTTAGGTCCCGTATAAAGACCCTGTGCCTAGAAGGTTCTGCTTCTAGGATATTTGACACGACCATGAGCAACCATTCCATTAGCGCGCACTGAATGCCTCACAATAAATAGATCGGAATTGGCGCGGACGTGTGAGTTGGGAGAAGAAGAGATTGACAGAATTTATGAAATCCCCTTCGATGCTTGCGATGTGTGCTGGTATTTCTTGTAGAGAATTTCCGGGAAACGGCTCTATATCCCTCCGATGACTTTCGCACGCCGTTCGAAGGCGAGCTCACCGAGCGCATCCCCCGAGCCTACCACAAGGGTCGCCACTATCGCCCATGCTCTTCCTCCTGCACGCTATCGACATCCTCAAACCCGTACGGTATGCCTATGCAACAGGCTCCAAGTGCTATGAACCTGGCTTTTCAAAACATGCCTCTGGCGCCGCCGTCACAACCACTATTTCCGGACCACACGGGAGGGCAGCAGAGCTTCCAAGCTTGGGCTTCAATACATGCCGATATGCGGACGGGGGGTGATTGAGGAGGTTGGCGGGGAGGAGTAGGTTGAGATTTATGTGGGCCGGTGGCGGCGTATTTGGTGGAGAGCTTTGGGAAGATGCAAGGGAATCAAGAAGCGGGAGAAGACAGTTGGTTGCCGGTGGGGGAGGAGTGGGAGGAGCAGGTGCCTCTGGCTTCGGGGATATGCACTTGTTTGTGGGGCTCTGCAGGCCTGGGGCAAGCACCTTGAAAACAGTCGTGTAACTAAATTCACGCCAAGGCGGCGGTGACATCATAGCTGAACCCAACAATGCCTCACACACGAACGCGACATTACCCCTTAGATCCCCTTCATTGATTCCGTCATGTAAATTGCCATGTGCAACACAAAAGGATCTGCGTGTTTCCCTTCTTCAATATCTCTCCCTTTTCCCCGAGACACTATTCACACGACATGGCAGCTCAACCACCACAAAACATAATGACTGTTCCACCAGAACCCGACCCACCGGCCTTCACGCGGGCCCAAACGGCGCCGTCGACGTCAAGGAAAAAACGGATTCCCTTTCCACCCACCTAATCGGCCTCTCAAACTCCCCAAACTCCAAAGACGAAACAGGATCCTCGGCAACCACCACCGCCGACCCCTACCACCCCCCCCCCCCCCCCCCCCCACCACACCCCC
>Ga0247760_1001221_pt1 | contig 24840 bp, 27 predicted proteins | sample UWRJL171409R4_FD_179936 | JGI IMG/M metagenome (GOLD analysis project Ga0247760, IMG submission 179936) | Plant litter microbial communities from Arlington Agricultural Research Station in Wisconsin, United States - UWRJ-L171-409R-4 | ecosystem: Environmental > Terrestrial > Plant litter >... | reverse complement strand
CGTCCTCACCAAGGGGTTTCACCCGTTTAACTGCGACGGGCCGTCGCACCCAAGGCAACGCAAGCAGGGCAGGTCACCACATGTAGGGCAGGTCACTTCTAACGGCGTTGTGGGGGGGGGTGGGGGGAAAGGTTGGCCTTTCAACGGCATGGGTACGGTTGGAAGTGTTGGAATAGGTGGGTGGGCAATGGGGCAAGGCACTACATACAGGATAGGGCGCCTTTTGTAAACATGGGAAAGGATTTGCATAGATGTGTTGATTGTTGTAGCAAATGGATTTATCTACATGATGGAGATGGCCTAAGCCCCTCGCTTTACGGGAAGTGAGCAACACGAGAGCCGTCCAGGAAGATGACCTTATGATTGCCGCCGCGCGCGCGCAACGATTGCCCAGGTGAAGGGAAGTGAACCTGGAAGGCAGTGTGTGGGAGGCCATACTGGCGACAGAAGGGTTGGTGATGACTTCGCTTTGGGGGCTGCAAATGACTGACGTTCCAACAGATCAAGGGTTGCAGGGTGTGGCGCATTTGTGGACCCGAATTTCGGTCCGTCAAGCGACAAGATTTCGATTTTCTTCATTCACAGGCAACATTTAGGAGCCCTGGGGGGCCCTAAACTCGACAAGAACGATGCCACACATACTTCGTAGACCGAATGAGGTCACAGGTACGTCAAGTTACATCAATGTCCTATGATAAACATAGATGGAATGGGATGTTTAGTGTGAAGGCGATATATTACCAGACGAGTGAAGACAAAAGGTGGAAAGGGATAAGGGCAACGGTGACCAGGCGGTATTAGATATGAGATGCTCCTGTATGTTCTTCTTGCCGATGGTCTTCAGGTCACAAGCCTTGAGCGTCGAAGATACGATGGTGTCACAACCAATCTCTCCGGGGCTCATCTTCTCCTTCGTCATTTCGCACAAGTAACCACGATTTGAAAAGACTTCATGTCTCTCCGCGCAAGAGTCTCTTGAAGCACTAGCCGGAAATAATATCGTATAGCTAGATATGCTCTCGAAGAAAGCAAGCTGCTGCTCGAAGATAGCCACATGTTTGTTACGATCTTAGGCGAGGAAAATCATGTTCTGCTCAAAACTGGAGACTCTCCCGTCAAGCCGCGGACAGCGCCCACCGCAGTCTATCAACTAGACAAGCATGTTCCGGCCAAGATTCCACGTTGTGTTCGATGGATACCCACCCCAAGTGCGGATCAATCACTGACAACAGCATGGTAGGTAAATTGCCGACATCACAGAGTTCGTCACACAAAAGTGCCATCTACCTTAGCCCAGCACCTACCTCACAACAGTCATGTCTCGTCATCCAGTTCACCTTCTCCTCCGCGCTGTCAAATTCTCTTATGCCGTTTAGGTCTCAGAGACAGCGCCGTAGTTCCGTTACCAGCAGCGCTACCACCTTTGCCATCCACCCAAGCACTGCATCTCAACATTTGCGAAGTAAACATTCGCACATGAGCCGAGGAATCAGGCCAAGATTCGAAAACCGGAACAAGCCGCTGGAGGCAACCCCATGTTCAGCCTGACACGGGCTCTCTCTAGCTCGCCCTGAGAAGTCACTGCACCCAGCCAAGCACTTAACTAGTCAGCTCGTACCCAGCCTTGACCTTGTTGCCCGAGTCCCCTCGTTCACGGCAGACTCCGACCAGATGGATGGCACAAAGGCCAGAACCGGCACGTCTATGCCGTCAACTCCCTGTCTCCGGCCTCCTGACTTTGATAGCAGATCCTCGCGGCAACAGGAAGGTTCCGCCGACCAGCATGCTGTTCTCGACCGTTCCTCCCAAGGATCGTGATGCCGCCCCCTTGACTCGGTCCTTGCACGATGCGCTTTGAGCTCTTGGCTCACCTCGTCCGGGCTGTTCTCCGGCGTAATGACTCGATCCCCGGCACAGCGCATGAACACTTCACGATGTCTGGTGAACCCCTGGACGCCAGCTCGTACCGATACCTTGGGTCTGGGACTCGCTTAGTGAGGGCGGCCACGCAGTCATCACTAGGTCCTCGGCGCCCTGAGACCAGTTCTGGATGGCGCCTGGGCGGGGCAGGGGAGGTGGAACCTCGTGAGCAAGATCGTGGGCGAACAGGATGCTATGATGGGCGCGGAAGGCTCTGCCGGTGCCCGCTGGGGCAGAGAACGCCCCGGGAGACGCCAAAGACTAGCATCTCCTGGGTGTAGTGCAGCGATTCGTAGCGCGTATCCAGGAGAGTGGAGCGTGCAGTAGGGTATCTGTAGCGTATGTGGATCGACGCGATTAGCAGTTGTAGCGAGCTCTTGGACCGCTGCACGCCTAGTAAACGGAGATTGATGCATCCAACGGAGCGATGTGAGCGCCGTTTTCCCAGCATGGTGTGTTAAGTTGGATACATGGGCTGGTTGTATCGTGATGGATGGCGCTGGGGTGCGTCGGTGTGGTTACCAGGCTAGCGGCAACTAAGACCTGCTGGGCGATGCACCGTGCTGGATTGGCCGCTCCTGTTTGTCTCAGTGCCACTTTGCTTCTTCTTGTCTCGGTTTGACATGGCGAGGGCGCTTGATTCGTCGGCGATATCAGAGAAAAAAAGAAGAAGAAAAAATACCTGGATCGAGCCGTCGTTTGTTTCCTTTTCCTATTTGCGATCAGTCATGGCGGCCTGGCGATTTTGTGATGCATCACCAAGGTGGCCGGAGAATCGGAAAGGATCCGGCAGGATGGTACGGCCTGATGCCAGCCCCTCTGTTTGCGAAACAATGTCTCGCGAGGGCAGCAACGGCAGCGATACTCGAAGAGTCTCAACCTCCTGCCACCATGGGGTTGGGAAGGATGCCTCTCAATATTCGCGTGTGAACGGTGCACGCTAGAGCCTTAGGATGGATACCAGGCGCCACTGTGACGCATGTCAGACGCGATAAAGCAGCCTTCTAGAAGAACGGGAATGATAAAGGGTGCACAGGCCCGGACCGCTTCGCTCGTTCCCCGTCCCCACAGCCGCTGGCATCATTTTGGCGTGGTTTTGAATTCCAGCCTAGGGGGGACTCGCAGGCGAGAAAAGGACGCCATCGCCAAACACAGTCAAGTCGCCTGTCCTGATCAAAATTAATCCCCGTTTGTGTTGGGGAAGTTTGATGGTCCGGTGCACCGGAAACATTCCCGGCCAGGCCCGTTATCGGTTACGGCGTAGCGCAGATCGGCTGGCGGCCGACGATGGCGTCCTTGGACTCAGGTCTTGGTGCTGAAGCAGAGCAGCGTCCCCAGGTCGTGTACCGATAACGACACACACGAAGAAGATTGTGCTTCCGATCGAACGACAAAGAGTGCCATATTGCCCAACGAACCACCAGAAGAAAATGGGTATTGCCTCGAAATGCACAAATTCTCCTGCTCAAGCAGTGGAACCGGTGCGAAGCCCGCCCGCGAAACCCCCACGCCAATTGGACTGGGGGAGAGCAGAAGAGGCAATCCAAATGCCCACTCACCACACTAGCCACTCCTCTAGAGTGATTGTGGCATCGCCGCCATGCATGCTCTTGGTAATCCCGGGAAGTGGAGCGATAGATACGGCACGGAAATGGCAACGACTGAATCGATGCCGACATCCAATTGCAAACCTGAAACTCCGTACTAAAATGTGAGTGATGCTTCGGGCAGGAGAGAAAACCAATGACAAGCAATGTCGCCGCAAGAAGCTATTTGCCCCTCTCCTCAATGGCACTGGACGTCGCGGGCGAAGCGAAGCTGCAGACGGTCGTCCGTTCAGAGTGGAGATTGAGGATCGAGGTCAAATGGGGACGCCACTTACCAGGACTGCGGTCCTGGGCCTTCCATGGGACCCGCTGAAATACCACGCAAGCTGTCAAAGGCAGTCGGCCCTTAGCCCTGCAACCTCCCTGCCTCCTTTAATAACCTTGCATTAGCGCGGAGGTGCCTGGGTGCATTTCCTTCCCCCTTTGTTCCACCCAATTCCCCACGCCCCAGTCCCTTTTCATCATTTTTTTTTTTTCCCTGTCCCACCCCTGGTCGCTCGAGACCGACCGCTTGCACCTCGACATGGGATGGGTAAAAAAAACGCCCCATGACTCTTTTCTCACCCCCTTTTTGTCTCCCACCGTCATGTCATTGCGCGGAGATACACCAGATAGAACTTGGGGGAGAATTGACTCATCATTTGCATCCCAATAGACGGGAGGCTGAAGCATGCAATACTACTTACTATACGTAGTCGTCGCATGGCATTCCCCGTCCCCGGATCATCCGGCGCAGCTGAGAAGGGAGGGAGGGACAGGGCGGAATCAAGTTCGAGTCGAGTGCTTAGCCCGGCGGCTTACCGACGTATGTTAGCAGCTCGGAGTCAACTCCGTCTCACCACAGCCGCGCTGCCCGTTGGAGACGTTTGGAGAACGACTTGATGCACCTTACAGTCAGCAACCTACCAGGCACGTGGCTTAGCTTCTGGCGCCGTTGTACGAACTGTCGTCCGGGTCGCGAAAATAACCCGTGCCTTTCAGTTAGAGGTATATTCCCGTTGTTTGTTTGTTTGCTTGCTGCCTGGCATTCCCCGAGGTTCTATTGTATGTACGTTGAGGTTGCTGCCTGAGAGGAATCATCCAAAAGCTTGTGACACCATGTGGAAGTGTGGCGAGCCCCTCGACTGAGTAATGGTCATTGCCGGTACAGCAGGGTGAGGTACAAATGGCGTCAGGGGCAATCATGATGCTTCACTACCATACACGCATTGAAGGAGGACGTTGTATTTGTCTACAATTTACTGAATCGTTCTTACCTGCGTCAGGTAAACCGGATATGTCGCGTGGAGGGAGAGCAAGTTTCTGCCTCCTAAGAGAAGAAAACACCAAAAAAGTGGTGTCATAAGAGTCTAGGTAACTGCGGAATATGACTACCCCAGAAGGGGGCAAAGGCCGAGCGACGGGAAGACTGGGCCGCTGCACCAACCCCAGCTCTCTCGAGTATCATGCCACCTGAATCATGTTGCCACACCAATTATTGTGTTTGAATTTCGGACTCAGCCAATGGCCCAGTGTAGTTGGTTGGGTTGACAACCTGACGAGTTTCTCGCTTTTCCATCTCTCCATTCTCCACACAGCTAACCAGTGCTTGGCTTCGTGTCACCGTCGCAATTTCAAGGGGAAGTCAAGTTCAGGAGTATTGCGTTGAAAATAAAAAATCTTTCAATATCGGCCGGGGTTGACCACCAAGCTCTTTGCGCTGTGTAGCGATCATGCCTCTTTAGTGTAGTGTACATCAGTCTAACCAAGGAAATAATCCAGTGGGTATCTTCTTTCAACCTGGATCCAGCCCAGCACCCGCTTTGTTCTAGGCCAAAGTAGATCAAGTGTCCTCCAAGTTCTCCAACAGATTGTGTACAGGTATTTGTGACAGACATTAAAAAGAAAAACAAGAGCAGATGAGCCACCGGCGGTGTCCTCCGCGAGGAAGAGCCACAAGGAAGGGGGAAGGAGTATAGGTCCCAGGCGACAACAAAAGAGAAAACAAAGTCTATATGCGAACCCGATTCTTTTCCCAACCTCCCAGTCTTTTCCTAAGACCAACCAAAAGGAAAACCAGAATTGCCGTGTTCTCAAAGAGCCGCCTCTTTGTTCGTCCTGAACTACCCCATCCCAAAAGCCAAAGCGGAGCCGGAAATCCCGCGTGCTGACAAGCTGAACCGTGGAGAAGCTTGGTGGACGGTTAGGTTCCAACGAACTCGTGGTGCCAGCGTTGTTCAGTTAAGGCGGGTCGGGTCGACTGGCCTAGGAGCGGGATTGGTATCAAGCCGTGGTGGCGGAACGTTATGTTGGTCCGCTGGCTGCTGCATGCTGATGTGTCCCGCGCGAACAGGTGGGAAAAAAGCGAGCGACCATGTGGACCAAGGTCAAAAGCCGCCGGTGAACTCCTCAGAGTAAGCCAAATCCCTCCCGTCTATCTTCTGAACGCCGTGCAGTCGAGCCCAAATAGATCGAGAAAAGCAAGGGTGTGCCGCCCGGAATGAGACTCCATGTGGTTTCTCTTTCCTTGCTGCTGGGAAGCAAGTGGCAGCGAGCCGAGATATGTATCGTCAGGAATGGTGATTAAAATGATGTATCGAAATGTGAGATCGCCCCGAGCCCTCCGGTCTAAGTCGTGTAAAGAAACCTTGGTATAAAAGTGATACAGGCGGTATTAAAACGTTCGTCGGGTATAGAAAAAGAGCTCGTCGTTGGGTATGCGGAATCATGGTTCGCAAGGGGACGAAATCGTGGCTAGCGTGCGTTCAAGGGAGCTTGAAGTCTGCGTCGTCTCCCACAAATCGGGCCGTTATGGTCGAAGCGTGACAACGGACCGAGCTGACCGGCACAGAGAGGTAGCGTGTCGCACTCTCTGACTGTGTTGCTCTTACCGAGGCTTCGGTGGTGGTGGCTTGGGAACACCTGTCGTGTCATAGGCCCCACGGCCGAAGTTGACGGGATTTTGCGACTCTCTGACAATCATTGTGGCGTTCTGGGGTTGATGATTCGAATGGAAACTAGGTTGCGGAAAAGTTCCATGTTAGCTGACAGTGCAATGCGAGGATCGACCAGCGTGCGTCAAATATATAAAAGGCCAAGAGAAATAAAAGTGTCAAAGGCAAAACGTCGTCCGCTCTCGTGCAACAACTCAGGCATCCAGGGGCCATGCGTCGCAATTCATGGAAATAGGTGGTTTTCTCAGGTAAGCGGGCAGTGGTATTCTGCCGCGGCTGTGACTCACAATTTTGGACGTCAAGCTCGGAAGGCAAGGCGTGCGTCAGGTCGGATTGGTGAAAGGTTGAGGCGATGATGCAAGGGAGCGGTAAACCCCTGCCGAATGCGTGAATGCGGTCGAGGTAACGTCCCTGTCAAATTCGGGGGCTGTCGGGGATTTTGTGGTACAGGAGCAGCTGAAAAGCGACACCGAACGCGACCAAAAAGGGCGGAACCTGTCGATGGGCACTTGGCAGCAGAGCTTGGTGTGTATGGCGAGGCGCAGTGGGCCGCAATGGAGATGTGTTATCGCCGTTGAAGGTGTATCCTGATCGCAGGTATGTCTTGATCTTCGCGTCGGCTTCGGGGTCTCTGGTTTACTGTCGGTGGTCGAGGAGGTTACTTGGAGTGGGTACCTCGGTGAGGAAGGTGTGCTGCTCTCAGGTACGAGTGGCAGTAAAAGTCAACGACTTGAGAAGGGCGATCCTGGCGTCGGAAAACAGGACCTGGTGACCAGATGAGGAACTGGAAAACTTTGTGATGATTCCAAGGAGAAAAACTGGACGGGGACGGAGTTGGTCTTATAATGAAGGGATGGCTAGAATTGCTACTCCCTGCTGCCCTGGGCGGGAATGAAAACCGGGACTCATTTTTCTTCTTCCACTCCTTGGAGTTGGCGTCAAGCCTTTCCACCCTCAGTACACGGCAGGAAAGTACTGTACAAGGAGGAGGCCCCTGGGCCTGTCTCGCGTGCTCTGCTCCGTTAGTAGCGTTGCACCGTTGCCCAAGCAGTGATTGATGACAACAGTGCGACTCCTTTTTGGTGGTGCCTGAGGACCCGCAGAGAGTGGCTCGGGAGCCTTCCATTTCGGGTTCCCAACGAGCGGCCCTGGTGCATGTCCATACAGGGGCCCCCGGCTCATCAGATACTTGTACTTGTACCACCCACCATCATTTTAAAACGGGACCTGACGAGGGCACTGTGCCATTCACACGGTGCTGCTCAGTGCTGCGAGAAGGCACGGATGTCAAAAGTCATGTTTTCCACCCTGGCTGAGGCGCCGCGATTTCACCGTAATAAATCTCACTAGTTTTCTTGATGCCTGCCCCTTGCGGTCCACCTCCATGCTCCATGTCAAGTTTGCGTCTTGAAAACTTCTTCCACGTCTCTCGCAAACGAGTTCTGCGGGCTGGTCACGAATGACGGGTCTGTTTCTGTTCTGTTGTCACTTGTTGGCGTGCCTGCACTTTTCCATTTGCTCTGGCCTCGTTCGGCCTCGCCTGGGTGGTGGCTGTGAGGTGCCTGCGTAGGTAACTACGTCGTGCAGACGCGGCCGTCTCGGACGGGTGGAAATCTGGGTAGGCATGGGCGCCCATCCAGCACGCCGTTGACCTAGTTTGGGCATGTACCGCCCTACCTCAGTATCTTGCTACTTGTGGGTGAGAGGGCTTTGTGGTTTCGTGCAGCGCAACGCCGCATGGAACCCCCTTGAGGTTGGGGTTGGCAAAAGGTGCTTGGCAGGTAGGGCTTCCTCGATGCATACATTGAATGACCGCCCGGTCAGATGAGCTTTGCGCGGTCGAAGACACACAAGCTGTTTGTTCTCTCTCCCTTGCCCGATTGTTCGTGCGCTTCATGGCAAAGCGAAGCTAGCTGCGCGAACAATTTTTTCACCGGCCGAGCACGAGTGTGGGCGGACGGGAAACGGAACGGACGGGATGAGCCCGGGAGCCACATCTCTGGTCTCTCCTGCGAACACATCCAATCGAGGACCGACTGCCTCACCTTGCGGCACCACGGAGGGGATCCAGAAACAAGGCGCTGCGAAGATCTAAAGCAACACCCACAACCCGCATCAGGTCGCAAGGTGGCGGGCGTCCAGATGAAAAGGGAAAGGGGGCCCAAAAGAGAGCGGTTTATGGTAGCCGAGTAGGTACTTTGGTACGCAGAGCACTACGCCGTAAGATTGGCGGTACGTACACAACGCACCCGGTTTTCTCTTTAGGCCGTTCCCAAGACGTAGCGATTCGTCCGAGCTGGCTTTCGTCCCAACTTCAGGAGTAACCGCAAAATACAAGCCACACTGACTGCCGCGCAAGGCACGAAACTTGGTCGCTTTGCAATGCACGACCAGCCCAATACCAAAAATCTAGGAAAGGGAGCCTGCTCAACAGAAACGACATATACGGCAGTTATTGGCGAAAACTGCCCAGGTGCTGCGCGAAGAAAAAAACGACTGGCTTTCGATCAACGCTGTTGCGAAAGTAACTGCCGACTCGAAGGCGGTGCAAGCTTGCTCCCGCGCTTCCAATCACAATGAAGTCACCGACCATGTATACCACATCGAGGCCAAGCCCCCCGAGAGTGGTTTTCTCCTCTCAACCTCGATGTGAGACTGGGATTTAGGTGTTTTTTTCTGGCAGCCCGACGTTGGGGGGGATCAGTCACAGGCCCCCAATCTACGGGGTATTGTGCGGAGGATTGCACAGTTTCAAACACACACTTGCATATATGCTGGCGGGCTAGAATCGATAGCCGCTCAATAGACGCCATCGCGGACGACTTGCCCTACCTTCACACCATTGCCATGTCTTCATCACACGGGATGGTGGACGGATCTACATACCACCACGGCCGAAGCACTCGGAATTGCTGGGCAGATCGGAGCCAGTAGAATGTTGAGACACACACCCGACACATCCCCCGGAAGATCCATGTACATGTGCGCTACGCAGTACACCCGCCCCTTCCAGCTGCCGACCTTCGTGGCACTGCATCAGACTCATTCCTATTCTTAGGCGGCCGGTCTCTCGATGTCTGCATCGTTGCGCTGCCGGTTGAGTACTGTGCGGGCTGGCGTTGGATCCACGTTTTCTCTGAATTGTTTTTGAGGCTGGGGGCCTAGATCGGTGGTGCCGGGCAGCATGCCGCCCACCACCGCAGCCAGTGATCCGACGCCGCCCGGCCTGTCGATGCCCATTCGGCCGAGTTTTGCGAATCAAAACGGGCAACGAGACCTTTGTCCTGCCTCACAGTTGAGTCAACACAAGCCTCGCTTTGAAGACAGCTCCATCTCCCCAGCATGCTGTCATCATCGTGCGTGCCTCGCAAGTCGCTTGACACGGCCAGGACATGCCGGCCAGGGCACCTGATCAAAGTAGCAAGCTGAGAGCCCGGAAGTGGCTGCATGCCCTGCATCATGGCCGATCCAGTCCGATGAGGTCGGGTTGCTATGACGCAGGCCACACAGGCTCGGCGGGCTATTGGGATCTGGGCTCCAGCAGGCTGGCTCCGGGGGCACGACGTGCCTGCATCGTGCAACATACTTGTGTGTGATGGCCGACTTGATAGGCAGAAGCTCCCAACCGGCCCTGCATCCATCGCATGCCCGAGCCGATCACCACCTTGGAGCGACTCCGTACCAGACCTGGGGGAGGCCTGCCCGGCTCCGCTCCCGCGCCGGATCGGATGGGGAAAGCCCACCAAGGCGACGTTGACGTCTTCTCCTGTGCGAAATCAACCAGTTGCCACTGATGACTCAGCTGTGAGGTTTGGGAGGCTGTGTGGACAATGCTGCTGCAAGATTCGGCAACAGAAGGGCATCAAGCGGTCTGTCTGACAACCGCTACGAGGTACACTCTGCTATAAAACCCCCCTGCGCCGTTGTTTGTGTGGATGTCGTCAGCCCTTTCCGCTCTGCTACCTACCGGGGCTTGTTGACGCCGGTAAGGCCCGCTCGGAGGGATGACACATAACAAATCCACTGCGTTGGTCGAAAGACACGCGATGCGCCACACCTCGCACGCAGGCAGATACCTACGATAAGCTACCTGCCTGCGCACTGTATGCACAGTTACATCGACGTCAGAGTATTTGTCTGTAAACCGGCGCGGGTATGTTCCCGCGCTTCCTCCGTTTTCCCTCGAGACGACCACAACTCCCGTTACCATCCAGCCGATGGATGGGAATGCGGTGTGCAGCCTGAATGTCACCCGGCTCAGGGCAGACACACCATCTGGCGAATCTGGGCGGAAAACTGGAGATGGCCGAGGTGAGTAGCCAGTTGAAGGCGCCTTGGGCGCGTCCCAAAAGAGCCGGCCCAGTTCGCCAAGACCGTTTCAGCCCGCTAATTGGTAGTGCCGGAATCGACATTTGTGGGGATTCGCTGCCCCAGGATAGATCGAGCGGGCTCGAGTCAAAAGAGGAATGGCCAGTATGCAACCACTTTGCCAACCCGCATCGCTTGAGTCAACCATGGGGGGAATGCCTTCAGCAGAACAGGACGATAACGATGCGATGATGCCCAACAGCACTCGTTTTCATGCAGCACGACGATAGGTGCAGTCCTTCTGCATATCCGAGAGTCAAGTCAGTCCACTTAAAGGTGACAGCTGGCCTAGACACGGTCGGCAAGCAATGAGAAGGCTCGGAGCACCAGGGAGGGCACGATCCGGCGACGCTGAGAAATTCGTTTCGCGGATCCTGTCTCGAAGACCGAAGTGAGGTATCACCTGCTTCCGCTTCTCTTTTTTCCCCTCCCAGAGCCGGCGGCGGGCTCTGCTGGTCTCCCTTCCTCCTCCCGGCGGTCGGAAGACGTCTGCTTGCATATCCGCTCGACCTCGTGCCCGTCCCATCCTCGGGCGGAACCTGCAACGGGCCCCGTTGCATCGTGATGTGGTGCGACGGCGGAGGATTAAGTAGCGAGAGGAACACGAGGCTGATTCAGACTCGGGAACCGATGTTCTAGACATCCAGTCTTGTGACAAGCTGTCAGTGACCAAGTTGACAGACATTGGCATCCCTGCCGATGGGGGTTACAGAGGAATCTCGTTCCGAAAATACAATGAATATAACGGGTCTCCCGAAACAAAAGCCAATTTTACCCCAGATTAGTAAATTGCGACAAAACAACAACGGGTCGCTTTCAACGGCTCTCCACCCACTCAGCCAAACTACGGGAGCCCGCAGCTGCCACAGAAAGAGATGAGTGGTCGTCCTGAGCCTTTGACCAGCAACTAACGGAGGTCTCAGGTCGGACTTACCATCAAGCTCCGCAGTCAACCTTCGCGATACGCAAAGGTCATGCCTTGCGATCGGACGCAGGACCCGGGTTCGCGGCCGGCGCGAGATTCCCCACAAATGGCGGCTCACCGGTTCTTGACCTTGTTGACCTTCGATTACGCTTCTTCTGCAGCCGAAGTGTTCTGGAAAACTTCCAAGCTCCGCCCAACACCCAGGCCATTGGCACAGTGCGGATTGCCACGGCCAATGCTGGTTGTCTGACAATCCGCTGCGACCACCAGACGTCGCGGTTTTAAGGAGCGTGTCGTGCGTGTCTTCCCCACAGTTCGCCTATCAAACCACCCTCGAGTCATCAATTAATTTATCTCATCGCCAGGGGCCGGTCTTGAGCATATGACGCGACGCGACAGTCTCGGGTGCTTCTTTGATGCTGCAACCTATGTAGCACACCGCCAGAGCGGCTTAGGAGGACCATACTCAATAAATCAAAGCAGCGGAAAGGCAGTCAGACCGGGGCGAGACACGGCCGCTGTCGATGGGAGACATGGCTAGCCATCACTTGTCAGTCAATCAATCCCGTGCTATCTGCGAGCCTGAGGGAACACAGCGGGAGGTGCTCCTTGCCATCGTATTTGATGCAATCCGAAAAGCCCCGTTCCCATATCAGACGCAGTGCTCTTGCCCGGCTCCCAAATAGTTTGCTGCTGTGCGATGGTAAGAGCTAGCAATGCCTCATACCTGCCTCACCAGCACTTCACCTTAAAACCACCACAGCTTAAACAGCATCCATTTTCACCTGGGCATTGCACCTTGTCTTGTGTCACCCTCTTACTAGCCGAAGGAGAATTTTAGGGTCCGACATGACTTGCATTACGCGACGCACCAATACAGCCACGCTGCATCTTCGCAGTACAGTTTGCGCAGCCGTCCCGGAGCTGGAAATAGGTCTCCTTCCAAGCTGAAAGAAATCTCCTCGAGGTTACCGTCGCGCTGGGCGAACTGTTACCTTGACCTCGATTCTTTGCGGGGAGCCCATTTGAAAGGCCAGGCGGAACCCTCGGGCGCCCGTACCGTGGGCTCGACCGGGAAACGGAATGATATCAACCGGCGAGCGCATGCCAAGAAAAGCATACCTTTTCATTTCTATGACGAGCGCCTGAAGAAAGCCACGCCGTCCTTCATCGACTCCGGGTCGCTTCGCCAGCCGGCGGGAGCTCCAAGTCTGCAACGGTTCCTAGCTGCCTGCCCCGGCATCTGATCTGGGCCTGAGCGCGGCGATCTAGAGCTGGAGGAGGTACTACAGTAGACGACTGTTGAGGTCTCGAGCACGTGTCGGGAAGCCACTCTCTTGGCGCTCATACGGTGGAAGCTGGGGCGAGGTGTGCTGGACGTGTGCGCACAGTACGGCGTTGGCTGCTCTCGCACACCTTGGCCAGTTTTGGCCCCCTGCTGACCGTTCTCTCCCACCCCCTCCCCTTTTTGGTGAGACTAACTAATCACTACCAGGGGTGGGAGGTACTCGGTACCTGGGGCGGGCCCTGCAAGGTTTCGGATACCTCCGCCCGTGGTACCTGAATCACGACCCAATTCAGGTGCCGAGCAACCTCCCTTGGTTAGAGTGCCTTGCAGGCGGAGCCAAAGCGTGCCCAGAGACCGATTTGCAGCTGGTTCCTGCATTAGCCTGCCTGGAAGGCTCTGAGCTCGAGGCTGGGATGGGGGAAAACAGTGCATCGCAACTTCCTTCTTGGGGCTCTGCGTCGCTGTAATTCGCGCGTCCTTATCGTGCACTCCCTCTCGAAACACGAGCTGACAGGCAGGGCTTCTCTTCCTCTTCAGTCGCGCAAGGTGAAAATGATCTTTTTTGCCTCGGTGCGCCTGCGTCCATGACCTCGTGCAATTTTCAACGGGGGCGAGAGAACGGCGACCGACCCCCGGCTCCTGATTGCTGGCTAATAATCCCCAACGGTGGCCCAATCGGGCAATGCTGTCGCCCATCACAAGTCGCTGATCTGGTCAGCACTGTGATGCCGTCTCCAGCCCGTGAGGCGGGCGGCTCAAGGAAGCCTCCTATTCACTGCCTTCCAGCCACTCAGCGGGGGCAGACACACTCGTTTTCGAACCTGCCATCAACCTGGGATGCGATGCATTCAAGAATCTCCACGTGACAGATGCCTCAGCATAAACGCTCCCGCTCCATGATCTACAAGCCAGTCAAGGATATCACGTCTTTGACAGCTCGCTCGCCTTGCGATGGGCCCCAACACAGGCTCGGCTGGGAGTGCTTTCGGCTGGCTGTCGCGATTTTGGTCCAAACGCCTATTCATCAACCCCGAGTCGCCCACGCATGCGCTGCACGCTGCTGCACTGCTTGCCCGGTTGTCAACGTTGGGCAGCTGCGTGAGGCAACCTGGTTGCGTGGGCAGTTTCACATCCCACGCCAGCTCTCCCAAGCAGATTTCGCGCAAACACCTTGGCGGGCTCTTTGCTTGTGATGGGGCTGTCGCAGGATCACTGACGGGTCATCTTTTCGTGGGTGCTTGCTGGCTCAGTTCTCACCTTCAATCAGATCGATGTCATCATGCGTCAATCTGCCTACCACCAACCCCACGATAATGTTCCCAAAGGATTGTGTATGTTGGTTTCGTTTACAGTATTGACCACAGTCCATCCCTCAGTGCAGTATCTACTTCAGAAACCTGTATTTCCTTTGTTCATTCAGGTCGGTCCGTCGTCCATATACCCATGCTCCCACGTCAACATTGCCAGAGCGGCGGTTCTGACCTGAAACTGGCCGCCACGTTCTGACAAGGCCAGAGGAACGTCTCTGGGACTGGGAAACGGTCGTTGTGATGCCAGCCGAAATTTCATTCGACCCACCAGCGTCAGGCCTCCGTCTGGCTCCTTTCGCTTCATCGCCGCTTCGCTCCGTCGGGCCTCAGATCTAAATTTCCAGAACGGCAGATACGGCTAGTCTCATTTCAGAGATTTTGTTTCCTGCCCTCCCCCCCCCCCTCACCTTGCAATCATCGGTACACACACACCTCGCCCCTCGCACACGGGATGCAATGGCTTCCTTGCGCTCGTGCAGAGGAAAGGCCTGAGCGGTCTACCAGCACGCAAGTTTGGCACCATTCGCCGGGGTGTGGAAGAAAAGTTTGCATTCGGGATGTGATGTGTCGGTGCGCGGACCTCAGGCTCAGAAATTACTCCGTGCGAGACGGTGTTTGCGCCCAGAAGACTTCTGGAAGCTTTTTAGAAGTCGAGGATCCCTGTTGAAGGGAACAAAACCGCGCAGGACAGGGGAGCTCTGCAATGTCAGGCCAACGCCAGGGGACTGAGGGAATGCAAACCGACCCCTGCCGCCATTGCTTGGCTGCAAGCAGCAGCCACGCGTTTGGCGGATCCGTGGGATTGTCCCCTTGTTGGTCCCAGTCGGCAAACGGGACTTGTGGAACCCGGGGAAGCGTTCCGCTCTGCAGGACGCCCACGTTGAAGGGTTTTCCCTCCCCGTTTGCGCCGACTGCTGGGATCAAACGGCACAGCAACGAACGCCAATTTCGAAAGAGGAATAATGACTGCCGCTAGGACAGAACGAGTTGGCGATCTTGAGCGCGTTGGCAGGTGCTAGCCAAGACACACCCTCAAAAAAGCAGGCTCTCGTGACTGCGAGAACAGAAAGCCGGTAGCATCGAGATGTCGAACCAGCGGAGCCAAGGCTGTGGTTCAATCTCCATTTTTTATTTTTGCACCCTACCGAGGTTGACCCATTGGGAATACGGATGCTGGAGAAAATCGGTTTGGGAAGTCGTGTGGTTGACCCAAGGAAGAGACGGGCGGGACACGATGACAATAATTTCCGTTAGTTATTGGGGTCATGGCGTGCTGCAACGTTGAGCCGTCCGCCCCCCAGCCTTCTCGACAACTAAAACAGCGCTGGATCTTTCCACGTTTCCTTCGACTTTCAGGTAACGACATCCCTCCTCTCTCTCCGAGAAAGGGGTGGGAGAATGGAGCAATGCCCAGAACAGGCAAAATGCCAGGTTCTCATGGCTTCGTCTGTGTCCGGCGCTCGAGCGACAAAATTCCCACGCGTCGGAACATTGCCCACAGTCCGGCTTGTCCTGCCGAGAGCCAGGTGGGAGTGGATCACATCCTTCCCCTGTGAGCGCAGTGCCAGTTCGCAGCGTCAGTGCATTGCATTGCATCATGTCAGAGGGCTTGGGAGGTATACCTACAAGGCACGGCTCCAGCAACCAAACTAGAAAGAACTTCGGCCGAAGGAGTGGAGAGATGTGGACCACGTTCGGTTGACCGGTGAAGATGAGCGCTCACCATGGCTCAGCGTCTCACCGAGAGGGAGTTTTTTTTTCTCTAGCAACACGGACCTCGTCCGTGTTGCTAGCTTCTGGTCTCCGACCCGATGTTTTGGAGATGCTGGGTTGGACTTGGTCGCTCTCTGGCATCTACTCGTGTGAGCGACGCTAGTTGGTAGTCAGTCAATGACAGGAGGGTGCGCCGTGGAAATCAAGAGACGCAACGCCACACACACACCACGCGAGATGTGAAAATGCTTCTGTCAATGCTGTGCCGCTCGGGCGCGTTAGTTACCGCGGTGGCGGAAGGGAAGAACAGGTGCCGTTCGTTTCATGTACCGTCCATCACGGCTGCTTTTCCTGGAGCGGCTGGTGGAATGATTTCCAATGCAGGTGGTTCGTGCCCGGGCCTGCCCAGGCGCTGTATCTGATGACGATCATGCTGGATTCTGTTGTATTCTATTGGGGCTGTATTGGTGATAATATCACGGGTCATGCCATACTGGACGTCTATATCTGATGTGTCTAGTCCAAAAACGACGAGTGATGATGAATTTGTATGTGTAATGCACCAGACGTCACTACACGTAAACATATGTAGCATACTGTCAAGCATCTCCCTCTGTTCCTCGAAACTGGAACCATACGCATTACACCGCGACGAAGCAATTTCAGTGTAAGTTAGACAACTTCCAAGGGAGAACACGGGATGGAGTTGTAGGGTTGGCTGGTTTATTTTTCTTTAATTCGCTCTTCACTGCCTGAAGCGGCATATAGTAATTCTTTGGATGACAGTTACACCCAAACCGCCGTCCGTAGCCTCCCAAATCCCTCCCCAATGGAATTTCCACTGTCAAACGCCAGGCTGGTGTAAAATATGTTAATTACAACAGAGGCATAAAATCGACCTCTGGCAATAGAAGCGCACCACAGTCGTAAAGCCGCACCACGGTCGCTTTTCCCCTCCTCGATAAGAGGTGACCCGTAACCCCTTCGAACGCGCCCAAAATCACTTGGCGCCTGAAGTATCCAACTTCATATACGCATCTTGTATCGATTTCACGTCTGTCCGGTCCATCTCCAGAACCGTGACCCAGTCCCGCAGCTGAATGTTCTTCCCCATGACGTTCTCGCGCCACTTTCCCCATTGTGTCTTTGGGTCTTGTGTAGGCCGCTCTTGAGCCGCCTTAACGTTTGTCGCGGCCGCTGCAGACCCTGGTGTGCCTGGTGTGTTCAGCCTACTGGGTGTGTTTGCGCCACTGCCTCCCCCTGTCATCCAGGAGTACTGTTTGCCCTTCTTTCTGCCTCCAAAACCACCCATCAACGTGTTGAGTGTCTGATTCGCGCTTGCCGTACTAGATGCCTCGGCGATCCTCGCTGCTGCCGCACCCTTCTTTAATTCCTTCTTGGATGGCGCCTTGACTTCGTCTGGAGCTATGCCACCGGGTGTTCCAGGTGCAGCAGAGCCCAACCGAGCTCCGCTTGCCGGTGTCTCAGGGTTCTGACGCTTTAGACGTTTCTTCAATCGCGCGTCCTCTACCTTGCGATCTGATTCACCAATATCTCTCATTGTTTTTGCCAGAGGGTTCTTCTGAATAACGGAGACTGGCTTGGGGCTTTCAGCGTTCGCGACATCAAAAGAGCCTAAACTGTGTCAATAAAAGCGTCAATGAACGAGGATTGGCATGCACCATACGCTTGAGTGGGTTCGTAAGAGGGCTGACGGCGCTCTCTGGGTCTTTGAGGGAATCAAGTCCTGTCTGCAAAGGCACTGCTACGTCGGCCCATTCCTCCGGCACTTCCCCGTTCGATGTCGTCTGTCGATTAATGGCCACGCTACACGCTTCCTCAACCATCTCTCTGAGCCGGTGTTTAGTAGCGATAGACAGCAGTGCAAGTTGGTCTGCTAAGTAGGCGTCATGGGGTATCCATGACCCTGATGTCGCCACCATAATGCCTTCGGGACCAACCCGAGTGCTAACTGTAACCTTGGGTTGCGGAAAGTCCATAGGCTGCTTCATTCTGCCCATCGATGCAGGAGTGTTTTTCAGGTCCAAGTTCAAGCTGATACCATGCTCCTTCGCGATCTTCTCTGCTCGGCTGTGCATCGTGGAAATCTGCAAAAACGGCTCCCGCATCTCGTTGCTGCGACTAACGGCCAGCCTCTGTGCGGCCTCGTCCCACGCCTTCTTGGCAGCTTCCGCGGCGAACTGCTCTTGACTGTGGGCATCTATAGGCTGCGCGGGCTGGTTTGCCCAGCCACCGCCGTGCAAGGATGATTTGCCTCCAGGCGCGTTCGCAGGCATTCCGGTCCGCGCCTCCTGAGCGAAGGAGCCGGCATAGTAGTCCGCGAGAGCCTGTTCCTCGGCGCGAAGATCGATCCCTGTGCCCGCTAGCGAGTCGCTCACGTCGTACTCATACTCCTTTGTGGGTCGCTCGGCCGGTTTTGACGGAGGTCCCATAATGCCTTGAGGTTGAGAGTGGGGATGCGCAATCGGCATCATTGTTGCGTTCGTGTACTGCTGGCCCGGGGGAATAGGCGAAGCTGGAATCGAGTGGTTAGGCGCAAAAATCTGCCGAGCATCGGGAAGGTGAAGCGTCGGTGTCGCCATGGGCGTCGTCGCCGAGGTTGGGGTCGGCATTTGGCCGCCGTTTCCGTACGGAGAAGCGTAATTCTGGGGGTGAATTGACGTGGGGGAGTTGACGTAGCCAGGTGAAGCCGCCGAAGGAGAGGCCGCTGGGCTCTGTGTGTTTATGGCATATGGTTGGGCGTGAAATATCTGCTGTTGCTGCGGATGCTGTTGCTGCTGTTGTTGATGTTGTTGCTGCTGCTGCTGTGGCAGGGGACCAGTCTCGGTGCGCGGCCGCTTGTTTGGAGGCAGCGCAAATCCAGGCTGAGGCGTTGTCGTTGGCGATGGCGAGTGCTGCGTCGGGGAGAAGGCCGGTCGCTGTTGTTGCAGTTGCTGCTGCTGCTGCTGCTGTTGTTGCTGCTGCTGTTGCATGTGCTGCATCTGGGCCAACTGAGGCGACATCTGAGGCATCTGGCCGATCTGAGGCATCGGCGACATCTGGGGCATTTGGGGCTGCGGTTGCGCCATGTTGAGCGGTTCACAGTCGCCTGGTCAAGCTGTGGTCGTAGCAGTGTTGTCGGCGATGTTGCGCGGTTCGATTCGGTTCGGGGAAGGAACGAGTTGTGGGGGGGGAGGGTGACGAGTGCCTCAGACCTAGGCAGGCGAACCTGCGTTGGTGGTTGAACCGCCCTTCCTGGCTCCCATCCGAAATAGCTCCTGCTGTGGCTTGATCCTTCCTATTGTGCCAGGCGATTCTTATTGCGCGCGAGGCTGAATAGCATTGGGCGCGTCGTGGTTGCGGCGATTTCAGTTGTCCTTCGGGAGTGGAATCATATTTCAAAACCGAGGGACGCAGCTCCCCCGAGTCTGTCTGTCGCGTCGGTTCTGGTCACGTGCAACGCCCCCCTTTGGCTGTGCACAGGCCACATATCGGCCCAAGCCCTTGCTCTCTGCCTCCCTGTGGCTTTGAGCCGCAATTCATTCAAACACTTGACCGCGCTCCTCGCTCCCCACCCTCCAACAGCTCTTTCTTCTCCCAGCATCGACCAGCTCTTCGAGGCCACCGAGGAACTATCACTTCACTCTGCGATCGAGATTCCGCCTCGCTCGCTCAGCTTCCTTGTGGCTATAATTGCATTCATTTGCATTTTTATGCAAGAGTTATGGTCGCATCACGAGCTGAGTAGGAAGAACCATCACTAGTGTAAAAGAGCGAGACTGGTTTGCCATGGCGTCCAAAAGGAAGGCGGCGGCGATGGCCGCAACCGTTTCCGAGGAACCCGTCGATCCGGCCGACGAACTCATGTTTCTGTGTCTGGGTGGCGGTAATGAGGTTGGCCGATCATGCCATATCATACAGTACAAGGGGAAGACGGTGATGGTGCGTACTCAACGCTTCCTACTCCCTGCGAGTGCCCTTAGCTGACCAATAAACCCTGATTGTAGCTTGATGCTGGTCAGCACCCTGCATACGACGGGCTTGCTGCCCTTCCTTTCTTTGATGACTTTGACCTCAGCACTGTTGATGTGCTTCTTATCAGCCAGTAAGCCAGTCCCCCCCGCTGCCATCCTCTTTGAATGTCGAGAGTAAGTCGTGCGGTGTCGGGCTTGGGCAAGATGGGTAGAGGCGGACTCTTGATCGGCTACCGGGGCATCGTGGTTCGACTGCGGCCTCTGTACCTCCCCCTCTCGGCTTCTGCGGTTTTACCACTTGTACCGTCCATATGTACTCAGATATCAAAATACAAGATCTTGTCGCCATTGCCCACCGCTGCCCCGGCTTTGCGCCTACCTACTGCCTCTGCCCCTGCCTCTGCCCGTCTGCCCACCGTTGCGCCTGTGATATCTGCCGACTCTCATCTCTTCAGCGCCTTTTGACTAACTCGGTATAGTTTCCACATCGACCATGCTGCGTCTCTGCCCTACGTTTTGGCGAAGACAAACTTCCGAGGCCGTGTCTTCATGACACACCCCACCAAGGCCATTTACAAGTGGCTAATCCAAGACAGCGTGCGCGTTGGAAATACGTCTTCTAACCCGACAACGTCGCTAGTCTACACAGAACAGGATCACCTAAACACGTTCCCACAGATCGAAGCAATCGACTATCATACAACGCACACAATCTCCTCTATCAGGATAACCCCTTACCCTGCCGGCCATGTTCTGGGAGCGGCTATGTTTCTCATTGAAATTGCCGGCCTCAACATCTTCTTCACAGGCGACTACTCAAGGGAGCAGGATCGACACTTGGTTTCCGCCGAGGTGCCCAAAGGCGTCAAGATTGACGTGTTGATCACAGAGTCAACGTATGGTGTGGCCTCGCACGTTCCCCGCCTCGAACGGGAGCAGGCACTGATGAAATCGATCACGGGCATTCTAAATCGGGGTGGCCGCGTGCTGATGCCCGTCTTCGCACTAGGTCGCGCACAAGAGTTGCTGCTTATCCTGGACGAGTACTGGGGCAAGCACGGTGACTTCCAGAAATTCCCCATCTATTACGCCAGCAACCTAGCGAGGAAGTGCATGCTGGTATACCAGACTTATGTCGGCGCCATGAACGACAATATCAAGCGACTCTTCAGGGAACGCATGGCGGAGGCCGAGGCTTCTGGAGATGGTACAGGAAAGGGGGGACCCTGGGACTTCAAATTTATCCGCTCACTCAAGAACATTGACCGGTTTGACGATGTAGGGGGCTGCGTTATGTTGGCTAGCCCCGGTATGTTGCAGAATGGCGTCAGTCGAGAGCTGTTGGAGAGATGGGCGCCAAGCGAAAAGAACGGTGTCATTATCACTGGTTACAGTGTTGAAGGGACCATGGCCAAGCAGATCATGCAGGAGCCGGACCAGATCCAGTCAGTCATGTCGAGGAACGCAGGCGGGGCTAGAAGAGCCCCAGGGGGTGACAATGAGAAAGTTATGATTCCCCGGCGTTGTACCGTTCAGGAGTACTCGTTCGCCGCACATGTCGACGGTACTGAGAACAGGGAGTTCATCGAGGAAGTCGGCGCTCCCGTTGTCGTAAGTAATCCGGGCCCTGTCCCATTATCCTTTAGGAGCTGGAGATCTTGAAACTGACTATGACAGATCCTCGTGCACGGGGAGGTTCACAACATGATGCGCCTCAAGTCAAAGCTCCTTTCACTCAACGCAAACAAAGCCAACAAAGTAAAGGTCTTCAGCCCTCGTAACTGCGAGGAGCTTCGCATCCCATTCAAGGCAGACAAGGTGGCTAAAGTAGTGGGCAAGCTCGCCTCGATCCCGCCTCCGATTAGCGATGCCAAAGGAACCGGTGCACATCAGCCCCAGCTCATCACTGGTGTTCTGGTTCAGAATGATTTTAAGATGTCACTGATGGCCCCCGAGGATCTGCGCGAGTATGCCGGTCTGACTACCACAACTATTATCTGCAAGCAACATCTCAGGTTGAGCGCAGCTGGAATTGATCTCATCAAATGGGCTCTGGAGGGCACGTTTGGTAGCATCGATGAGCTACCAGAGACCAAGCCAAATACCGAAGAGCATGTCGGTACCAATGGCAACGGTAAGGCCGAAGGAGAACTCGTCAAGCAGGAAGCTGGCGATGTTGTTGTCTCGTACCTTGTCATGGACTGCGTCACAGTGCGCTACCGAAACGGTGGCGAGGTCGAGCTCGAATGGGAGGGCAACATGCTCAATGACGGCATCGCCGACGCTGTCATGTTCGTCTTGATGAACGTTGAGAGCAGCCCTGCTGCCGTGAAGCGTAAGTCCACCACGATCTTCCACTTCTACTGTATGCGAGACACAAGCGGATGCTGACAACCACGTAGGCTCTTCTGGTAAGCACTCGCACTCCCATGGCGAGACCTTCGATCTCCCCACGCGCAACCTCCATGCGCATCTCTCGCCTGAAGAGCGTCTTGAGCGCCTCATGATGTTCCTCGAGGCGCAATTTGGCGCAGACAACGTATCGCCCATAGCAGACCCGAAACCGTCCTCGCTACCACCTCTACTACCCTCCGCATCGTCTAAGAAGAAGGAGTCTGGTGTTGAGCACTCGGATCACGAAGACGCGTCGATGGATGTCTCGGAAGACGAGGAAGAGGAGGGGCGCCGTCTCAAAGAGCGTCAACAGGTCGAGCTTGCGCGGCTGCACCGTATTGGTATTCCCGTACCTGGCGTCTTAATCAAGGTTGACAAGATGGAGGCTACGGTCTGGTTGGAAGATCTCGAGGTGGAGAGTAATAACAGGGTCTTTGCCGACAGGGTGAGAGCCGTTGTGGAGCAGGCTGTAGAGGTCACTGCACCGCTCTGGGGGTCTTGAAGGAAATAAAACAAAACTGAAAAGAAAGGAGAGAAGGAGGTTGGTGCTCACGGGAATATACGACATGGAAAGAAGCGGATATAGGCGTTCTATGGCTCAGGGGGTTGCTTGTTTACTTACTCACCAAGTTATAGTCCATCCGTACAATAGCTGGGCGTAGTCACCACAGCACATCTTTTGCTACCATTTGTTAGTAGGTGCTGCAAGGCATCCATCCTTCCCTTCAGCTGCGGTTCTCGATACGTGCTAGTGTGGGCGTTTTTGTCGACGTCTGGTTCCGCGACACGTCGTGCTCGGCAGCATGAACGCCACGTTTTCCCCGGATCCAGTGAGTGCCGAGCGATAAGATACCTGCCGGGCCATTGCGCGCGTCGGTGGGCGCAGAGCCGACATGTCGCATGATGCGGAGTGCTAAGGTGAGCTCAAGCTTCATGAGATAAGGGAGCCTCGCTGGCGGCCTGGCTGGGCATTATAAAAAATGTGATTGCCTACAGCTACGGTGGCTAGATGGTATTTTTATTTTATTTCTCGACTTTTGAATACATGTTTTCCCTCGCTTGCGGTCCTCCTCCGACTCTCCAAGTTTACGAGCTATCGCTGCCAACAGGAGGACATGAACGCGAACTCTGTCACCCTCTCCACAACAGCGCCCCTCCTTGCGGCTTGCGCCTCGGTTTCTACCAAGGCGCAAGACGTCCTCCTGCTGGTCGCCTGCTTGCGAGCCGCAGGCGACACGGCCTCCCATCTGACAGAAAAGCTCGCCGAGCTCCGGGAAGCAGCTAGCCACTTACTGCAGCGACTGGCCGCTGAAAATGGCCTCCTTGCAGACTCGGCGGTGCCGGCCATGCGCTCGACGCTGGGTGCTTGCGACGATGTGATCTTGGGCGTGGGACATTATGTTAGGCTGTGCGTAGCAGACCCGTCGCAGTCCACCTGGAGTGAGCACACTGCTCGAAGTTATTCCCAGATGGTAGGCACGCAGCTCCAGATTTTGGCTGTCTGGTTGGGGGTGCTTAAGCTGTAGGTTTCTCGTCGTGAAATACCTTGTCCGTGATGATATGACACACCTACTGAGTGAGTATGTGGCGTAGGGGCAGCACCGACGGACAGGACGCGAGGCTCAGGACCGCCGACATGCTCGAGCTACGGAACCAGGGATTGATGGATGCGCAAGTCATGCGAGAGATAGTCACTGCACCGCAGCAGCGACCAATACCCTTCTCCGCCGACTCCTACCACACCGAAAAGGAGGTCGTATCCGGTCCGCGGCACATCCAGAGGATATCCGACGCCAGCAGCACTAGCATCAAGTCCGGGAAGACCTCAACCTCCACAGCCACCGACCACCCCCGATCGCCCGCTCAGCGCATGCTCGGCGCCTTCCGCGTCGGCAGGGGAGCCGCAGCCGCCGACCCCAAACTCCTCATCTCCGAGCTGTGCAAGGCCTGCCGCGAGGGGAAGCTCCTCTGGGCCAAGAGCCTCCTCGCCGACGGTGCAGATGTCAACGGCCTGGACGAGCGGTGCTCACCCCCTTTATACTACGCCGTCCTGCACGGCGGACTCGAGCTCGTCAAGCTCCTCGTCTCGCACGGCGCACACGTCGGCGGCCCCGACGGCCAGTCCTCGGCCATGGCGCTTTACGCCGTCCTCAGAGGCGACATCCCCATCCTCACCTACCTCCTCTCCGAGACCGCGCCCATCACTAACCCCTGCTGGGACCCGCGCGACCGCCAGCGCAACCGCCGCATCACGCCCCTCACCCTCGCCATCGAGACCGGCAACCTGCCCGCCGCGCGCCTCCTCCTCTCCGCCGGCGCCGACGTCCACGGCCCTCCCACCCCCACCGGCCTCACCCCGCTCTGCACCGCCGCAGACCTCAACCACCCCTCCGTCGTCCAGCTCCTCC
>Ga0247760_1001220_pt1 | contig 24848 bp, 20 predicted proteins | sample UWRJL171409R4_FD_179936 | JGI IMG/M metagenome (GOLD analysis project Ga0247760, IMG submission 179936) | Plant litter microbial communities from Arlington Agricultural Research Station in Wisconsin, United States - UWRJ-L171-409R-4 | ecosystem: Environmental > Terrestrial > Plant litter >... | reverse complement strand
CATTTGTATATAACTGGGGAGTGCTTCGCACTCCCCTTTTCTACCAAATCAAGTCACTTTGCAACTGCACTTCCGCTGCTCCTGAGCCCCTCGTTCCTCAGTCAAAACGTTCCACAGCTCCTGAAACGCTACTCGCGCAGAACGCATGGAGCTGCAAGCCCTCAAAGAGACGAGATTTGGAACGAAAGTCAGGCACCCATGTAGGCCAGTTTGGTGTTGCTGAGGATTGGAGGAATGGCAGAAGACTGATGCGTGTTGTATTTCGTGTATGAAGGAGAAAGACGGTCTTGTAAACATCCATAAGTGAAAGCGCACAGTCTGGGACAAGCTCCCTCCCAAGCCACGGCGGCGCGATGCTGAGGATGCCGTATATCCGATCTCTATCGTCGCTGCATTTGCGTGTGGCTGTTCTGAGTAACAGAATCTCGAGTGTTGCATCTCGAACTCCATCACAAAGGGACCAGACGTTATACGCGGCCGCGTTGAACGATTTCGGCGTGCCGGTCCTCCCTGAAGAGAGGTGAATGACCGCGTCACGAAATCGTGGCCAGGGGACGATGTCATGGCCGCATTGGATGATGGACTTGCTATTCGCTAGCTGGATCTCTTGCACTACCCACATCCGCTCAAACCACTGTCGTTGCCACAGGTCTTGGATAGCACTCCAGGTGGCCTCATCGTATGGCAACTTGCGGTTCATATCATGCCACGCCATCTCGCTATCGGCGCAGTCGGGATGAGGTAAGACAAAGGAGTCCTTCGAAACCACGATTCGGCTGCCGAGATGCGCCATTGTTGACATGGCCAGCCGGCTAGTCCCAGAACTGCGGCCGAGCCAGGCAATGACGCGATCAGCGTTTGAGAAGATCTCGCCCATACGGCGTACCTGCTCGCTCCTCTCTCTGTGGTCATCCTGGTTGATGCAGATGGCATCGATCCAGAACACCCGAGGACGGTCCGGCAGCCGGAGATGCCGGATGGCGGATGCGAGGCTCTGGCCGATCGGGAGACAATGAGGCTTGTGTTCGGCACTGGTATCGTCCGTCTCAACAACGAGGGCCGTCTCTTGGCCGCCAGCTGGTCCCCAAGTGTAGGAAAGGGCCTCGTATCGTGGCTCAGCTGCGGCCTTCGCTTCCGAAGACGGAATACTGTAGGAATCGTGCGGGATGCAAGGATTGGGATGCGTCCATGAAACCTTTCGGTTGCCATTGTGGGAGTACCAAAAGATGATGGGGCCCTCGTTAGTCTCGTACGCGGACCAATTCGGCGGAAGGGTCTTGCGAATCTCTTGCAGAAGCAATCTTTTTGGAGCGTGGGCCGCAGTTGGGGCAATAAGGCGGTAGTGAGAGATGGTGATGTGGATCGCATCGCCGCATGATGTAGGAAGGAGCGTCACGAGCCTAATCTCGTTCGTGGCCTTTGACAGCGGCGTGTACAAGTAGCGCTCATACTGGTCGGTGTCCTGCTCAAGAGAGAGGGAAAATATGCTCTCTACCAGTTGCCGGGGGTCGCCCGTCGTCATCGTGTGCGTCTGAGGACTAGGAGCTGGTGAATGGACGAAAACGAAAGCATCCGTGCCCCAAAACTCGCCAGCTCCTCTTTCGGGATAAGTCGGGTGACCGGCTTTTTAACCGACCTACCTTTTGACCACGCAGATTGACTCATCCTCGCCACCCTTGCCACCCAACTCACCTATTTCAATCGCCCACAACTCAACGAATTTAATTCTAATCCGTTTCCTTCTTTTTCAATGGCTTTGTAATTGAAAAATGAAGCCATAGACCGAGTTGGATTTGCAGAACGCCCTCGCTGAGTATGCTAAAACCAGCAAACTCCGCGAAGCGGCCAAAAACCACAGCATCCTCCATAACACTTTATATTATCGATCCAAAGGGACCAATCCAGCCTCCTACGCCTAAATCGCTAATTAGAAGCTTTCTCCAGCCCTGGAAGAACGTCTTACCGAATAGATTCTCTTCTAGGGGATTATTAGTAACCTTTTAAGCCACGTGCAAATCTGGAAACTGGGTAAAAGAATACTTACCGCCTCTGGAAAGCCAGCCCACCTTAGAAAACACTAATGCCGCAGCTTTTTAAAGCGAAATCCTTTTATTTCTACTTAAAGACTATGTAGAATCCACGTAAACCGTGCTAACTGAGCCTGTAAGGCTGTTATTTAGCCTTAGTTTCACTACTTAGAGGTTCCAGAGGTTAAGGCTATTTTACTAGAGAATAAGTATAATATAGATAAAACTGGTATAGTTAATAGTATTAGAGATAACGGTTTGGTTATGAGCTTTAAATTAAAAAGCTTTTATAAAAGAAGAAGTTTGGAGACTGAATTTAGATTACTATTCTGGAGTGCGTTTCGGCCAATAGCAGGTTTTTAAACCCACTGGTTATTTTTAAGGGTGGGAGCCTTTAGTAACAGTAGTACTTACGTAACTTAACCCTATTTGAAGGTTAAACTTTTAAACTAATTAAAAACGGGTAGACTAACGATAATACTGCCGTTAAATAGCTCTGCGAAATCTTTCTTCCAGCTACTTAGCTAGCTAACCCTTAGGAGAAACACCTCCTTATTTTAAATAGTTATAACAGTTATACTATTAAGGAATTTATATAGCTAGCTTTTACTAATAATGTATAGTTATTATTTCTGCTAGCTTACACCTCTTACGTTCTTTAGCTTGTAAATGTAGCTGTTTTTAGCTTACTGAAGGTGCAGTACAGGGCACGGCTGAATAACTGCCTTTCTAGCCTAACTAACAACTCTATAGCTAGAAAACAAGCTTTTTTAAAACACTATAGGCTTACCAGAGTCTACGGAATAACTAAGTTAAACATTAAAGCTGGTTGGAAGGCCTTAAGGTTATAGCCAGTCTCTTTAAGGAAGCCTTTAAGTAACAGCTTTATTATTAAGAATTCTAACAGCAGTGTTAGTACGGTAGCTATTACACTTTTTATAAGCCTTAAGTTGTTTAATAACCCAATTCTGGGTAAGAATTTAAAGGACCTGCCTATATAATTTACCCTTAAAAAGGCTAAGGACTTCTTAGCTTAAGGGGAGCGTGTTCTACGCGGTACTAAACGTACTATTAGTAAGTGACTTTTTATACGGAAAGCTTATAAAGGATTTTATAATATGGCCTTCTAATTGGCTATAATTTAATAATAATTGTAAGCGGTCTAGGAAGACCTTGAACGTGTGAGAGGCTGGAAAAGAAGGAGGGTGGAAATCGACCTTAATAAGGCCTTTGCTGGTATTGAGATCTGCCGCGTACAGAGATTAGCTACTGGAGAGGATGTTACAGATTTTAAATCCTCAGGAGAAGAGGAATCTGAAACTGTAAGCTGTATTGACGTAGCTATCTAATTGACAAAGTTGTGGGCAATTGAAGTTAGTGATGTAGTGGGGCTGCGATTTTAGGAAGTGGTTAAAAAGTGGGTCGGTCGAAAAGCCGGTCACCCGACTTAATCCATTCCGGGGTGCCGGAGGCAAGCCCTTGCTGCCAGCATGCCCAGGCGCTTGGAGGACCAGGACCGTGCTTTTGAAGCGGTCCAATTAGAATGGCTATTGATAGGTGGGCACCCACATTTCGCGATATGGGCACCTATACTGCAAAATTACAGTAATAAAATAAAGTCAAAAACAAGGCCAAAAGCAGTAAAAAACAGCCAAAAGTAGAGTAAAACAGATAAATTTCTACACAGTACTGGCTACAAAACTACTCTTATTAGCTCCCTTGCACTGTATGCACCATCTAATCCCTCAATCTAGCAGGCGTCCGGACCAATCGACCACGCCGCGTAACCTTTGCGGGGCGCTCTGGGCCAGGATTGCTCTCTGCAGCGCCTTTTCTTGATGTCTTTCCCGTCGTAGCCCTGTTCTGGGGCTCTCCAGAGGGCTCTGGAGAGGGCTCGGAGGAGCTGAGGGCGTGGGTCTGGCCGCATTCGCTCTGGCGGCTATAAGCAGTGATGGGCGTTTATCGCTAGAATCGCTAGAATCGCTCGAATTGATTGTAATTGGCGGTGGGCGCGGCTTGTAGACCATTTCCAACGTAGTCTGGAAGTCCTCGAAATCGCTGGAATCAGCGCAAGGCTCGCCTGGGGCCCCAGAATCGCTCGCACGCGCGGAATTGGCGCGGCTGGCCTGCGGCAGCGGCAGGGATTGCGCTGCATCGTTTGGCATTGCTGCACGTTGCCGAGCGCGCTTCTCAGCGACGGCGCGAGGGCTTCTGGCCATCCTGAAGGTCCCGTAGCATTCTAGATCGGTTAGATTAGGCGTAACGAAGGTATTGAGGCGATGCGACGTACCGGTGTTGCGTGGGTGTTGCCTGGTGGAAGTTAAAGGATTTTTCACGATGTGGCTGGCATTGATGTGGATGTGTGTATTGAGTCCAGATGAAAGGTGGCCGTATATAACCCTAACCCTTGTGGGTGCCTGTATATCCACTTTGGGCTGTGGGTGCCCGCCCATCAATAGCCATTAGAATGGTTCCAAAGCGCCCACCAAAGTACAGTACCTCTTTTTTTTTGCATGCAGGTGACTAATATATCAGAGCAATTCTTTGTGTCACAACTTCGAAGTAGTCCTTCCCAGTTTGCTCCTTGTTGCAGATAGCTTTTTATAGGCTTGAAACTCGAATCGCGTCCTGACCTGGATCCTTTTTGGGACCTTCTGCCCCAGTGTCTTCTTCCTAAAGGCTTTCAAGTACGCGATACAATCTCTCTTCTTACTCGGACGAGATGATAGCTTAACTTTATCTCATGCACCCTGCGCCTAGGAACTTGGATGGTCGCGTCCCTAGTTCGATGGAGTGGCGGGGCACCTCTCGAAGGCTAGCGCAAATAGCAGCCTGTGGAATGGCGGGCCGCTCTCCCTGGGTCTTTGACCAGCCCCCGGATGGTGATCCTCTCGACATCGGAATTAGCTGCAAGTCTCCAACGGCGCGTAATGCATAGGACCTATAACCATCTAAACAAGAGTAATTACCGTAGTAGTAGTCCGCCAACGGGCCAGCATCACATATGTTAGCGACCTCAGCTCTGGGATAAGATACAGTCATCTTCGCTCGTCTCCATTCCTCTAACCAGCCTCGCTGCTCTCCTCACTCCGTCCAGCTGGTTTCCCACTGCTGTTTTCCTTTCGACCGCTTTGACCTAGCTACTTGTTTGCATTCTTTCGTCCCTGCGCAAGACATTGCCATCTTGGGCTATCGACTTCACGCCGCCACGCGTGGCTGTTCGGTGGTCCTACATGCGGCCACTGCACAGCCTCAGACGCCCGTTTTCAGTCTCCCCGGCCAAAGTTGTCTTTCGATGAAACGCAGATATATCTGCTTTTCCTGGTTGGTTTATATAGAGTAAGAAGCATTTATTAATATATTTTCTCCAGTTAGATTGCGTTTTAAATCCGTTCAGATATCGAGCTCCAGGCAGTTATATATTAAATAACCATATTATATATCTTCCAGTATAGGTAGTAGCTTGGCGAAACTTGACAAAACTACAGCGTAGCGGTAGTTCGTATCTAGTAATATATTCTTAGTAATGGAATTCCCATACCTCCTGGCACACTATTACATTGTGTTAGAAACACTGCACACTGGAATTCTTGGAAACAAAGGTGGTTGCAACTGCTTGATTGAATTGCCTTGTTCGGCTTTCTGGCGAAGCCAGAGAGCCTTTAGTATAGTACTGCGTGGTGGCAACAATAGTGGCAAAAGGCAGCTCTAGCCAGCTGAGCTCCATTCAGCTCGGCAGGCTACATCCTTCGCCTGCGCGTTCTGGCCTCCGGCCAGACCCCTTCCTTTCTGACACATTGTAATATATAAAGCAAAAGCTAATAAGTTATATTCTAGCTTGTAAAAAGCTAAAGAATATTTAAAGGCATACTTCCACCTGCAATCAAGATATCTCCTAAGAGATGGTGTGCTAGTATTTTGTAACACCCAGAGCCATGGTGGCGGGAGCGGGGAATCCTGGCATCTAGTCAGCGGAGCAGACCAGGTGCCTGGCACTGCCACAGCGCTAGTCAGACCGAGCCACTACGAGTACGCAAGATAGGTCCTAGGATATGTGTATAAGAAGAGCTCACTGGCGGAGCCAGAGAGCAAATAGCAGGCTTCAATTGATCACTTACCCAACCCCCTACTATACGAACCACTATCTTGCAGTGCAAACTGTCAGATTGACGGGGTTCTGGCTGGAAGCCAGAACGCGGAGGCGAAGGATGTGGCCTGCCGAGCTGAATGGAGCTCAGGGGAGCTGAACTGACGCAGTCAGTTCAGCTGGCCAGAGCTGGTGTTTGCCACCACTGTTGCCACCACGCAGTACTATAGTAAGAGCTCTTTGGCTCTACCAGAGAGTCTAGAAGTAAGGGAAGCAAGTAGTTATAACCCCTATTAATTCCACGAGATTCCAGTGTGCAGTGTTTCTGACAATTAAAAGTCTCATTCGCTCTGGCGTATCGTTTTCGCACCACCTTTTGCACTACTTTTACACTACAACGCTCACGTAAGCCGATTAGTCAGCCAACCCTAACCTACTAACAAGAAATAATACTACTCGCACTACTGGAACTCTCTACACCAACCAGTTCAATCTACCTGCTTTTAATCCAACTATACCAAAATGGCTACTTAGAACAACAAGGCTGTATTTCTGGCTAGATCTGACGACTGGGAGCTGTGGAACCTGCAGTTCTAAGCCTAGGCCGTAGCCGGAGGGCTGTAGAGCCAAGTTCAGGGGGTGACCCCTTTCTTCGACAAACCTGTGGCTCTGAATCTACAAGACCATAAGCACAAGGCTCGACAAACCTGTGGCTCTGAATCTACAAGACCATAAGCACAAGGCTCCGAGCCAATCTACTGCCACAGTTAGGGCTAGTACGGCCTCTGCAGCCAGCGACGATGAGCCTGGTCATTCAAACCTTCCAGTTACGACTACGGATCTAACTGCCGACGGCTTCCGCACATACTAGATGGATTGGACGATTTACTAAGCCGACGACAAGAAGTACACTAAGCAAATCGAAGCCATTCAGCAACTAAAGCAGTGGATTCTGAACACTACTAGCTCGCACCTATAACTCACAGCCTGTGAACCACTCGAGCCAATTACGCAATGGTATTCGGCCCTGAATCAATAAACCGGTATCAGTGACGACGAAGCTGTATGCCGTGCCTAAGAAGCCTACCGACTGGCTATTACACCACTTTAGAGAACCCCCAGGGACCTAATTTAATGGTCAGAATCCTGGGAGTATGCCATTTCGGCTGCACAGCGGAAAGGGGTCTCTGAGGCTCTGAATGCAAAGTGCTGGCTTTCCGATTTCCTTAATGTAGTGAAGCTAATTCAAAGCTACTGGGTTACATCTTATAAACTACTGAAAGCATTACAGTTAACTTTAAGTTACCGAGAAGTGGCTAGCGATTTTCGTAAGGAAGTACGGTAAGCTCGCAAGGCAAAATCTGCTAGTGTAAAAGGCGTATTTAGCCCTTCCTTTACAGATGCATATTAAGAGGACGTTTTTGATGACGATGTTGAGCCTGGTAGTGATGAGGGGGAGCGTAATACTGGCCGGAAGCGCAAATGGGATGACTTCTCAAGTGGCCGTGCTGCTAAACAAGTAGAGTGTATATGTCCTGTATGCGGCCTGTTCCACCGTCTGTCAAGATGTTATTATATCTTTCCTGAAAAAGCTCCTGAGGTTTCGAACCAAGGGATCAAATCCAAGCAAGAGTGAAAATGGCTCTGGAAGATCCAAAGCTTTGGAAGAAAGTCAAAAGACTTCAGAAGAGCTAAGTACCCCTGAGAACCCATAACTGAGGCTTACAAAGATTAAGGACCTACTGCCCACATAGCTAATGCAAGGCTGTAAAAAGAAGTAAAGGAAGGAAGGAAGTAAAGGAAGTAAAGGAAGCAAAGAAGGTCTGGAAGTTAAGAAAGAAACAGAAAGGTCTAGATTCCACCTACAGGCTTGAATCTGAGGGGGTGTGTTGGATTGACGGGGTTCTGGCTGGAAGCCAGAACGCGGAGCTATACGGCGGCGGGGTGTGGGATCACCCTAGCTCAGGAAAGAATCAGGCGGAAGCTCAAGACAAATCAGCCACAGCTCACCCCAGCTCAGGCTTGCGAGCGAAAAAGGAAATTTCGTATGCCGAGATTCGTCGCAGACAACCAAGCTGTTTCCCAGTGTATCCATTCGTTATGGTTGTTGTTTGGATTGTGTTCGTTACGGGTATAAACTGCCAATTCCACACCGCCTTTATGACATGGAGCTCCTGAACGTTTGGAGTTTCGGTGAGCGTCTGAGAAGGTGGGATCCGGATCGTTCTCATTGAAGCCTGGAGCCGCTCATCTCTTGGTTCTCCAAGAAGGGTCAGGATTCTGATCTCATCGGGGTGGGTGAGTGCTGTGTAGCTGAACGAAGGCATGGGTGCAGACTGTTGGGACGGTTTGATGTTTGGAGTCAACAGCAGGACGGGAATGGGCGGGCAAACTCTCAAATGGCCTGATCAGGCCCTGAGGCGTGCCTTTTGAATTCCCGAGGACCGTGTTGTCGGATGCCAATGAATCTGAATATGTCGGGCGGGCTCTTGCAGTGGCAGTGCAGGATTTCCTCCTTGCGGGATAGGCCAGCCCTCTCCATGATGAGGTGGCCGTGCTGCCACATGTCATATTATCGTTGTGCATTAGCGTGCAACCGACAATACTTCAGTGGTCTGCGCTGCACTGTGAGCCTACCAGATCACTAAAGGGTGTGGCGGCGTCGTTTCCTATTTGCAGTTTTCCAATGCAGATGGTCCTGCAAACTCGCAGGATATTTCGCTTCGCCCAAAGTACAGAGCCCGAGGCGGGAGAAGGCGTTCCTGGTATACACAGCCACTGCTGAAGAGAGGAACGAAGAGGACGGCGAGCCGGGGGGCAATACCAATCAAGGACAAGGAGTCGGCGGCAGCTATCGCCAAAGGCGCGGGAGTGGTGGTAGACGGTGCGACACCTGAGTGAATCCACTGGGTCTGCTGGCTCTGCTGGTCCTGCGGCGGCAACTGTCGGAAAAGAGTTTTGGTAGATGGTTACCATCCCCAGCCTCTTGTTGCCAGTCCTTGATGCTATCAGTCTTGGATGATGCATACCTAGGTAACGAGTCGATCCAGATGTAAGAGACCTGGAACCACCTTGCTAAACAGATGAAGTCGCGGAAGACTCGAGCCAAAGTAAGGTGCTAAAAAATTTATTTGCTGAAGATAGAGGTAGGCCGTCGCCAAGCCAGCAGTTCACCGGATTGGTACGGATCTAGTTCCGCCCCATACAATCGCTTACCCCACTTTATCTTCCAAACCTAGAAGCCTTCCCTTCCCGTCGACCAAAGCCCGCAAACACCGACCTGAATGTCATCATTGGCTGGCCCGAACACAACATGCTCTCCTACATCCTGCTCAGCTCCCTTGTCGCAGTCTTTATCTCCTACTTCATACTTCGAAGGCGAGGAGCGACAAAACCCGTCGCATACAGTTACAGCCCGCTTCCCAAAGACGGCAACTTCCACGTCAGACTCCTAACCCTGTGCCCTGGACCACCAGGATCGCCCATCCGCTTGGACCTCACGCCAAAAAATCTCACCAATGCAACCCCATTCGAAGCGCTCTCCTACGTCTGGGGCGATGCCTCAGTCACCAAGCAGGCCCATCTCTGCGGCAAACCCTTCAACGTCACGACAAACCTACACTCCGCACTGCGACACCTGCGCTACCCAGATCGGCCCCGCACCCTCTGGGTGGACGCCATCTGCATCAACCAATACGATGACGATGAAAAACAATCCCAGGTGGCGACGATGCCCAAGATCTATGCCGCCGCGTCCAACGTTATCGTGTGGCTAGGGGAAGCCGATAGCTCTGAAGAAGAGGTGTTTGACAAGCTGCAAAAGTGGCAGGAGGAGGACGAAGGCCTGGACTGTCGGCCTCCGGTGTTTTCTGCACGGATAAATGCGACGCTGGGTAAGGAGGTCACGAGGGAGAGATATGATGCGTCGATCCATTCGTCAAAAGAGGTACTCTACTTTGACGATCTTGAGACTGCTCTTACTCATTGGGCAGAAGATTCAAATGAAAGCCGGCACGGGGATAAGATAAATGCATCGCCATTCCGTGGCGAGGACCGTCCCACTCTTTCCGAAAGCGAAGCATCTGCACTGAAACGAATCTTCACAGATCGACCATACTGGTCCCGCCTGTGGGTCGTCCAGGAAGTCGTCTACGCCTCTCGAGCAACCATCGTCTGCGGAAACCGTGAGATTCCCTGGGAAATCATCCAATCGATATCCCGCCGGTTCCAGTTCGGCGGTGCCAATAAACCCAGTTTCCCGTCCGGCATCATAGAGCCAGCTCAGGAGATGGACCAATGGCGAGAGGCAAAAAGTGGAGAGCACGCTTGGTTGACAGAGCAGCAAACGCTGCTTCGTGTCGTCAGCGGTCTCTCGAGGAAGAAGTGTACGGACCCGAGGGATCGAATCTTTGCCTCGGTGAATCTATTGTCAACACCCAAACCCATCCTCGCTCCGAGCTACACGCTTTCCGTGTCCGAGGTGTATCGACAAGCCACTGTTGCCATGATTCGAGATACGAAGAGCCTGAATTGCATCTGCGCGGCTCGCCCCCGGGAGTGTGATAATGAGCGCCCTCAACGACGGACAGGTTTGGTAGAACGGGAGTATGTGCCTAGCTGGGTTCCAGACTGGGACTCGGAACCGCTCAAAGAGTCTATGGTGAACCTCTAGTATGCTACCTCGCGCTACTCGGCATCCGGAGGAGTTCCGATTGATGAGCATGAGGTTTTCTCCGAGATCCCGTCAGGGCTATGGGTGTCTGCCATCCTGTGTGGAAAAATCTGGTCGACGTCGCCTTTGGGAACCGCCCGCTGTTTTGGACGCGTAACGGCGCCTCGGGGGGTAGTGGAAACGCTGCAGGAGAGGCCAGTGGCCTATATCATCGGCGGAGAGGACATGATCAGGGCAATCTGGCGAACGCTGGTAAAGGATTGCATCTGGGTCAAGGACAGCACCTGGCGACTTCGCGAGGAGGATCTCTTGCGATTTGACGCCATCTTTAACTCGATGTTTGGCCCTTTCAACGTGAGCAGCTCATCTAAAGAAGACAAGACAGCCCCTAAGGACAAATACTGGGAGGACGTCTTCTTGGAATGGCTGTTCAAAAGCTGGAGCGATTGGACGTTCTGCAGCACTGAGGATGGAGTCTTCGTCCTTGCATACGGCGATGTTCAGGAAGGAGACGTCGTGGCTGTTGTTAGAGGAGCCGATGTGCCTCTCCTGTTACGATACCACGGCGATGCTTTTCAAGGAAAGCCGTTACCAAAAGGAACAGAAGGGTTCTTTTCCGTGGTCGGACCGGCATACGCCCACGGGCTTATGGATGGCCAGGCCTTGAAGATATATGGAAGAGATGAAGTACAATGGCGGAAGACAGCAGTTGTCTTGATATGAAAGGGTTTTCTTTCAAGTAAGTTTGTCAAGCCCGGTGGCGTCATGGTAGGTGCTAGCAGGTCCAAATTAAGGTACCCTCCTGGCCCTGTCTTTGCTGCGCGAACCCAGAAAGGCGGTCTCCTCCTAGAATAATTATCTCCGTCCTTTCCGCCGTCTAATCTACACGTTCCAATTTCTGATCGATTTTCAAGGTACCGAGCCGTGTATATTGTCTGTTATATGAGACGAATCTGAGCACATAAAATTTCCTTTTTCGTGTTTGGAGCACGTGACACTGCTCACCCCAGCTCAGTCTCGGCTCAGGATTTGGTCAGGCTAAGTTCCATTTTCGGCACGCTTGCGCCGCAGCATGCTGAAATGCTTCAACTATAGCCGAGGGGGCCCAGATTCGGTCCCATACTCTAAGGAGGGCAAGAACGATTGTTAGGTGGCTACATCCACTGTAAACAAAATATTACTTAGTATTTCAGCACTCGTTGCCAAAGTGTCAATCCAACATTGATTGTTGGCCTACGAGGCCTCTGATTGGCCAAAAGAAATGGGGCCATCCTTGGCCTGGTCGGCAAAGAAGTATTGCCCCTATTCGCAACTGTTACGAATAGTAGCAAGTTGAAGAAAAGGAGCAATTGGCACGAAGAGGGATTGGACTGGGGATCTGGATGAGTTGAAATAAAGGATAGAAAGAGCGATCACTTAACCGCTAGACCATTGGCCTGTAGAATTTAAGAATCGGCCAGAGTTCTTGCTGTTGATGTAGGCTGGTTGCCATCGAGGAAGGAGCTCTGGGCTCTGGCCAGTCAGGAGGCTGGGGGCCAACAATCAATGTTGATTTTACAATGGATGTTGAATCCACTGTAGTAACCAGCCCCTAGGAATTATTGTTACCCTCCTCAATCCACCACTACGTTACATAAAGATGGCCAGGCGGCGCTTCGTATCATCGAGATTGGGCCGTCAGGGTGGACGGAGCCGTGGCCCTTGCAGTATCTCGAATTTGAGTCTCAATTTCCACATACTGGCCCTATCGCCGGCGCGTCTGGTCCCGAGGTGCTCCCTGCGGCGTTTGGGCTTTTCCCCGCGACGTTGACGAGCCCGCCAGAGCTCAAGGCTTCGAGTCAGAATCTATTTGGGTATATCAAAATACCCATGATCGAGCCCACGAAAACACTCCCTTGGATACCGCAGATAAGGATCAAGGTGGCAGGCTTGGTCTAAGGAGAAGACAAAGCATCACCTATTCCTCTCCCATCGGACTTCCATTTCTTCTCCCGTTAGCCATCGCATAAACCTGAACTGCTTCGAGTGGTTGGCCTATCTTCGCAACGCCTACCCCGTAAACTTCAGCAATTACAAGACGCTTCTCATTATGCCACCAAGCAATGACCCTAGAAAAGTTACCTTCACGTCATACACCTAGAACGCGCTGACCACCGCAACCTGCAACCTCTCGACTTCCTTCGTCGAAGCAGTCGTTCAATGCTGCTGCACCAGCTGCGAGAACACCCGCATTCGGTCGATCAAGACACCAAAGAATACATCCTACCCCTACACTGTCCTATCCGGGCTGCAGGGCCTGTGGTATTTTGCCAGCTTTGTCAACGCGTCAAACATGCCCTGGAACTGGGGTTGGTCCACAGACCCTTTCTCCACGGCTTCCTCGTCTCCATGAACAAACACTCGCATGGCACCATGCATTTTAAAAATCTCCAGCCTCTGGCATGTCTTTGCTAGGAGTTGTAGGCGCGACACGATATACGTAACGATTTATCTGCGGTAACGGCGGAAGAAACCTACGGCGCAATATAGTTATATAGAGCTCGGTATTGCCGGCCCGCAGCGACTGGCCAGAGGCCAAAAACTCCCTCGAGACTCCTCTATATCGCGATCCTGCCCCGGATTTTCCTCTAGTAGGTACTCTAGGGGAAAGCAGGCAGGTGGATCATATATATAGTACGCAAGACGTCTGGAGCCGACGGTGCGGGTCTCATGGAGCTACCCTCGTCGTGGTTGCCAACACGGCGTCAAATTTCAGCGTGTCACGTAGTGAAGTGACGTAGCGCGCTGCTACGTTGCAAAGGCGACGCGAGGGCGTAAAATGGACTTTTACCTGCCGTAGAGCCACCGCGCACCGAGCTTTAAACAGAACTTTGATGAGAGAGTCCCAGACGCCTAAAACACGAACTCGAAATCATAGCCAAGCAGTGCGCTCTCTGCTAACTCTCCATTTGAACTCTCGGGCAGAGCTGTGATGCAATTCAAAGAACGGCCTTTCTGGTGGTGACGGCTGCGCATCACGGGATATCCGCTAGCTACGCTCAGATCGATCTCGCTGTCGAAGCCAGGGGCGGTTTAATCTACGGCGGCGTCGACCCGGCTACTCCTGACGTGCACCACTTCCTTGGCATAACGTACGCGCAGCCGCCGCTCAACGAGCTGCGATTTGCCCCCCCCCCCCCCGAGGTCAGCACCGCCGTTCGGTGAATTCAACGCCACGCGGATACCACCGAGCTACATACACCACTCGTGATGTTCTCGAGTTCAACCCGATAGGCATCAATGGTACGACCGGCCCCATTAGTGAAGACTGCCTGAGCCTCAGCATTTAGGTACCCCGGGGCACAAAAGTTCCAACGACGAAACTCCCAGTACTTGTCTTCTTCCACGGTAGCGCTTTTCAGGGTGGTGGTACCAACGTTCCCTACCAGATCTCAGCACAATGGGTGCAACGGACTCAATACACCATCGTCATATCCTTCAATTACCGCGAGAACATCTTCGGCTTCCCTAACGCTGCCGGCCTTACGGCCGATAAGCAGAACGTCGTCCTGCTCGACCAGCGTCCATCCCTCAAGTGGGTCGCCAACAATATCCACGCCTTCGGCAGCGACAATACAACTATCGGTTTATTCGGACACTGCTCCGGCAGCATCGCTATCGCCTACTACACCTACACGTACATCCACAACCCCATCGCCAGCAGCGTCATACTCTCGTCGGGCAACAAGCACATGGACATCCTGTCGCGGGACCCCGGCTATGGAAATTTCACCTTTATCGCCTCGCAGGTCGGCTACGGTAACCTTTCCCCGGCCGAGGAGCTGGCGTGCATGCGCCGCTTTGACGCGCATGCGATTGAGAACGTCATATACAGACACTCGGACGCCGGCCGTGCACCGGCGGTATATTTTTCTCCCGTCATCGACGAGCGTACCGTCCTATCCAACTATAGCGCGCAGGCGCAGGCCGGCCAGATTACACGTCTCCCGACACTGATCGGTACAAGCCGCAACGAGGGTGTGCTCTTCTAGCCGTACGATCCGACAGGGGTAGACGCCGCAGCTGCCGACAAGACAACGCGCGCGTCTTTCTACTATACGTCGCTCCAGGCGGCACGGACACGGTTACGTGCCAACATACCTGTCTTCAGGTACCTGTACTCAGGCAACTTCAGCAATGTGAGCCCGCGACCCTGGATAGGAGCGTACCACGGCTCCGAGCTGCCCATACTGTTTGGAACACATGCGTTATATCGCGGGCAATCAACCGAGCTGGAAAAATAGACAAGCTCAGACATGCAGCACAATTGGTTAGAATTTATCAGGAAGAAAGGGTTCTACCCAAGGGTTCTGGGTGGGGCAGTTGGGATGAGACTTATTGAGAAATAGTTGATGTATGGCGAGGCACGGGCATGTTTGCCGAGTTTGGTAACACTGAATCATTCAGATTTATCAGTGGTGCTAACCTCAAGCAGATGGATAACAAGTGCGGTGGAGACTAGGAAACAAATAAGCTCTATTGCATTTCTTTCCAACCGAGAGGAATTCCTCTTTTCTGACCTTCCCGTCGCCTCTGATTCAGGGACGCCTCCCACCCAGATGACAAAGCTTGGACTAAAGGCTAAATCGATGTAGTTCTACCCAGCCCTTGGCTTAAGCAGCACACGGCGAGACTGATCCGCACGTGTCTGCCCGTTTCTGGGCCACGAAGCTAAGCCAACGTAAGGCCAAGAATCGGGCCCACGAGTCATGTTTATACTGGTATATTCTAGGTGCTAGCCTATTGTGCACCATACCTACATGATATACTGGTATGTAAATGCCATCCCAGTTTTAGTACCAGGATATTAAGTATTAGACTAGGATGCTACTTACTATCCCACAATATGTACTAGTTTATGCCAGAAATGTGGACATATCGTGGGGGATATCGAAAGGAAACTTTAGCCGGGGGGACTGAAAACGGACCTCTAAGGCTGTGCAAACCGTCGCGTATGGGTTCATCCTAACTCAGGGAAGAATCAGGGAAAGCTCAGGACAAATCAGCAACAGCTCACCCTAGCTCAGGACTACGAACGAAAAAGGAAATTTAGTGTGCCCAGATTCGTCGCAGACTACTAGGCTGTTTCACTGGTGTAACGATATGACTCAGGTAGGTTTGTCATGTTTGAACGTGTCGTGATGGCCTGCCCGGCAAGATTCTACGCGATGCGCAACGCACCCAAAACAGGAGTCGAAAAATCAAGACAAGGGGATAGCGGATCCATTAAGATAACTATCTAGCTTCCTGTTTGGCATCTAGTCTAAGATGGCACTCCGAGCGCGTTTTCCCCATCACGCCCTAACCCCGACCCAGCAAAACTCCCTAGCACTACACACACCCCTATTCCAATTACCTAACGACGAAGAAGGCGGGCGAGAAGACGTTGGGCCGGCAAGAGACTCATTAGGGAGCCGGTGGTTCTGGCAGTAATAGCAGGGTGGATGAGGCGACCGCTGCCGCCTGACTTGGGCATGCCGCGCCTAGCGAGAGCGCCGCCGCCGGATAGGGACTTCCACCCTGCAGCACGCAGACCGAGGAGTTGGGTAGTGCGGGCTGCGAAGCCGAAGTTGAAGGTGTGTAGCGGAAACATGGAGGCCTGAAGAACCGCCTTGTTGTCCGGGTGGCCAGTGAGCGCAACGCCCTCCTTGCAGTGGTCGCGAACCACCTGGAGAATGTCTGAGAACTTGAGGACGGATACGAGGCTGCCCTGAGCGTTCTCATCGCTCTGCGGCAGGGGTAGACGGAGCTCGCCCCCTTCGTGCAGATGGTCCGACGAGGAAGCCTTATCGTTGACGTACTTGGCGTTTTGGCGGACCCAAACTTGGACTCGAGATTTCTCAGCAACGCGATGAACGCGAGCCTCGATGTTGCCGTCCTGGTCCTTAGGTATCTTGCTATCGAGGCCGCCCAGCTCCAGACGAACAACCATTTCGATAGAGGGATGGTTGCGTGCGATATCGTTGAGAGTCGAGCCGATTGAGGTCGCGGGCATGTCGGCGGTACCTGGGTTGGCAAGCAAAAACAAGCCATAAGGCTTGTTTTTGTGGTCGATGCAACATATGTACTGGGCCACCTCCAAATCGTGAACCGGCCTGAGCTTGAAATCAGGTATTCCGGGAATATTTTCCTTGACCGAAAGCCACACCTGAAAACGGAGGGCTGTCTCGAGAGATCTGGAGATGGCGGTGATAGTCATGACGCCGGTTTCAGGAGCGTAATGCTGTAGAATCCCCCGAGGTTAGCCATTATGCCGCAAGGATACGCGCTGAAGAGCAGATTTCCTATGCTTACCACCTGAATGGCACCGTTGGTGTCCTGGTTGATGAGCTGCTCGAGTTGCCTAATGCGACGGCCTGTGAGGGTGGTGCGGTCGATTGGGTCGACGAGAAAGTGGTAATCCTGAGCCTCGGTGTTGAATGCGAGTAGGTAGTGAAGGGACCCAAGGATCTGTGCAAGGCGCTGGGGTTTGAGAGCCTTTTGAAGTTCCAGGATTGCTTGTACGGCGACCCATTCGCGAGGGGCCGTGGGGCCTGCGGAATCCTGAGGAGGCTGCACTGGATGTCAGCGTCCGGTTGGAATCTAAAGCTCTTCTGATGCGCGCTACCCGCGCTGCGCTTGTGTACCTGGCGAGTCAAAGATGAGGGAGACAAAGAACGGAAGCTTACCATATTGGCGCGATTGATCTGCGCCGACATCTTGGAGTTCGCGGACTGGGGAAATCAGTGGCAAACAATGCAACGATGCAACGATGCACGCCGGGGGTTGCGAGATACCAAGCGAAAGAGGAACACAGAGAGGGAGAGAGAGAGCTTTGGTCAAAGGATCAATCCGTGCGCAATTTATTGATTGATTGAAATTTCTCTTGCTGCATTTTCACTGCATTTTCAGACGAAAGTACGTCGACAAAGCCCTTGAAAAGGAACATGAAAGAAGACCGGACGGAGCCCACAAACTGCTACTGCGAAAGAGAACCACCAAAACAAAAAACCCCAGCGGGGAAGAGTTGCGTGCAATTTTTACCCGTGGACTTCATGCCTTCTCCCGCAACGCCCTTGCAAGGCTTCTTAAATCGGCTGCAGGGGAAAACCGCAACCAAGAGGTCTTGACTGTGGTCAGTCACATGATGAATGTATTTCTCTGCTCTCCCCACAGCGGGGCCTGCAACTACCTTTAGAACTACCTGCCAGGTGGTCTGGGTCACCGCTGCACTACATACGTGAGAACACAACGGCGGTGTGAGGTGCCAAACGGTGCTTGGAACTCCGATCACGTAAGGATAAGCTCCTAATCGCCACCTGCGGAGATAATCACTCGCGTGGCCCACAGTCGTCAGTTCCAAAAGCACCGGCGGCGTCTCGTCCTTCCAAGCTCATCCTCTCGCCGGCTCAATCAATCCCCGTGAGATTATTACTCCTGTGCGCAGCAGCATACGCATAAATCGCATCATAATCGCGACACTGGTGCTCTACGTCCCACCCGTCAACCCCTCGCGCGACTTTGCCGTCCACCGTCCTCGCCTTCTCCAGCGTCGTGTCACCACTGCACATGAGCGCCTGCCGGATGTAATCGAAGCAGTGGTATACGTGGTCGTCCCGCATGTGCTCCTCGGCGAGGGTGAAGGCCAGGTATTCCCGGTCGTTATCTCCCTTGTACCAGTCTTGTAGTTTGGACATTTTGGATTTGATTGCTGCTAAGCAGTGGAGCTGGTGGAATACGGCTATCGTGTACTCCTCGGCCTCGGGCTGGGTCTCGTCATGTAGGGGGAACCCCCCCGAGAGCTTCCACGCGGCGGGGTTCTCGACTCGGACATGCCCTTTCCCAGCTGCAAATGTCGGGTAGGTTAGCTCATTGGATCAGTTCGACAGCGCCTGGGGTTCTGAAAAGAGTTCGGCGGCTTACGTGGCGTTAGCTTGCTCCATGCGCTGTACCGGCCGTCGGGCCCAAACGGGTCGTCGTTGTAGCTCTCGTCGGGTTTGAACACGACAATCTTGCTCGAGCCGGAGATGGACTGGGGTGGCCGGAGACTTGTTTCTGTGGCCTCATTTCCAGACGTGTATCTGCCCACGCCAAATGATGCAAGCATCAACACCACGTACGGCAAGAGACGAGATATTAATGGCCAGAGCCGCCATCGCGAGTCGGGACGGAGCAACCCATCCCGTAATGGAGCTTCTTTGTCTTCGCTGTGTAGGAACGAAGCGGACTCGACGTCCGCAAATTCGCGCTCGAGGTCTGACATCGTCGCTGGACGAAATGCATGTGCTCTCACCACCAGGAATCGTGGCGGCCGAGGAGGTTCGAGGAGAACGGGAAGCACCCCGGTATAAATCCTCGGCGACAGGACCGAGAATGCTTAATTTAATTAAGCTTTACTTAATGCTTAGCCGAGCGGCGGAGAGCAGAATATGGTAGAGTCGAAGGTATGCGTTTTGAGTAACAAGGGCTGTGGTAGGAGGTTCGATATAGGCTAAAAGGGCAATTATAGGTCAACCCCTCTTTTTGTTTCCACCACTGGGCCGCTGCTCCATTAGTATCTTCAGCCCCGGTAGTTCATGACACAACCCGGGAGCTTCACCATCTGTTAATATTATTTTGGGATATCCCGAATCCTGCGGATCCGCCGGGTGACAATTAACCCAAGTGCAGGGAGGGTGTGTATCATTTGAGGAGATACAAGAGTATGATAACCTGATGTGTTCTATCAATCTGAGTCTGGATTCTCTTCAGGACGAGGTGGCTTCATACTTCTCAACCTCGTCATAGAGATCCTTACCGGCATTGGGGTTGGCGGTATCCAGACCACCAGGATATCTCTACTCTGGTACCACGGCCTCTGTAATTGCTTTGAGGATCGGCAACCCACGGTGTCTGCCAATTATGGCCAGCACCGGCAGCAGGATATCCCTCCATACCTTAGAGTCGAGCAGGCCTGAAGTCTACCTATGGCCCGGGTCACCTCTGTTTCCCCTACTTCCCCCGGAGCAAGAAGAGTATCCAACGTAGAGCCCCTCCACTTGGTAGCGGCCAGCAACAGAGATCTTCAAATTTGTGCTATTTCCAGGGACTCGAAGTACTGGCGCGTCAGCTCTTTCAACCGCCAGAATCTGATGATCTCGTCCCTTTGTTCACTTTCCGGCAAGACGCCCTTCAAAATGTCCGCGTCGGATCTCCTTGCCCATTCGAGTGCCTTGCGGTATCCTTCCGCAGCCTTGTCTGGGAAACGCTCCGAGTCGAGTGACTGTACCAGGTCTTTAGTTTCTTTGGGTAAGAGTCCATGACCCTCCACAGAATCAGACCCGCTTTCTTCCACTGCGAAGCCGTTTCCTTAGGCCTAGAAGTGTCCAGATACTTGCTCGCAAAATCCTCGAGATTGTCGATACTAGTGTTCCTAGCGCAGCCGCTCCAGTCCCAGACAATCCACAGCTCGTGCTGCAGTGCCGATTCCCTATCCTCTTTAGCCCAGTCCAAGTTGTGGTTGAAAGTCGTGTTACCAGTGATGAGGACGAAGAAGTTTCCTTTCATCCTGAAAAAAGCAGACTGCGCCTGCTGTCCGGCCGCCGCAGGCGCTTCAAGGCAGATCGGGAGGTCGTTTATTTCCACCGGCCTGAGGTGCTCCACCCCGATGGTGATCTGAGACTTCTTTTGTTGCTGGCTGACCCATACGTACGGCTTGCGCTTCTCCGTCCAGGGGTTTACTTTTCTCACGTATCCGACAACTTGTCCCTTGCCTTTGAGCAGGATTGCTTGGGAGGTACCGGAGACGAGCTAGAGCTTCGTGGAGATTTTTCGTCACCGACGGTTCTCTGGATGGGCGCGCTGCCGTGGCTTCATGTTCCTTGGATTGAGAGGTGAGCGGAGATTGTCTTTAGAGCGGGGAAAGCGGTATTTTACTTTAACGGCTTAACAGTCTCTTCCTGCAACTCCTATTCGCCACCAAGTCAAATCATGCAAATTGGCCTTGGCGTTTATCCATGCCATATCAAACTAGGTCCGTGAGCATGGCGACAATCTTGAACTTGTGGAGAAGGGAGCAGTGGTAGAGGTAGAGGCGGCGGTGGTTGTGTCAGAAGATGAAGTTGTGCTAAGGGATGAGGAGACGAACATGCTGTTAGATAGTAGTACCGTTCTAGAGTCTCCTTCAGTCGCGATAAACCCGAAGAAGCGCTTCTGTTATGAGTTTCTTGAAAGTTTACCTCGGTTCTTAAAGGTCAGGCCTCAAGCTGGTTGAGAACATGGTCCCGTGTAACGAGGTCGATTGGGAAAGTGGGTCTCATATAACTCTTGCCAAATTAGCTTGGCTGATGGTTGATGGGCAGGTGCGTCGCGGACTTCGACGAATCAACTGCACTTAACTGGTGGATGACAGGTCTGCGTCAGACGCCCCCGCAATTTCGAATTTTCATTGCACCCACTGCTCGAAGCCGGCGACGTGAAGCGTTTGACAACATTTCAGACCGCATGTCAATGTGCCACCGGTCGAAGTGTTCAACCCAGCCACGCGCAACAATCCTGCATGAACCTCCCTGCGTCTGGTCCGCCTCAGGCTTTTGCAAGAGCAAAAAATGAAGCAACAAACGCTTCACCGCTACTTCGGCCCTCTTCGCCCGCGGAAGCTGATAACGCGTCTAGAACCGCGGGTCACGCTGCTCGACTTGCCCGCCTCGGCGCGGACACTTATATACCGTCATGCTGGACTGCTGCCTCTTGATCAAACTGATATGGAGCGCATGACGATGAACTACGGAGACATCGTCAACGGCTGGTGCCAGCACATGGGCCATTCTGGCGCCATGGACCCCCTCACCTGTGTCTGCTGTGGCGGTGTCAATCTATACTACGAACCGTGCAGCCAATGTTCCGGCCCCTGCTGCTACCTCTGCAAACTCGACCACGGCGAGACGCTCTACGGCGACTTCCCGTACCAGCTATTTTCCGTATGCAGGCTGCTGTATGAAGAGTCGGCGCGGCTGTTCTACTCCGAGGCGCGGCTCGAAGTCGTATACACGGCGCCCGGGGGGTTCGATCCTGTCCAGCGGCTCGGCCCGCTCGCAATCGCTTCGCTGCGTAACCTCGTCATCCGCTTGAATCTCCATTGCTGTGCGGGGGGCCCAGCCTGCACGCTTCCCGAGCATCGCCGTGCTGAGTGCTACTCAATCTGCAGGATTGGAGGCCACGACGAGCCCCTTGGCAAACGCCCCGGAAGCCGTTACGATCGTTGCGCCTGGCAGAGTCTCCGCGATGTCTGTGCTCATCTCGCACGTTTCCTCCCCGCCAACCAGCTCAAGCTCACCTTCGCCTGCGAGGTCAGGGACTACGGGCTTGCGACCAAGCTAATGGAGGCTCTGCTGCAACTACCATCCTTGCTGTCGTGCACCATCGCTCTTTCTCTCGCCCCGGATCCTCAGCTCCGCGAGCTGGCGCAAGAAACGCAGGCCAGGTTGGCAAACCCATCGCTGCGAGTGCGCGGCCTTCCACGCCATTTCGGCTTGCGAAACCTACCGCGGGAAATACAGCTCGAGATTCTCCGCAACTCGGACTTGGTCGCACCATTCCACCTCAGCTTCAGCCGGGAATCAAACCAGCCATCCAAGCGTCCTACCCTCTGCGTACACTGGGAGCCACTCCAACACCTTACGAGCATACCTGTTGTGTGCTGCTGTTCGTCCAGCGCCCATTCTTCGTCAGGCTGGACCTGTGACCATTGGCATTTTCCTGACTCCTTGTTTCTGGTCGACCGACAGATGGAGGAAGACGCCAGAGTCATCATGTACTCTGAGAACAGCTGGGTCTTTTACGACATCGCTGATATGATTCCTGCTTGGAAACATAGGCCGCCACCCACACCTCAATCGATACCGCTGGACAGGATGCAAGCCAACGTGTCGCGATTCTTGGCCAACGCGCGACGAATCCAGGTTCATGTTTCAATTCGGGCCTTAGCCTTACCTGGGAGCAAGTCTCGCCAAACGTGTATGGGTTATCTCAGCACGTTGCTCGAGGGGTGCGTGCCGGAGAAGTTACGCTTAGTTATAGAACTAGATCACCCAGCGCACCCGGCTGTGGGCCTCGGCACGATGCTAGAGTCATGGCAGTGGAGGGACCAGCAACTCATGCTCAGATGCCTAGCGGTCGGCCTCCGGGGCAGGCGCTTACGAGAGTTCGCAGTTGGTTTCCAAAGGAAACATTTTGATACTGGCGACTATCCCGGGTATCCCTATCGGGTCAATTGCCACGTTGGCGGCCAGCTGCTGGACTTGCTCGAGGTCGAGATCGAGGACGATTTTTCCGAGAGAGAACTTTCTCCGTCGCATCATCATCTCGAAAACCTCAGGCTTGCCGCTAGAAGGGTTCCCGTCAAGATTCACTCGGATTTTGACTGGGAACAGGCGAGCTACGAATGTCCGATATGTGGCGGTCGCCCCGCACCAAACACGTTATTATACCATGGGTGATACAGGTAATCGCATATCAGCCTGTGTTATCCCATGACGTCTGAGCACTAGATGTTGATTTTGTCCAGCTGTGTCTGCAGAGTTGGGTCAAGGCCACAAAACAAAGGGGCTATTTTTAGATAGCACACCTCCTCAGAATTAGGTTCCCGAACAAAGACGATTTACCCAGGTCCATTGTTGCGTTGTTCAAACAATACCCTTCTTGTACAGACAAAGAACCCCCCAGCTTATATATGCATTGTCTCCCTCGACTCGAAGAACCTCCCCATTGACTCGTATAGAACTCGAACTGCTCCTCGCTCGACTCGAGGATCACACCAGCTTGAACCGCACCTACGCTACAGACTAAGTATCAAAGCTCAACCCTTTCCCTACTCACTTCACAACAGAAACACAATGGGTGTCCCCTTAGCCTGGTGTCGCGGCGGCCAAGACCCCCGAGGCTACCTTGTAGGAATGGGACCACAACACATCATCAACCGGGCCGACAACACCACCACCGTCGCCCTCGCCATGAGCTTCACCACCCCCGACATCTACGCCTGCAAGCTCGTCCGGCCACTCCCCTCGGATCCCTCTCCTCTCACCTCCCCAGACGCCACCACCGGCCTCAAAGTCTCCCCCGACATCACTGAGCACCCCGACTTCAAATTCCTCAGCCAAGTCTCCCACCCGCACATCGTCCGCTACCACGACCTGTGCCCCGCCGACTCCCTCCTCATCACCGAGTTCTGCGAGCGCGGCCACCTCCGGCCCGACCCGGACCTCCTCGGCCCCACCCCGCAACACGTCTGCACCACCCTCCTGCAAATGACGCACCAGATCCTCCTCGCCCTGGCCTACCTGCACGACCAAAAGGGCATGATCCATTTCAACATCCACCCCGAGAACATCCTCATCAAAGGCGACCGTCCCGACGAGCTGCGCTTCAAACTGTCCAACTTCAACCAAGCCACGTCCAAGTACGCATTCCACTACCGCGGCCGCAAACACAACCCCGCCGGGATGTTCACCCCCCCGGAGCTCCTCCCCGGCTCCGTCACAGCGGATTACACCACCGCCGACCGAGCCGACATCTGGGCCCTCGCCTGGTCTGTCGTCTCCCTCCTTCTCGGCGACGCAGTCTCCCCCGCTGACTCCGTGCAAGTCATCAGCCTCCGCCTCGCCAACTTCATGGGCACAGATACCGACGACCGGTTCGTGAAGCTCTTAGCGACGATGCTGACGGTCAATCCGAAGGAGAGACCTACGGCAGCGAAGTGTCTGGAGTGGATGAACTGGGCGTATGGCAGGCATTTCTTCAGGTTTAATCCGCTGTGTGCGGGGGTGGAGGAGGAGGAGGCGAAGCGGGAGAGGGGGTATGCCGAGGGGGTAAGGGCGAGGGCGTTTCCTTTTTCGATGGGGATGCGCGTGCCTGCGGCGGGAGGTGGGGTGACGGCGACGCTGAGGGAGAGTACGGAGTATTCGGGGTGGTCGATGTTGCCGCCGGGTGGGAGTGATGCGGTGGAGGGGATGGAGGTGGATGGGGAGGAGGAGGAGAGGAGGAAGAAGAAACCGCGGAGGGGGGA
>Ga0247760_1001219_pt1 | contig 24869 bp, 12 predicted proteins | sample UWRJL171409R4_FD_179936 | JGI IMG/M metagenome (GOLD analysis project Ga0247760, IMG submission 179936) | Plant litter microbial communities from Arlington Agricultural Research Station in Wisconsin, United States - UWRJ-L171-409R-4 | ecosystem: Environmental > Terrestrial > Plant litter >... | reverse complement strand
CGGGCTCGGTTGGGCGGGGAGTTTCAACAGGAGAAGGTTCGGTGTCGCCGGAGATAGCCGAAGCCATGAAGGATGAGGCGGTTGGGCGGGGAGCTCCACCAGGTGGAGCGCTGAGCGCATCAGAGGCCGAACCGACGAAGCGTGAGGAGCGCGCGGTGGCGGTTGAAAAACGGGGGCGTTACTTGGCTGTCGCGGTGCGGCGCGAAATTCACGATCGTGATCGCGGTCGGTGTGCGTTCGTTTCGACAGATGGCAGGCGCTGCGCTGCTCGGGCGTTGCTTGAGTTTGACCACGTTGAACCCCATGCCCGGTTCGGCGGGGCTGATGCCACGAACATCCGCTTGCTGTGCAGGGCTCACAACCTGCTTCATGCGCGAAACTGCTTTGGCGCCATGCATCTCGCAGCCAAAATCGCCGCTCGGAAGCGTTCTCACGCTGGCGGCTCGGCAAAGGAAGTGCCGCTCTGACCGGCAATCGTGGCGAGCGCAGTCGTGGGGCTCGGCGTTGAGCAGCGGGGTATCAGCGGGCATCAGCAGCGCACTTGCCGCGCAAAATGCGGTATTGCGACTGGTCCCGGCCTGCGACTCAAGCGAAGCAAGTGCCGCCCTGACGAGCGCAGTCATGGCGCGATCGTCGTGGGCCGTGCGCGGCGGGCGCAGCCGTCGTGGGCCGTGCGCGGCGGGCGCCGCGGTCGCGGGCCGTGCGCGGCGTGCGCGTCCGTCGTGGGCCGTGCGCGGCGTGCGCGTCCGTCGTGGGCCGTGCGCCGCGGGCGCGTCCGTCGTGGGCCGTGCGCGGCGGGCGCAGCCGTCGTGGGCCGTGCGCCGCGGGCGCGATCGTCGTGGGCGGTGCGCCGCGGGCGCGTCCGTCGTGGGCCGCGCGCGGCGGGCGCGTCCGTCGTGGGCCGTGCGCCGCGGGCGCGTCCGTCGTGGGCCGTGCGCCGCGGGCGCGTCCGTCGTGGGCCGTGCGCCGCGGGCGCGGCCGTCGTGAGCTTGCCGATTGGCGCGAGGACCACGAGGTGTTGAACGATTTAGCTCTGAATGCCTGGTAGGATTTGGCCGATGGTGGAGAGGTCGTAGTCGGTGGGCCAGGCGCTGGGGTCGCGGCCGTTGGTGCTGGTGGAGCCGTAGCCGGGTTGGTTGTTGCGTTCGTAGTCGGCGGGGGAGAGGCCCATGGCTTGGAGGGCGGTCACTAGGAAGCGATTGTGGGGAATGCCTTTGATCACGTTGCCGTCCTCTTGGGAGAAGTAGGCGCGGCCGTCCCAATCGATGTAGTCGAGGTAGCGGCCGGTCTTGAGGTAGCCGCCAGCGCTGCCGGCGAGTAGGCACGGGACGCTGTGGGCGATGTGATTGAAGCCGAGTTCGTTGCCCCAGTAGACGAGCGAGTTGTCGAGCAGGGTTTTGCCGCCGGCTTCGCTGACGTCGAGCTTTTCTAGCAATTTTGCGAATAGCTCTTGGGCGATCCAGTGGTTGATTCCGGCGAGCATGCGGCGTGAATTTTCGTTGCCGAAGTCGTGGGCTAGGCCGTGCCAGGTGCCGCCGCTGGCATCTTCCGAGTGGTAGTGGCCGGCCAGCTTGGTTTCGCTGGGGTCGGGGCCCGGGCCGAGCGCTTTGTGTACGCCGATCGTTACCAGGCGCGTGCGGTCGCAGGCGATGCCGGCCACGATCAAGTCCAGGAATAGCTCCCATTTCTTCTGAATGTCGCCGGGATCGGTGCCGCTGTTGTTGGCGAGCGAGCCTGGTTCGGCGGGTTTGGTGCACGAGAGCATCGGCGTGCTGGTGGTGAGCTTGGCTTCGATCTCGGCGAGGAAGCCGATGTGCTGCTCCACCTTGTTTCGGTCTTCCGCGGAGAGTCGCGGGCTCTGTTTGAGCGCGCGGTATTGTTCGACGACTTTGTCGACCAATAGCGCGTCCGGATCGGGCAGGGCGGGGCCGGCGCTGGGCGTGTCGCTCGAGCCTGCGAACAGGTCGTTGAAGACGTCGCGTGGGTTGGTGCGCGCCTTCAGTTGCTCGACCGCGGCGCCCGGCTTGCCACCGTCCGAGTAAGACATGGCATCGACCACGCCCTGCGATACATGCAGCGAACGCAGCCCCGGTGTACCCTGATAGAACTTGGGCGAGTAGGCCAGCACCTGGTCGATGGTGGGCACGTCGGTCAGCGAGTCGGCGTCACACGGCGTGGCCTTGGTGCACGACGAGAAGTTGCCGAGCAGGCCGCCGAAGTTGTGATTGACCGAGGGCAGGAAATCCAGGCCTCGGATCAGGGTCAGCTTGTCCAAGAATGGATTCAGCTTGGGGCCCAAGATGCCGGAAATGCCCTGGTCGGTCTTGAAGTCCGACAGCGGCGCCCAGGTGTAGCCCGCGCCCGAAACCAGCTTTTGGGTGAGCAGGGTCGTGCCGTCGCCGCGGCTGTCTTTGTACTTCGAGTTTTTCAGCGCGTAGCCGTTGCCGGTGAAGGCCGGGTACCACTGCTTGATCAGCTGCGTGCTGAAGCTCTTGAAGACGATCAAGCGCTTGGGTGAAATCGCGGCTTGCGCCTCGGCCGCCTTGGGCAGCAAGGATTGCAGGAACGGCAGCGCGAGCAGCGCTCCACCGGCGCCGCGCAAGAAGATCCGCCGCGATACGCCGTCTCGCACGAGGCCCTTCATTGGGGTCCCACCTTTCGCTGAAAGAAGCTCGAATATTGGGCCAAGCGCCGGAATGCGCCGCCCAGGCCGACCGCCGGAGCTTTCAAGCCCGCTGCCAGATCTTGCACCACGCATTCATCCAAGGTGCTCTCGCTGGCAGCGCGCCGAACCGCAAATTCGAAGTAGCGCTCCGCCAAGCAGGCCTCGACCTTCTGGCTCGCCACTAGCCGCTGATTGAGCTCGGCCGCGTCCGCCACCGGGCTCTGATCGTCGCGCGTGATCTTGGGCACGGCGTGGCTGTCGATCGGCAGCTCCGCCAGCTTTTTGCCGGTTTTCTCGTCGAAGATCTGCTCGACCGTGCGGTAGCGACCGAGCGCGTCGAAAGACTCGAGCGCGTAGCCGATGTCACTGAAGCTGCCGTGGCAGGTCTGACACAAGGGGTTGCCTTCGACCTTGGCCTGAAAGCGTTGGCGCGTGGTCTGTGCGCTGCTGGGGATCGGTGGATCGAGTGAACCCGGCGGCAGCGAATTCGGATCCGGCTGCGGCAGCGGATCGCACAACAGCGTGCGGCGCACGAAGGCGCCGCGGTGAAACGGGTTGGTCTGCTCCAGGTTCGACACGAGCAGCGCCGCGCGCTGCAATAGCCCAACGCGAGTCGGCGGCAGCTTCGGGTATTGTCCCTGGCCGCTCCAGGCTGAAACCCCATACAACCGCGCCAAATCGGCCGATTTCGTGACGGAGAGATCGGTCGTCAGCAAGTCCGAAAGCGTGGCGCTCTTTTGGAACGTGAACAGCGAGGTGAGATCGCGCACTTCTTGCACCATGTCGGCGTAGTGGTCGTGGCCTTTGACGCCCAAGGATTCGCCCTCGGCCAGCGCTTGTAAGGCCGGGCGCGTGCTCTCGAAGCCGGTGAATTTCTCGAAGCGGAACCATTCGCTCCAAAAGCTCCACAGTGTTTGCTGCGTGCGCGGATCGGCGAACACGCGTTCGAGCTGGGCGGCAAAGCCGGCGTCGCTGGCGAGCGAGCCGTCCTCGGCGGCCTGGAGCAGCTCGCTGTCCGGCATGGTTTGCCAGAAGGTGTAGGACAGCCGCGAGGCGATCTCGTACGAGGTCAGCTGCAGCACGTCGTCCCCGGAAGCCAGCGCCTGGCCGTCGATTTCGAGCTGGTGCACGAAGGCTGGAGACGAAAGCGCCACCACCACCATCGCGCGGATCGCCTGCGCGGGCGAGCGCGCGCCGTCGTTCAAAGCCGCGAAGTCGGCGCGCTCTTCTTGCGAGAGTGGCCGCCGATAGGTGAGTTGCACGAAGTGATCGAGGAAGCCATCGACGCAGCTCGCGCCGAGCGTCGTTTGCCCGGCGCAGGCGCCGGCCACTTTGGTCAGCAGCGTCGGATCGTTCACCAGCGCGTCGCCCAGCGCGCGCCCGACATTGAAATAGCCCTGCACGTGCTCGAGCGCGGTGCGCTGATCCAGGCCGCGAAAGCCGTCGCCCAAGCTGTCGTCCGGGATCGAGGCGAGCGGGCCCTCGATGATTGGCAGCGCTGCGCCTGCGCCTACCGCGTCGAGCAGATCTTTGACCGTATTTCGGTATTGCAGCGTCGAAAGCCGAAGCAACGGCGATACGCCGGGCTTGGCCGTCTTGTCGCAACTGACGGTCACTCCGCCGGGGTTGCTTCCAATGGGTACCGCGCCCGCCGCGCCCGAGCCGGAGCCGCTGCTGCCACCACTGGCCGGTCCCACCGCGCGCTCGTCAGTGGCGCCTCCGGTGCAGCCCAGCGCGAGCGCGAACAAGGTCGCGCCCGCGATCGGTCGAAGCAGCGGTTTGTTTGCGGTCATAGCTGCTCCAACGGCTAGGTGAGGTACGGCAATAGGTCGTTCAAGCTGCGCTCGACTCGCTTCATGGCGGCTGTCCTCCGCTCAGGCCGCAACGCGCGCCACGCCCTCCGCCTACACCTCCCACATCGCTGCCCTGGCCGAGCAAATCCGCGTTTTCGCGGCCAGTACAAGCGATCATCGCTGCGCCCAGCGCTAGCCTGGGAGCGGCCAGGTGAGGGTGGGCGGAGCAGGCGATGGAGCGTCACTGGCAGGTATGAACCCTGTGCTGCCGCAGCCGGTTCAAAAAAGTTTGCGGGAGCGCCTGGTTCTAGAATCTTTCGATGGCGATAGCCGTCCCCGCCAATTGCTGGTGCTCAGCTGGTCGGTAGCGGAAGCTGGAGTCGAACGGTCGTACCGCCGCCCGCGCTCGACTCCACGGTGAGCGTGCCGCCAGCGATGATGGAGCGCTCGCGCATGCCGGCGATCCCGAGTCGTGCCGGGTGGCTGCTCGGGGGAGCCGCGTCGGTGTCGAAGCCCATGCCGTCGTCCTCGACGATCGCGAGCACCATGTTGCCGCGGCGTTCGATGCTCACGCTCACACTCTTTGCCGCCGCGTGTTTGAACACGTTGTTCATCGCCTCTTGAACCACGCGATAGAGCGTCGTCTCGATCACGCCCGGCAAGCGCGGCTCGTCGATCCCCGAGCTCAGGAAGTCGACCAGAATGCCGCTGCGTTCCGCCCAGGAATCCAGGTAGCCGCACAGGGCGCGGGACAAGCCGAGCTCGTCGAGCGCGGCTGGCCGCAGTTCGGACGCTAGTTGATGGATCTCGCGCCCCACCTGCTCGGCCGCCGCGCGAAGCTCACGCAGCTTGAGAGGAGTCTGCTCCGTGAGCGGGTTGGACTCCAGCGACTTGAGCCCGAGCATCAGCGCAGTGATTTGCTGCCCGACCTCGTCGTGGAGCTCGCGCGAGACGCGGCTGCGCTCTTCTTCTTGAGCGTTGACCAGCCGAATTTGCAGCTCGTGCCGCGCCTGCTGCGCTTGGCGGTGCATGGCCACCTCCGTCAGCAACGCGGAGTTGACGGCGTCGAGCTCGGCGGTGCGTTGTTGCACGCGTCCCTCGAGCTCCCGTTGGGCGTGCTCTACGGCCTCCTGCGCCGCATGCAGTTCGGTGACGTCGACGAACGTCAGTACCACGCCAGCGATGTGGTCGTCGTTGGTCCGATAGGGGAGCAGCCGCGCCAGGAAAAAGCGGCCGCCCTTTTCTCTGATTTCTCGTTCGATGGGCACCAAATGCTCCAGCACCTTGCCCGCGTCAGCCAACAGCTCCGGATAAACGAGGCGATGGCGAAGGTGGGCGAGGGGGCGACCGACGTCGGTGGCGATCAGGCTGAATAGCTCCACGGCCGAGGGCGTGAAACGCATGATGTGCAGCTGGCGATCGAGGAACACCGTGGCAATCGCCGTGGCGCCCATCAAGTTTCTCAAGTCACTATTGGCGTTGGCGAGCTCATCCACGTTGCCCTTGAGCTCTAGGTTGACCGTCGTCAGCTCCTCGTTGATCGATTGCAGCTCCTCCCGGCTGGTCTCGAGTTCCTCCGTCGCCGAACGGAGCTCTTCATTCATGGCGTGCAGCTCTTCGTTGCTCGCCTTGAGCTCTTCGGTGGATGCTTCGTGCTCCTCGACGATGTCCCGCCAGTGTTGCTTGACCTGCTCCAGCTCGCGTTCGAGTTGGCGCACGAGGGGCTGCTCGCCGTCCCGCACCACGGGCATCGTCGCGCCGTTGGGCTCGTGCACGTCGAGCGTGATCAAGTACAGGTCCGGAGCCAGCGCTGCCGCCGGAACCACGCGGATGTCCACTAGCTGCTGGGTTTCTCCGTTGTCAATCGCGAGCGTGTTGGCGGTGGCTGGCTTGCCGGACTGTCGCGCTCGGAACAGCGCGGCGCGCAGCTCCACGCGCAGCATCGGGTGCACCGAGCGAAACAGGTTGACGCTCGGCTCACCGCCCGTGAACTTCAAGAACGGACTGGCTGTTTCGGACAGATGCACGATGTCCGCTTCCTCGTTGACGATCAAGGAGGGCGGGCAGAGCTGCTCGATCAGCTTCAGATGGAGCTCACTCCAGGACAGCCGCTCCTGCGGAGCGCGCAGGGACGCGATCGTCGCGCCGCCGGTGAGGAACACCGCTCGCCGGGCGAGCGTGGCGCCCGCGTCCGCTTCCTGGAGCGCGCGCGAGCGCGCGAGTGTTCCGGCGCCCGAGGGCAGGGGCATGCTCGGGCGCGCCGTCAGGCGCGGCGCGTAGATGCGGTTCTTCTTGTCCACCACCTGAAACAGCTGGCTCGATTCCTCGGCTGACTCGGACGTGCCGAGGAACAAGCGCGCCCCTGGCCGCAGCGCAAAGTGGAACAGCGTGAACGCTCGCTGCTGCGCGGAGCGGTTCAAGTAGATCAACAGATTGCGGCACGAGAGCAGGTCCAGGCGGGAGAACGGCGAATCTTTCAGTAAGTCGTGCACCGCGAACAGCAGCATCTCGCGAAGCTCGCGCTTCACGCGGTAGCCGCGGTGCTCCTTGATGAAGAAGCGCTGCAGACGCTCGGGCGACACGTCGTTGCTGATGGTCGTCGGAAACAGGCCATTGCGCGCTTCTGTCAACACCTCCTCGTCGAGGTCGGTGGCAAAGATCTGCAAGCTGGGCGGCGCTTCCAGAGTTCGTGCGTATTCACTCAGCAGGATGGCGATCGAATACGCCTCTTCACCGCTGGCGCAGGCAGGCACCCAGACGCGCACCACGTCCGCTTGACTCTTGTCCCTGAACAGCTCCGGGATCTGGCCCTCCAGCGCTTCGAACGCTTCGCGATCGCGGAAGAAGTTCGTCACCGAAATCAGTAAATCTTGCAGTAAGGCGCCTGCTTCGCCGGGGTGCGTGCGCAAATACGAGAGGTACTCCGAAATCTGATCGACTTCGTTCACGTGCATGCGGCGCGCGATGCGACGCACGATCGTGGCGCGCTTGTAGTAGCTGAAGTCTCGCCCGGTTCGGGCGTGCAGAAATGCCAGCACCTCGCCGAGCGTCGCCTCGTCGCCGGATGGGCCGGGGCGAGGAATGGTCGGGTTTGGTCCCGACTCCGGCGGCAGCTGAATCCGTTTTTCGTGCGCTTGATAGCGTAGCAAGCGCTCGGGGATTTGAGCGGCGTTCAATACCCAGTCCACCATGCGCGTGGCGATCGCCGCGAGCGGCATGCCCCGGTGCTCGGCTTCGTCCGGATCTTGGGCGATGGTGAGGCCGCCGCGTTCCTTGATGCGCTTGATTCCGAGCGCGCCGTCTCCGTCTCCGCCCGACAAGACGATGGCTACCGAATGCGCGCCGTGCGTGTCGGCCAGGGAGCGGAAAAACAGATCCACCGTGAGTCGCTTGCCGTGCTCGTGCTGCAAGTCCGTCAGGCGCAAATGACCGTCGGTGAGCGACAGGAACTTGGCAGGCGGGATCACGTACACGTGATTGGGCAATATCTCTTGCCCCTGGCTTGCCTGCTGGACCGGCATGCTCGTGACGCGCTGCAAGACTTCGTCGAGCGAGCTCTCGTATTCTGGAGCCAGATGCAAGATCACCACGAATGCCATGCCCGAGTCGGCGGGCATGGCGCCAAAGAAGCGACACAGGGCAGGAATGGAGCCCGCCGAACCGCCGAGACCCACGACGCGGACCGATGGATTGACGCTCAGCGGTAGGGCGTGATCCAAGCCGTTTGCGTGTTCCTGCTCCTGCTCCTGCTCCCCGAGCTCGGGGTCCAGTGCGGTCTCAGGCGCCGGTTCCTGATTGCCCATGCCTCAATCTACCTGAGTGCTCGTTCCTGGTCCGCAGTTTGCTACTGTCCGGGAAATCACTGACGCGGGACAGCCCTGGCGTCAGCGCGGACCCAGCATTATGAGTGTAGGGCGTGGGGATGCGAGGTGAGCCATGGTGAGCCATGTGTCGAGTCATTTTTCCGTGTCGGAAGCCGCCCCGCGGAAGCCAGTGAGCGCTCCTCAGCCAGCCGCGGAGCGCCGGTTACGACTGCTACTCGTGGACGATCACCCGGTGCTCCGCGCCGGCTTGAAAGCCATGCTGTCCGCCGAGCCCGATCTGCACGTGGTGGCGGAGGCAGACAACGGCTCGGCCGCGGTCGAGCTGGCCGTGGCGTTAGTGCCCGATCTGATCCTGATGGACGTGACACTGCCGAGCGTGAATGGCGCCGAGGCCACGCGTCAGATCAAGCTCGCGCGGCCCGGGCTTTTCGTGCTCGCCTTGTCCGTGCATGAAGAGTTGTCGTTTGCGCGCATGTTGCTCGACGCAGGGGCCGGCGGTTATGCGCTGAAGCGCTCGGCGTGTGAGGAGTTGGTGCGCGCTGTGCGCATCGTCGCCGCGGGTGGAACGTACATCGATCCTTCGCTCGCGGGACAGCTGCTGCGCGTCGTTCCCCGTGGTCGCTCTCCGGCTCGCCTGGCGGTGGTGAGCTTGAGCGAACGCGAGACAGAGGTCGTGAAGCTATTGGCGGAGGGGTTGACGATGAAAGAGATGGCACAGCAGCTATCGTTGAGTCCCCGAACGTTGGAGACTTACCGCGCGCGTGCGCTCGAAAAGCTGGAGCTCAAGACGCGCGCAGAGCTGGTGCGCTACGCGATTCAATGTGGTTGGTTGGCGCAGTACTAATCACTTCCGCCCCACACAGTACTAATCACTTCCGCCCCACACAGTACTAATCACTTCCGCCCCACGCAGTCAGCGGCGCGCAGCGGGTTGTCAGTGAATATACGGACAGCCAATTTCGCCTTAGCGAGTACCGTTTGGCAGAGTAGCCGGGGCCCGTGTGGGGTTCGCGGGTCGAGGAGGCGAAACGGCAAATGAAAATCCTGATTGTGGAGGACGACGTTGACTCCGGTGAAGCGCTGCTGCAGCTGCTCACCGACGTCGGCCACGAAGTGAAGCTGGTCATGACGCCGACTCTGGCGGCCGCTGCCGCGCTCGAGTTGCGGCCCGAAGTTGCGATCCTGGACATTGGGCTGCCGGTGATGTCCGGCTACGAACTGATTCAAGTGTTGCGCGCGCTTCCCGAACTCAACGGATGTCGATACTTCGCCGCCACCGCCATGGTTGGTGGGGACGTCGTGAAGCGAAGCGTCGACGCGGGCTTCGAGCGCCACTTGACCAAACCGCTGCCCTTCACCCAATTGCTCCGAATCCTCGAGGCCTCGGCTGAGTCAGCGCACGGAGCTGCCGTCGGCCGAAAGGGACCACCGGAGTTCGACTGCATGTAGGTGCCCTTTTTGGCGTGGCTGCCGCGCCGGGGTTCGCGCCTACGTCGCTTCGGAATGGGTGCAACTTTCGAGCGACAGTGTTGCGAGCCGTCTCATTGCGATCCAGTTTTCGGCCTCAGAAGCGCTTTGGCTCGCGGTTTATCAGCCTCGAAGTATTTTATCACCCTCAAGGTATTCATCGGGCGTCGTTGCATGAGTGAAAGAAACGCTCGGATCCTCGCCAGCGTGCGTACGCGTGGTAGCCTCTTACAGTGCGTACGGATCAGCGTTTGGTCTCGCGGGGTTGCTCGGAGCGGACGAGCTCGTCTACTCCGCGGTTCGGTATGTTCGCCGCGCTCGGCGCGCTCGCGCTAGCAACCGCGTGCGTGTCAGGTTCGCTGGCTGACGGTCCCAAGCGGGAAGGCAGCGGCTCGTCGGCTGGAGCGACCTCGGGCGGGCCGCAACCAGGAGGAAGCGCCGGCAACGCGGGCAGCGGAAGCCCCGGCGGCGTGCCGAGTGAGGCGCCGCCCACCGGGCTGCCCACGGAAAGCGCTTGCAGCACTCCCGGAAGCCCGGGCCCGCGCGTGCTCCGCCGCCTCACCGCTCCCGAGTTTGCGGCGTCGATCGCGGATCTGTTTGGCGACAAAGCGACCCCCGTCGCGCAGGTCTTCAACGATCTGCGGGTGCTCGGCTTCACGGTCGATTCGAACACCCTGTGGGTGCAGGATTTGAACGCCGATCAGTTGATGACCAACGCCGAGGCGGTGGCGAGCTGGGCCGTGTCGACGAAGATGACGCAGCTGACTCAGCTAGCCACGTGCAGCACGAAGGACGCCAATTGCGCCAAGCTGTTCGTCAAGAATTTCGGGCGCAAAGCGTTCCGCACGGCGATCGCGGACAGCGATTCGCGGATCAAGCCGTACAGCGACTTGTTCATGGCCGAAGCCAGCTTCGCCGACGGCGTGTCCGCGGTGATCGCGGCCATGCTGCAGTCGCCGAATTTCCTGTATCGCAGCGAAATCGGCGCGCCGGGCGCGACGGGAACGACCGTTCGCCTCACGCCGTACGAGGTGGCGAGCAGCTTGTCGTATCTGCTGACGGGCAGCGCGCCCGACGATACCTTGCTCAAGGCGGCCGATGCGGTGCCGAGCGGGGACGCGGCTGCCTTGACCAAGATGGTCGACGATCAAGCCGCGCGCTTGCTCGCGCCGTCCGGTGCAGACCCGTTGTCAGTGCCCGCGCAAGACGCGCTGCTGAACTTCATGAGCGGCTGGCTCGGGCTCGATCGGCTGCAAACGACCGTCAAAGACGACAAGGTGCAGAAGCTGACCGCCGAGCAGCGCGCCGACATGGCGACCGAGACCAAGAAATTCATCTTGGACATCTGGGGCGCCTCCGCGAACAACACGGTGGGCGACCTCTTCAGCGCCAACTACAGCTTCTTGAATCAGAACCTGGCGAGCTACTACAAGCTGGACGCGAGCGGCCTTTCGACCACGTTCAGCAAGGTGACTCTGCCGAGCGGCCGCGACAGCGGCATCCTCGCCCAGGCCAGCGTGCTCGTCGGTTACGCGCGCGCGGACTTGTCCTCGCCGACGCAGCGCGGTCACCTCGTGCGTTCGCGCCTCCTGTGCCAAGACGTACCGCCACCGCCACCCGGCGTCGACACCAAGTTCGTCCCGAACGCGAATTTGAAGACGACGCGCGAGCAGTACCTCGCCGGTCACGCCGCCCCTGATCATCAGCCGTGCTACAGCTGCCACCGCGTGATGGATCCGATCGGCGTGGCGTTCGAACACTACGACGCGTTCGGCAACTATCGTACGACCGAAAACGGCGAGCCTATCGACGCGACCGGCACCATCTATTCGGCGAGTGCGCAAGACGGCGACGTCGCCATCGACGGGCTGTCGGGGCCGGAGGGCTTGCAGACGTACCTGGCCAAGAGCGAAAACGTGAAGAAGTGCATGGTTCGCTACTGGTCGTACTACGCGTTCGGCGTTGCCAGCTGGGCTCAAGACGGTTGCACCTACGATGCCATTCGAACCGAGGCCGCCAGTAATTCCTACTCGCTGAAGAGCGTGCTGTCGGCCATCCTCCACTCCCCGCGCTTCACCACGCGCGTGAACGACCAGTGATCGCCCAGGAAATCGCATGTACAACCTGAGTCGCAGACAATTGACCATCGGCGCCGGCGCAGGGCTCCTGCTGGCGCCCTTCGTCTCGATGCTGAGGGCAGGGCCGAGCCGCGCGGCCACGACCAAGCAAGCCAAGCGCCTGCTCGTATTTTGCACCATGGGCACCAAGCCGGACAGCTGGAAGCCCACGGTGTCGGGCGAGAGCATCAGCGCCTGGAGCGCGATGACCCAGCCGCTCAGCGCGATCAAGGACAACGTGCTGCTGGTCGAAGGCTGTCCCGCCAACCCCTCGGGCGACGGCCATGGGTCACCCGCCGGGCTCACCGGCCAGGGTAACGGCTATTACGCTGTGAACAACGTGCAGCAGCTCGCGATCTCGGTCGATCAATTCGTGGCCGACAAGCTGAAGAAGGCGGGCATCAATCGTCCGCTCGCCTCGCTCGTGCTGGGCGCGGATACCACCGGCGGCGTCACCATGTCCTATCGCGGCGGAAAGGCGGTCGCGCCGATTGCCTCGCCGTCTTCGGCGTTCAGCACCGCGTTCGGCAGCGTGAGCAGCGGCGGCGGCATGATGACGGGCGGCGGCACCACGCCCATGCCCGATGCCGCTTTCAAGCGTCGCAAGAGTATTCTGGATCTCGTCAAGGGCGAGATCGGAGACGTCAGGAATCGCGTCGGCAAGTCCGAACAGGACAAGCTCGACGCGCACTTGGAGTCCATTCGCTCGCTCGAAAACAAGCTGATGCAATCCGGCAGCGGCAGCACCGATGGCGGCGGCAATCCGAACGCCGCCAAGGCTTGCGCGGGTCTCGCCAAGCCGAGCGACGCCAGCGGCGCCCACCCGGCCATCGCCAATGATGTTCTGCACATGGACATTTTGGTCAACGCGCTGGCCTGCGATATCACGCGCGTCGGTGTGATTCAGTTCGGCACCGACCAGGGGCTGCAGGTCGACTTGCCGAACCTCCAGGGCGATCAGCACAACGGCTTCATTCACTCGGGCGCAGGCGAGAACTTCAAGAGCTTGATCGCCTTCGAAGCGTGGCTGGCGACGCAGTTTGCGAAGCTCGTCACCGATCTCAAGAGCAAGCCAGATCCGGACGGCGGCAGCGGCACCCTCTATGATTCGACGCTCGTCGTTTGGGCGCGGGACATGGGCGACGCCGTGAACCACGACATGAAAGACATGCGCTTCGTGCTCGCGGGCGGGGCAGGCGGCTACCTGAAGCAGGCGGCCGGTGGGCGCTACGTGAACGCTGGCGGCGGAGCCAGCAACCGCCACGAACGGGTGCTTCTGAACGTGATCGAGGCGATGGGCATCACGGACTACGCGGGCTTCGGCGATCCAGGTTTTTCAGGCAAATCTCCGCTGCCGGGCATCGCGGCAACCTAGCCCGGTGTGCGCGTCGCGCTGAGCTGATCGTGCACTATCGACCGCGGGCGGCAGCAGACGCGCCGCCCGCTGGCTAGGTATCGTTCACTGACCGAGCACGGGTGCCATCCACGGCACGTCAGTCGGCCGCGTCTCTGCCTGGAGTTCAATAGCCCAAGCTCGGTCGGTCAGGCGCAGGTAGTTCGTGGTCATCCGCTCGTGGTACGCGAAGGTGACGCCCGCATAGGCGCGCGGACCCTGACAAGTGTCGACGGTCGTGACCATCAACCGGGGATAGCCGGTGCCGACGTGAAGCACGTTGCCCACGACATTCCCGTTTTCGTCGGCGGGCTGAGAGTGCACGTCAGCGATCGTCGGAGACGCCATCATCGACGTCAAGGGCATGAAGTAGAGGTCGGCGAGCCAGCCATCCGGCGCATCGATGGTGGTGCAGGTGACATCCTGCTGGATGATGCGTACGGCACGATTGACGAACGCCAGCTGCTCGGGGCTGAAGGGCGTGCCATCCCGTTGGTTCTTGGCCATCCCTTCGAGCGTGGTGAGCGCGCTGGCGAGCTTGGCGAAATAGCTGCGCAAGCTGGCGCTCTCGACCGACAAGGACTCCTCCAGCAGGTTCGCGAGCGCGACTCCTCGTTCGGCGAAGAGCCGCAGTTTAGCGTAAAATTCGGGGTACGGATCGACGTAGGCGTCCGGGTACGCGCAGGCCGGTACTCCCGTATACGATTGCTTGGCGTAGAGCAGCGTGTCGTGGCGCAGCTCCGCCCACGAACCCAGTTGTGTATTCAGGATGCGACGGCCCCAAGCTTGGGTGCCTGTCACTTCGGGCATGCCCTGGCTCGCGGGCTTGCCGACGTTTGCTCCTGGGCTCAGCGCTCTCAGCGCGGAGAACCAGAGGTTATACAAGTTGGCGTTCCAGAAATCCGCGCCGTGCGCGTCTGCGAGCACCCGGGCGCTCTCCAGCGCGCCGGGGTAACCCGCGAACTTGCCGAGCTCCGAGTCGAGCAAGGGCAGCGCTTGGTCGTTGCCGAGCGCCGAGAACGCGACGTCGAGCGGGTTGGGCATCATGCGCTTGCTGGGCAGGCGGTCATACACGACCTGACTGAAGACGTGAGAATCGAGCACGTAGCGCTGTCCAAACAGCGCAAAGCTGCGCGCGAGCGGCAGGGTCGGGACGACGCCGTCGTTGACCATGATCTGGCTGGCGATCCGCTGGATCCCATAGCCGCCGGCGCGCAGCGCGGCTTCGACCGTGGCGTCGCTGGCCGCCCGCGCTCCATCCAGGCCACCCAGATCGGCGAGCAGCGAGTCCAGCTGGGTGACGCTCAGCGTGTCGCTCTCGCCCAAGAAAGCCTGCAGCGCGGTGTCCACCTTTCGAAAGCGGCTCAACTCTTGGTCACTCATGGTCTGCCGCAAGAGCAGCATCGCGTCGTATTGCGGGCGCAAGAAGCGCTGCGTTCCGTCGCTGTTCGTCTCGATCAAGCGAAAGTCCGTGCGGCCGAGCCAAATCATGGCCCGGAAGTAGGCCGAAAGCGCGGCGTCGTCGGTGTAGTGGCCGCGCGGCGTGAACTGCGAAGCGTCGAACTCTCGCTGGGCGCCGAACAGCGTTACCGTCGCTTGCCCGGATGCCGTTGTCGCTAGCTGGTACAAGTCCTGGACGGTCTTGACATCCGCCCCCGCGACCGGCGGCACGTTGGTCCCCTTCAGCAGCGAACGTGCCAGAGTCAGATACAGATCGAGGTCCGCCGCGCTGGCAGGATTTTGCGCGGCGAGGCTCGGTAGCCGCGCGTGCATCGACTCGAGCATCTGCGTGACGTTCGCCATCAACGCGTTCTCTTCGGTGACCTTCAGCACGGAATCGTAAGACGAGTGCACCGCTTCCAAGATGGCGTCCGCGCTGATGTAAACGGGCAGGTCCTCCGAGTAGATGGCGACGTAACCGCCAATGAAGGTGGGGAAGGCGCTGCGTTTCGAAATTACGAAGCCGTTAGTACCCAGGTGCGCCAGCTCGTCGTCATTGAGCGCGAGCGCGGAGGCTTGGATGAGGTCCAAGAATTGGCTGGTTCGCGGATCGTACGACAGCGATGGAACCTCACTCAACGCATGCTTGGCGAGCAATTCTGGCGCGCCGAGCCCCCGGCTCGCATTGAGTTGGGTGCTGAGCTGGTCGAGCTCTGCCTGCTGTGCGGAGTTCAAACCGAGCGCGCTCTGGCTGCTTGGCTTGCCCGCGTGGCCTGCGCCCGCCTGTGCCGGAGCACCTGAGCCATTGCCCCCGCTGCCCTGGATTTCGGTCGAAGTCGAACCGCAGCCTGCCGCGAGCAAAACCGCCAGGCACCCCATCGTTCTTCGCAACACCATGGGGCTAATTAGAGCAAACTTTGTGCCGCTCGGGTCGAAGCAAAACTGCGGGGATCCTAGGCGAACCAAATCCGTTCAATGTGCCAGTGCGAAATTTCTCGGCACACATTGGCACAGCGTCGGGACATCGCGCCCGTTCGCCTGCGTCTCGATCGTCCGGCCGCTTCGCGCATGGTGAAAGCCATCCGCTTGCGCACTCCTCGTGTGAGGGCGCGGCTTTATTTGAGCGTGGTTTGCCCGAGTAAGAGGCTCGTGTCTCCCTTTCGGAACTCGGCTTCGAACACCGCTCCGGGCGAGACGCTGCTGCTCGCGACGCTCGCTTCGAGTGTCGTTGCCTTCGTGGCCTCGGCGACTACGTCTTTCTCGGCGATCACCGCGCCGTTGAGCCGCAGGATGGCTTTGACCGTTTGGTTCGGCACGGTCAGCGTTGCCAGCGCAGTGAGCACCGTGTTCGCTCCGCTCGTCGAACGCGCGAGGGACAATGCGCCGTACTCGCTCGCCGAAGTGATCTCTTTCAGACCCAGGGTAGGTAGGTAGCTGTCAGTCCACTTGCGAACTTCACCCGCGGCCATCGTCGCGCGGCTCCAAAATTCCGGAGTAATGCCGTGCCACATCTCGATCGTGGGTCGGAGCCACTGAGCGCTATCCTCAATATCGGTGTTCACGCTGTCCTTGCCGAACGTCCACAGCTTGAGTCCCGGAATCGCCACGGGATCAGACACGCACAGGATGCCGATGTCGTTGTCGTAGTTGATCAGGCCGGACCAATTGGCTTGGTACTTGGGGTTCGCAAAGGCCGTGCCCTGCTCGACCCAGTTTTCGAAGCGGGACAAGTTGTTCCACTTGAATACTTCGCCGCTGACCCGCTCTTCGGCCTTGCCAAACCAGCTCCACGAGCTTTCGAGCAGGTGCACTTGGTCCATTTGGGCGACAATCCGCGTGTTTTGCGGGATGGCGGTTTGTCCGGGAGTAGATCCGGGAGCCAGGGTCGTCACCGTCCAATACTCGAACTTGGGGATGGCGCTGGTTCGGGTATTGGTGAGTTTAGTGTCCAGCTGCAGACTCGAGCGACCGGCTCGCAGCGTCACCTCCAGCTCGACCAGCACGTCGGTGCGGCCCACGTCGTAGCGCGCCGGTACTCCAGCGGCCAGGGCCTGGTCATCTCGCCGCGACATGCGCACCGTGATCGCCTCGGGGCTCTCGCTGACGATCGCGAACTCATACGGTTGATTCCAGTATTTGCCGTGTTCAGGCTCGGGAAAGCTCGGGAAGATGCCGCCCAGGATCACGAGGTAGTCGTAGTAGAAGATGTCCTGCAGCATCAGGTACGGCGTACCGATCGGGTTCTGATACAAAAGTTCGCGCCCCGTCGGCTTGTGCACGATGCTCAAGATGCGTCCCCCGTAAGAGGGCAACAGCGTGACCTTCAGGAAGCCGTTCTCCAGGACCACGGTGTCAAAGGTGGTGCTCTTGAGTTCTTGCCCAGGGGTAGTTGCACCGCTCCAGACGTTGCTCGCGTTGGTCTCGGTGGGGAAATGCCGAAAAGTAAACTTGCCGTTGGTTCGCGTGACGGCATCGCCCTGACTGCTCGTGCCCGCACCGCCCACGGTGCCGCCCGCACCGCCCGCACCGCCCTGCGCCGCGCCCGAGCTGCCGGTCGCGGTCCCGGCTGAGCCACCACTGCCGCTCCCGCCACCGCCCGTTGCGAGACTGCCCGCCGTCGGCCCCGCACCGCTAGCCGGGGGTGCGCTCGTGCCTCCGCTGCCCGCGCCGCTCCCGCTCGGACCGCTCGTGCTGCTGGTACATGCCGGGCTGGCCAATGACAGTACGCAGAGCATGGCTCCCGCTCGAGCCCCGGTGAAAGCGTAGTCTAGTCTGGAATTTTTCATGCGACGGCTCAGTTGGCCCCCGAGCTCGAAGAGCTCGTTCAAACCTGAAGTAACACGCCGCGCGCAGGCTCGCCAGTCGCTCGCTGCAACGCCTCCACGTACAATCGCAGCTGCTCCGCGTACGGGCCGCTCGTCGCCACGATTTCGTCGGTCTTGAAGTCCACCACCAGCCACTCGCCCTCGGTGCGGTAAGCCAAGTCGATCACGCCCTCGACGATGCTGCCGTCGCTGCGCTGTTCGGCCACGACGACCTCTCGGCGCGCATCGGCGGAGCGCGCGGCCGCGCGCAGCAGCGGATGTGCCAGCGCCGCGGCCGCCGCGTCGACGGCAGCGGTCGTTTCTTCTTCGAGCGCGCCGAGCAAGCGCGAAAGTGAGGCAGACAGCGCGGTCAATGCCAGGCGATCCGCGTCGAACGGCGCGTGAGCGAGCAGCGCGTGTACCAGTGTTCCGAAGCGCGGCCCACGCGGTCGGCCTGCGCGGCGCAGCTCAACGCTCTCCACGATGGCCGTGGCGGGCGCGCTGAACGGCTGCTTGGAGAGCTCGGTCATGGTGCGAGCAACGACGCTCGGGCGGCTACCGGCTGCTACCGTGGCGCGCCGGCGTTCCAGCCACTCGGCGTACTGGGCCACGCCTTGCGACGAACGCGCGGACTCGGCGAGCAGCTTTTGTTGTCGCACGCCGCCGAGGGGCGGCGCACGCAGGCGCAGCGTTGCCGGATCCCACCACACCACCGGGCTGCCCGATTTCGAGCGATGCAAACCCGGCGCGACGGCATCCTCCGGCGTGGCTTGGGTTTGGGCGGATCGGCTGCGCACGCTGTCACTGCCGAACGGTGGGCAACCTGGGGCGGGGGAGGGATCTTGGCGCTCGCCGTCGTTTGGATAGAGCGCGGGCGCGAGCACGTCACACCAACCGATGTCGACGCTGCGTGCATTGAGATCGCCGATCGTGGGCACGACCAACAGATCGCGTGCCCGCGTCGCAGCGACGTAGCTGAGCCGGATCAGCTCGGCGTCGTCGTGGCGGCGTGCCAGCTCCTGATTCTCGATTAGCTCGGAGGGCCGGCAGCCGCAGATGGCGTGCGCGCTCAGCTTGCGCGTGGCATCCGTGAAGCGGAACGCGCTGGCGGTTTTGGAGGGAGCGGTCGGATCGCACAGGATGACGACCTGGAATTCGAGCCCTTTCGCCTTGTGCACGGTCATCAAGCGCACGCCCTCCGTGCCTTCTTCCACGATCGGCGCTTCACCGCCTTGCCCGCGCTCCGCCTGTTCCTCGAGCGTCTCGACGAAGGCGCGGAAGGACGTGCCGCCGCGGCCGTCGAAATTGCGTGCCAGATCGACGATGGCCAAGGCATTGGCCAGCGCTTGCTCGCCGCTCGGCCACATCGCGAGCGACGCATGAGAGCGGGTCGCGGAAAGCAAGCGCTCGACCGTATCCGCGACCGGGCGTCGATTGCGCTCGAGGTTCAGCTCACGCAAGAGCTCGAGGCCGTCGATCACCGTCGGGTGCTTCGCCCGCTGTTCGTCGTCGAAGCGCGAGAGCGGCATCAGGCGCGCAAAGTCAGCGCGGAAGCAGAGCAGCTCCTCGTCGCTCACGGCCAAGAGCGGGCCGCGCAGGAAGGCGTACACGCTGAGCTCGTCATCGGGCCATTCGATCGCCTCCAGCGCCACCCGCAGCGCAACCACCTCTTCACGGTCGTGAAAAGAACGTCCACCCACCAAAATATGCGGAATTCTACGGCCTTCTAGGGATTGCACGTAGGCGCGCGTGGTGTCCCCATAATAGGACTGAAAGCGCTTGAACAAGAGGCAAATGTGGCGCGGCTTGATCGGCACGAGACCGCTCTCGTCGCGCACTCGCCAGCCGCTGCTCTCGAGCAGCCATTCCACGAACGCGCCCACCGCCTGCGGGTAGGAGTTGGACACGGCCGCCTTGGTCGGCTTCCACCAAGTTCCGTAGGGCTCGGGCACCGGTAGCGCGATCACGCCGGGTTGCGCCGCGAGCTCCGGGCGGTGCGCCGCGAGCGCGACGTAGTCGGCTTGGCTGCCATCCTCCGACGCCACCATCGCCTCCGCGAAAGCCGTATTTACGGCGGCCTGAATCGACGGCACCGAGCGGAAATTGGTGGTCAAATGCAAGAGCTCGGCGCCCTGCGCCAAGAGCTCGGCTTTGACCCGCTCATAGAGCGTGACGTCGGCGCGGCGAAAGCGATAAATGGCTTGTTTCGGATCGCCGACCACGAACAGCTTGCCTCGCTTGCTGCGCACCTCGCGATAGTCCGTAGCGTCGGCGGAGTCACTGGCCAGCAGCATCAAGATCTCGGCCTGAAGCGGATCGGTGTCCTGGAACTCATCGACGAACAGATGGCTGAAGCGGTTTTGCAGCTGCTCGCGCACGCTGCGGCTGCTCTTAAGCAGGTCGCGCGTGCGCGACAAAAGATCCACGAAATCGAGCGCGCCGAGGCGCTGCTTTCGCCGTTCGCGTTCGTGCACGACGCCGAGCAGCTCCTGCCGCAGGTGAGCTGCCAGATCGGCTTCGGCCAAGTCCACGAAGCGTTGCAAGCTTTGCGTCAGCTCGTCGCGTTCGGCGATCACGGCGCTGCGATCGAGCGACTGCCCGTACAATCTCCCGGAGCCCGTGGCGCGAATCGTACGCTCCTTGCTGCGCAGAAATTCGGCCAGCTCGACCTCGAGCGCGTCGTAGTAGTCCCGCTTCGTGACGTAGCCGGCCTCGCGCTTGTCCAGCTCTTCGACGAAGGACTGAAACTCAGCCATCGCGCGCGCCAATGGGTCGGAGGCACGGAGGGCCATGTTCTTGAAGCTGCCCAGGGTCCGGAAGCGCAGCACCAGCTCGTCGAGCAACGGCTCGCGCTCGAAGTCGGGGAACGCCCAGGCTGTATCGAAATCACGGTATTCGACCAGATCACGGCAGGCGCGCAGCAATTCCTCGCGCGGCGTGCTGCGCTCCGCGCGCCAGTTGCGTCGCCGGAGCATGCGCCGAAGGCCCGCGCCCGGATCCGAGAGCGCGCGCTCGAACCAATGCCGGAAGGCCTCGCGCAGCAGCGCTTCGGCGGCTGTTTCGTCCAGCACCGCGAACTGCGGATCGACGCCCGCATCGACCGGTCGCTCGCGCAACAAATCGGCGCAGAAGCCGTGGATGGTGTTGATGTGTGCCACCTCGAGGGCGGCTAGGGCATGTTCCAAGTGCACGCGTTGTTCGGCGCTCTCGGCTTCGTGGCGCGCGCGATCGAGCTCGGCACGCAGCCGTAGCTTCATCTCGCCCGCGGCCTTTTCGGTGAAGGTGACCGCGACCACTCGATCCAGGGTGGTCATGCCGGAGCGGATCACGGCCACGATGCGCGAGATCAGCGCCGTCGTCTTGCCGGTACCCGCCGCGGCCTCGACGACCAGCGTCTTGTCTAGCTCGCTCTCGATGATCTGGCGAGCGCGCGCGTCGACCAGCGCGCTCATGGCAGCGCTCGCAGCTTGAGCAAGGGCTCGAGCTTGCTGGGATCCTTGCGCTCGACCCGTTGCCGTTCATACGGGCCGCAAATCCTGCGGAACTCGCAGAAATCGCAGGCCTCGCTGGTTGGGGCGGCAGGAAAAAAGCCCTCTTGGAAGGCGCTTTCGATGGTCTGATGTACGGCGGCGGCAGCGGCGCGCGCAGGCTCGGCGAGCGCGACCTCGTTGCGCAAAAATTGTCCCTTCGTGGTACAATAGAAGGCATTGCCGCTCGTCACTTCGCGCTCTGGAAAGAGCTGCTCGAGGACCAAGGAATAGAGCGTGGGCTGCAAGTGGCGGCCGCCGCCGACCACGACGTTGGTCTCGGGCGGTGTGCCGGTCTTGTAGTCGGTCGCCCGCAGTGAGTTGCCGCTTTGCTCAACGGCATCGATCACCCCCTGCAGCGGCAGGCCGAAGGGAAGCACGACTGGGCCCGCAGGCTCGGCCGATGCGCCGCTGCCGCGGCCTCCGAATTCGTGCTCGAACAGCACCGGCTGCCAACCACTGTCGCGCGTTACCTGTAGCCAGCGCACGAGATCGGCCCCAATGTCGGAAATGGCGTCCTCCCAGACCCGCGGGATCGCCGGCGCTAGCTCGTCACGATAGCCAGCGGCCGCTCGATTGACGGAGGCCATCAGTACGCGCTTTGCTTGCAAAAAATCGGTGTCGGGCGAGAACAAGCCTTGTTTGTGGAGCTCGACGCTCACGGTGCGCAAGAGCTCGTGGATCAAGAGGCCGCGCGTGCCCGCATCCATTTCCTCGATCGCTGCCGAGACCTTGCGCGGCCGCAACCCGACCACGGTCGCCAAGTAGAAGCGGTACGGGCAAGCCGCATATTTTTCGAGGGCCGTGACGGCGAAGCCGCGCTCACTCAAGCGCGTTTGCCGCGCGACCAGCGCTTCGCGCGCCAGCCCGTTGGGCTCGACCAAACCATCGACGTAGCGCCACTCTGGGCGCCAACGCCGGGCCCGGAATTGCAGCGCGCGCCGTAAGCGCGGGCTGGCGTTGAGCAGGTAATGAGCGGCGCCGTCGGCGTTTTTCGCGACCCCCGTCAGCAGTTCACGCAGCTGGCACAGATCGTACTCGGCGTCGTCGATGGCTTGCTTGGCCTCTTTCGGAGCGGGCCAGCCCATGCGCGTTTGGCTGGTCTCATCCGCGCGACGCCCGAGCTCCGCGAAGCCGGGGAGCCGGCCCTCGGCGGCGCGGATCGCTTCCAGCGCGTAGAACGAGGGCACGCGCGGTCGGGCCTTGTCGCTCTCGAAGCGCGGGTACGAGAGCACGACGCGCTCTCGCGCGGCGCCGACGGCGAGCGCGAGCGCCGCGCGTTCGCTGGCTACGCGGCGACCTTGGGTATCGAGGTCCACGCTGATCAGCTCGCGTTGTTCGTCGGACAACAGCGGATCTTCCACCACGCGCTGCGGGAACAGCTTCTCGGCCAGACCGGGCACGAACACGACGTCGAACACGCGGCCGCGCGCCTCGTCGATCGACGCCACCAGCACTTGTCCACCTGGGCTTGCACCGGAGTGAGCGCTGACTTCACCCAGGCGCTCGCGCAGCATACCCAGCACGTCTTTGAGACTGACAGGGCCCACGTCGCGCACGATCTCGAGCTGGGCGAGCGCGGCCAAGATCGGTTCGGGGGCGTCGATCGTGCGCTCGGTGAGCTCATGGAGCGCGGCAAGCCAAGTCCCCCAGGGCGCGGCCTCGGGTAGCTTGCCGAGTAAATCGATGATCGGTAGCGCAAATTGGCGGAGCGCGCTCAAGGTGTCACGCTCGCGCTCCACGCTCTGCCGTTCGGCTTCACTCGATCGTTCGATGCGCTTCTCGAGCGAGCGATCGAGCGCGTCGAGCCGGCGATGCCAGCGCGCGGCGCCGCCGATCACGGCTGCATCCACGAGTAGCGACTCCCAACGCCGCGGCAAGATCAGGTTCTTGGTCGGGCGGGCCGGCGCGGGTTCTCCGCTACTCGCGGTCGCGCCCAGCAGGCGAGCGGTCTCGTCGTCACTTGCAGCCGTTGCCAGTGCGTCGGACCGAGGCGGCGCTTCGACGTCTACTGAGAGATCGGGCACCACACCGAGCGATAGGTACTCCGCGAAGCGGGTCGCACTCAGACCCTCGGCCGCGCACTCGAGGAGCGCCAAAAGCGCTCTGCCGCCTGGCTCAGGGCGCGCCGCGGCGCGCGTGAAATGCGCCGGGATGTTTGCGCGACGGAGCGACTCGAGCAAGTGCGTGCGGTAATGAAACGGCGAGCGCAGCAGGATGGCCATGCGGTCGAAGGGCACGCCGCGCTCGGCCTCCGCCAAGATGCGCCGAGCGATCTCGACCGACTCGCGCGACTCGCCCGGAGCGCTGAGGATCGAGACGCTCTCGTCGGCGTCGCCGACGACTTGGTTGGACGAAAATAGCTGCGCTTGAAGCCGACGTAAGGCCGGGGGTAACCTTGGCAGTTCGGCCTCGGCCTCGTTGGCCGCCGAAGTGAGCGCGGCATCTGCGCTCACTAGCGAGGTCACGGCCGCGGCAGCGACATCGTTCGAGGCAATGCTGGCGAACGCCAGCGGCGAGCGTTGCACGAGCGCCTCGAGCAGCTTGCGCTCGAGCCGTGTTTGTGGCGATAGATCGTACGCGCACAGCGCCACGCCCAAGGGCGGCAGCGCTGAGCCGCGAGCCGCCTCGAGCGCGGCTTCGAACACGTTGGCGCGGTCGGCGAGCCCGAGGCTCGCCAGCGTGGCGCGGTACTGGCGATAGAGCTCGGCCAACTCGGCCGGCACCGCCTCGGGTGCGACCGCCGCCTGCCCGAGTTCGGAGAAGGTGCGGAGCAGAGCACGCGGCAACCCGGGGCGATCGCCAATCGGACCCAGGCGCCCGAGCCTGCCCTGACTTTGCAGCTCGGAGACCACGCGCACGCAGACCGCCTCGAGCGCGAGCGGCGGTGCCAGCGTCAGCCCCCGGGCCGCGAGCGTCAGCGCCGAGAGCCGCACCGAAAGCGAGCCGAGCGATTCCATCGCCCAGCCGAAGACAGCGCCCTTTTCCTTTGTCGCTGCGCGCAGCAGGTCGTTCCCCGCGTCCAACGTTGGCGCCAGCACCAGCAACGGGCGCGCGGACGGCTGAGCCGAGAGCCAACGGAGCGCCGCGCGAAACCGCACCTCACCGTGAGGAGACACAACCGACGTCAGCATTTGCGGCGCGAGTATGGGCCGCCGAGCGTTTCACGGTCCAGCCGAAACGCGCCGGAACGAGTGGGCGCTCGCAAATCGCGCCGGTCGAGGAAGGAGCGCGTCAGGGCGGCCGGTGCGGCATTCGAAGAACGAACGTCGGTGCTCTTGGCCGCTAGCCGAACCAAGGATATCGCGGACACTCAGCTCGTCATTTGCGCACGTCACGCAGAGCCGATCGCAACGACTGACCCGATGGATTTGCAAAGGCTGGATCCGGAAGCGCGTCTGATCACGCTCTAACTTCGCAGGGCTCCGCCGGGCGCCGGCTCAGGGGGACTGCGCAGGCACTTGCAGGACAAACGCGTCCCCCTGCAGGAAGTTCCCGTCGAATCCGACGATGTAGAGGTTGCCGCTTGCGTCCGCAGCGGCGTCCTGCGCCTCGTCGTGGTTCGCGGTTCCGATCTGCTTGGTCCAAAGCGTGGCGCCGCTCGAATCCAGCTTGCGCACGTAGGTATCATCGCCGCCCGCGCTCGAGGCTGAGGAAGCGTTGTCCGTGGAGCCAACGACGTACACGTTGTTGCTGCCGTCCACGCCCAGGCCGAACAGTAATCGTAGCCCGAAGTTCCGACCTGCTTGGTCCAGAGCGTAGCGCCGCTCGGGTCGAACTTGCGCACGAAGGCGTCGGCGGTGCCGGTGACTGAGCCTCCCAGCCCGCCGTTGCTGGTT
>Ga0247760_1001217_pt1 | contig 24889 bp, 19 predicted proteins | sample UWRJL171409R4_FD_179936 | JGI IMG/M metagenome (GOLD analysis project Ga0247760, IMG submission 179936) | Plant litter microbial communities from Arlington Agricultural Research Station in Wisconsin, United States - UWRJ-L171-409R-4 | ecosystem: Environmental > Terrestrial > Plant litter >... | reverse complement strand
AGCACGCGGCGACGCCGATGGTGACACACCTAGACACGCTGGGTCGCGTGTTCTCGTCCGTCGCTACTAATCGGACGAGTGGTGTCAGCGCGGAATATCAAACCAAGACGCAGCTCGATATCGAAGGCAATACGCTCGCCATCTTCGATGCTCGCCAAATCGATGTAAACCCTGGCAGCCCGCTCCCCTGCGTCACCCAAACCTTCGACGTGCTGCAGCGCCGTTTGAAGCTGGTGAGCGCGGACGCGGGAACGCGGCTCGGCGTGGCGGATGCAGCAGGCAAGCCGCTGCGCTCGTGGGACAGCCGTGGCCAAATGCTGCGTTCGCGCTACGACGCGCTTCAGCGCGCGACGCACGGCTACGTCCGGAAGGGCGCGCTGGAGCGGCTGCTCTTGCGCACTGTCTACGGCGAAGCCCTCGATCCAACGCTCGCGCAGCAGAGCAACCTGCGCGGTAAGGCGCATCAGATCTACGACTGTGCCGGGCTGGTCACGAGCAACGGCTACGACTTCAAGGGCAACATCCTGAGCGCTTCACGCCGGCTTGCGGTTGCGTACGCAACCGAGCCCGACTGGACCGCCGCACAGGCGTTGAGCGACCCTTCCGCCATTCTCGTCGCAGTGGGGAGCTTGCTCCAGAGTGAGGTGTTCACGACCACCAGCGCCTACGACGCGCTCAATCGTGTTAGCCGCCAGACGGCTCCAGACGGGGCCACCGGTAGCGCGGCTTCGGCTACTCGCTTCGCCTACAACGAGGCCGGCCTGGTCGAGTCGATGCACGTGGCGGTGCGCGGTGCCGTGGAGGCGCCGCTTGTCAGCAATATCGACTACAATGCACGTGGACAGCGCACGCGCTGCGACTACCAAAACGGTAGCGTCACGACCTACGAGTACGATCCAAAGACTTTCCGCGTCAGTCAGATTCGCAGCCTGCGAACGAGCGACGGCAAGCGACTGCAGCTCCTCGATTACACCTACGATGCCGTCGGCAACATCACTGACGTGCGTGACGGGAGCAATTGGGACGCGACGCTGAACGGCCTCGCGGCGAGCGGAATCACCGGTGATGGCCGCTACAGTTACGATGCCCTCTATCGCCTCGTGAGCGCGACGGGCCGTGAGCACCCAGCGCTCCAAACCAACGACGCAGAGCCGCCTCGTTATCCGCTCCCGCACGGCAACGACTTACAGCAGCTCCGCAGCTACGTGGAGCGGATCAGCTACGACCAGGTCGGCAACATCGTCGAGATGCGGCACTTGACGGGCGCGAGCAACAGCCAGAGCTGGCACAGGCGCTATCAGTACGCGTCGAATAGCAACCGCTTGCTGGCAACCTCGGCCCCAGGCGACCCCGACGGCAGCTATAGCTTGTCGTACGGCTACGCGGCAACTGGCAGCAACGACGCTGGCGCGCATGGCTCGATGACCAGCATGCCGCACCTCGGGGGGCTGGAGTGGGACTATGCGGACCGGCTCAAACACACGCTGAAGTCCAGCGGCTCCGCGCAGAACACGTACTTCACCTACGATTCGAGCGGCGAACGCGTGCGCAAGGTGTACCTGCACGACGGCATCGTCGAAGAACGGCTCTACTTCGGCAGCTACGAGGTGTATCGCCGCCGCTCGGGGTCGGTGACGGCGGCCGTGCAGCTCGAACGCCAGACGCTTCACCTGATGGACGGCGCGCGGCGCGTCGCGATGATCGAGACGAAGACCAGCGATACGATCAACGGCGACCCGGCTCCGCTCAACACGCCGCGACGGCGTTACCAACTGGACAACCACTTGGGCTCGAGCGCGCTCGAACTGAGCGACACAGCTCAGGTGATATTCTACGAGGAATACCACCCTTACGGCTCGACCGCGTTCCACAGCGCGAGCAGCGCCGTTCCGCAGAAGCGGTACCGCTATACGGGTAAGGAAAAAGACGACGAGACGGGCCTCTACTACCACGGGGCGCGCTATTACGCGCCGTGGCTCGGGAGGTGGACGGCGGCGGATCCGGCGGGAATGGTAGATGGACTGAATCTGTATCGCTATTCGCGTGATAACCCGGTGCGGTTTGTCGATCCGCAAGGTACCGATTCAAACGATATAACCACTATTGCACGCGGCGCGTATACGGGAGAAGAATCGCAGGAATTTGTTCGAGGTGAGTACTCTGCGCGAACAGGCCTCGTGTACGAAGGGGACGCGACTTGGGATGCGAAAACCCGTAACTGGGTGGTTGACGTCAGCCAATTACGAGACGCGGAGGTAGTAAACTTTGAAGATGACGTAATAACGGCGGGTGGTGGGACGGCAGCAGAGCGTGAGTTGGAAGCACCGACGCAGGCAGACAGTAGCGGCGACAGCGGATCTGGAACTACCGGCGGTGAGGAAACGCGAGCAGCGACGGCAGGTGAAGCGGCGCAATCGTTCTTGTGGGGCGCTGCGAAGGGAGCGGCAATTGCTGCAGCGATCGTAGCAAGCGGAACGGTAGGAGCGGTGGCCGTCGGAGTGGTAGCGGTGGGGGCCGTTGGTTACCTCGCTGCAACCGGGCAGCTTGGAAGTGTAGTGGACCGAGCGGTGGCGAGTGGCGGGCGTTGGCTGAGCGGACGAGGAACGCGAGCTGACTGGGAAGGCGCCGGTGAACTGATCGGAGGAATCGGAGGAGGAGTCGCAGCTAGCTCGGCTCGAAGTTCCATTATAGCAGCGCGCGCATCAGCGAGAGCGGCATTGGAGTCAGCGGCTAGTGACGTAGCCGCTGCCGAGGGTGCGTCCGCAAGTGCGGCAGCGGGGGCAGCGCCGAAGCTGTTGCCGGCACCTCGACAGGTCGAGGCTGCGTTTGGCGCCAGCGTCTACAAGCACGGCGGTTTGATGACGACAATCGAGCACATCTTCTATCGGCATGCAGCAAATTCCGGCTTCTCGAACGTCAGTCGCTTCGCTGCTGGCAGCACGGCGAGGCAAGTGGCAGGCTACATCGACACGGCTCTACGCTACGGTACCGTGACCGCCCAGAAGGGCGGCGGATACATGATTGAGCACACGTTTGCCGGCGCGATCGGCACGAGCCAATCAGGCGCAGTAGCCTCGTCCATTCGCATCTTCGTGCGGGATGGTGTTATCAAGACGGCGTTCCCTTTCTAGGAGTCCAGAGATGAGTTTGCTACGTGAATTATTGCAAGAAGAAGGCAGTAAGGCTATCTGCGAGGTACTGTTAGAAGCCGCGTCGAGCAGCGCCAAACGGAATGTCGATCTGAACCGGTTTGAGGTCGTAGTCGACGCGACCAATGATCGCGTCGAGATCTTTGATGTGCTCGAAGCGGACGCGAGTGAGAGCGTGTCGCTCTCTCGCTTTCGCGCTGCCGTCCAAGAAGCGTTGGCGCGTCTCGGATGACGATGCACCCTAGGCCCGCGAAGAGATTGAGATCAAGGAACGCTACCGATGACGGAGGGACCCTCACAAATTCACGCCAACGCTACGATCGCGCAGCCTCAGCTCCTCCGGGCACGATCCCGACCCCCTTTGGGCCCATAGCGTGCTGGCGCCGGAAGGTTGCGGTCGAGTAAGCTTTCGAACTCGAGGAGGCAAAGCGCCTGTCTCCCCCGATTGCACGCGGCGAGCGCAAGTCCGTGGAACGACGAGAGCGTCCCCGCCTGCGAGCACAAGATGCTGGTAAGTAAACTTAAGAGCAACGCGGCCAGCCGAGATGCATCAGTCGCGAGGGCGATCGACTTGGCCTTTCGGTGACCCTTAGGGAACGAGGCCGCGCCGCGCCGCCAGGATTTGCCGCGGCTCCAGGGCGATCTCGTTGTTGGCCGCGAGCATGGCGGCTTGTTTGGGATTCATCCAGCCTGAAGGGGAGGAGCGCGGCGTCGGCACCACGACGCGGGGAACTGGGGCCAGCTTGCCTAGCCGACGAACACACGCCGGGCACGGGAGCTGGTCGACGGCAATCGTGGTCAACGGTTCTGTCGACGAGAGCAGAGCATTCGCTATCGCGTGACCACCGAAGTCGTGCGTAGCCCAAAACCGTCCCTCGAGATCGCCACTAGGGAGCGCGCTGAGCCACTCGTCAACCCAAGCAGCAAAGGACAATGTTTGGCCAGACGAGCCCGACACGGGAAAGGTACCGAGCTGGTCGTCGCCCGTATCGTGCCAGACTTCTCCCGTGTGGGGGCCCGAGACGATTAGCAATACGTAGTGTTCGCAGCCAGCGTTGCAGATCCTCAGTGCGCCTGGGCAGAGGCCGTGCTCGCGGGGCAGAACCGGGTCGAACGGACGAGCCAGCAGAGCTTCCCGGAGCTCAGATATTTCCCAGGGCTGACTCCAGGCTTGCAACGGAGACAGCCCATAGTACGGGCCAGGGCAGCCATTGCCGACTTCTGTCAGCACGGTTCTGAAATCAGCGGTAGCGAAACCCGGACCCGAGCCTCGAACTCGGACAAATCCTGGAGGGAACAGAGCTTACCCCGTTTGAAGTGGTGCCAGCCGCCGCCGAAACACTGCGTTCCCGTGAGCATGGCGCGCAGTCGCTCTCGTCTCAGAGCTGGGCGGTAACGGCTGGCGAGCATGATCGAACTTACACCGCGGCTCGCCAGCGTATCAAGCGCGCTCAGCCGTCGAAATAGATAAACGTACCTAGTGTCGGCTTTTGCAGGGCGCGCTCGTTCGGTGGATAACGCCGATCGATTTCGGGAGGTCGCAGCCCGCGGGTCGCGTACGCTGTGCAAGAGTATTGAGTAACGAGGTCTGCGTGGGCGCGTATAACGAAGTTAAAGCTAACGTAGAATGTCCAAACTGCCACAATCGCGTGCCAGTTTGGATACAGTTCAAATTCGGTGACACCGCACAGCATAGATACGCTGTCGGAGACACGTTGAGTTGGCGTGGCAATGACGTCGGGGTGTCAGGGCTTCGGGAAGTCCTCGTTCAAGGTGAGGCACTGGGCTGTCCGGTTTGCGGTTTTAACGGAGATTGGCCAGTCGTGCTTACGGTCAAGACGGACGTGTTGAGTTCAGCGCAAACGGAGTTGGGCGTGTCGGCGTTTGTCGGGAACACCGACGGGTTCATCGTGAAGCTGTCATAGCCGCCTTGGCCCATCGCGCGCTAGCGCCAGAGGTCGGGGCCGAGTAAACTTTTGGAGTCGAGGAGGCTTGCTCATGGGCGCTGAGTTCTATTTTTACGTGACCCCGTTCGAGCAGGAGCCTCGGCAGGCATTGGCTGCGTTGCGCGCTCGCGTGTTCTCATTGGGGGAGTTCGACGCTCAAGGCCAAACGCCTGCGAGTGCGGAAGAGGCCGTTACCTTGGCTGGGTCGAATGGGACTCGAAGCATTCTCGATATCGACCGAATCGAGTCCGTTTCTGAGCTTGGCGCAGCGGATCCATTTACTGACGATGAACGCCTGGCGTTTTTTGGATCACTTGAACCAACGCTCGAGGCCGTGCGCGCGAGCTTGGCGGCCGCTGACGTGATCGAGCGAGGGTCAGCGCGCTTCGTCCCCGTCTTTGAGTCGGGGCGTCGAGTTGCGTACGTGTTTATGGGCTATTCCTGGGACTAGTACTTCCAAGGCGCCTGTGCTCAATGCCGCCATCGTCACGGGATTCGTGAATAAATGAATATCATTCAAGTGGCCCGTGGAGCGGAGACTCGAGTGTTCATAGTTCCGGGGAGAACTGCCTGCGAGAGCCCAGCCGTGATATTGGAGGGGGAAGATGCTCCAGAGCAGCGCATCTGCTTCGACGTCACAAGCACAGCATCAAGTTGGCATCTCGAGGTTCGAGGGCACCACTACGGATCGCCTTGTATCCCAGTGGTGGTCTGGGAGCGACAATCGTGTATTGTCTTGGGGCTCGGTAGCGGGCTTGTCTTTCTCGCCGCGGCAGACGGTCAGCTCATTGTTCGGCATGACATGCCGGCCGAACTCTACATAGCGGATCTGATAGTAGAGACCGACGGAGAGCGGTTACTGGTAGCGACGGCGCGGTCACTCTTCGCGTTCGATGACCCTCAGACTTCGAGCTGGAAAGCTCTAGATATCGCCGTAGACGGTGTATCAATTAAGCGTGCCTCGGCGGGCGAGGCCGTGGTCGTGTGCGAAGAGCCAGGAGCCCTTTCTTCGATCAGACACTTGCGCTTCGCGTCCCCCACTAAATAGTGGTTCATCTTGCGGGCACCCGGAGCCCACGTCGGTGTGCGCGCGAGCATACATCGAGAGGCCGCGCCGCGCCGCCAGGATTTGCAGCGGCTCCACAGCGACCTCGTTTTCTGCCGCATCACTCGTTTTAGATCTGGTCCACGGGGACTACCAGATGGCGGGTGCCGACGCACTCTCGACGACGGGTGGAGCACTCGAGATCTATGCCATTGCGGGCGGTGGGGCAATCGCTGGTATCAGTGCGCTCAGTGCAGGTCTGGTGCTAGGCGGTCTCGGCATCACTGCGGGCTCGACCATCGGCGCCGTCCGGTCTTACCAACGTGGCGACACATGGGGCGTCGCCGCTGGCGTCGTGGGAGCGGCAGCGGGCGTGGCGATCGTAGCTGGCGTCATCGCGAGCGCTCCGGCCTTACTCATCGGCGGCGTCATCGCTGCCGCGATCGTCGGAGGATTCCACCTAGTGAGATGGCTTCAAAACAGGTAAGACGTATTCCAATGTCGACTTTGCAGGGCGCGCTAGTGCGGGTGGAAGACTCCGATCGATTTCGGGAGGTCGCAGCCCGCTCCCGCATCGTCGTCGTGGATGCCTCTGGGCCTTGGGTGCCGATTGACGTCGCACCTCAGCTGGGAAAGCTTGGGCCTCCTCCGTTCGCACAAGCGCTATCGAAAGAGCTGAACACCACTGTGATAGCCTTCTTTCTCCAGACTACCGTCTCGAACGAACGCGTCGAGCACTGGCAGAGCGGACGGCTCCTGCGTGAGCTCGAATACTATATGGATGGGGGCGGCTGGATTGCACAATCCGGAGAACCGCAGGAGTGGGAAGGGGTGTACTTCTTTGCCCAAGACGAAGGCACCGGTCCCAACGACGAGTGGCCAAGCAACCTCGGTGACGAGGTTTCGGAGGATGACATCCACCGCTACGAAGCGGCCCGCTCCAGACGAATCGCAGGGCCCGTGATGGACCTTCTCAGGGGAGGGGACATCGTGCGGCTCTGCAACTTCTATGGGGTCGATCTCGGACGCCCCGGAGCGCACTACACCACGCGGCCGAACTGGCGCGTGCTCGGCTCCGTGTTGCTGATCCTCGTTTTATTCGTGGGCGCGATTGTTCTCGGTCGGACGGTGCGCTGAGCCAAGAGGGCCTGAAGGCACCGACGCCGGTCGCGGTGGAGCGGAGAGGCCGTGCTCGCGTGGCGCAATCGGGTTGAAAGGACGAGCCAGCGGAGCTTTGCGGAGCCCGAAACTTCCCACGGCTAAAGACCGGAGTCCTGCAGCGGCAGACGTGGTTCGTGGTGCTAGGCGCGCGTAGATGGCGCGCGCATCGCAGGGGGACACGCACACCAAGCGAACGGGCGCGAATCGTCGCGGGACCGGTAAAGCTCAAGTGGAGCCGCACGGTAGTCGTGGTCAACGGTTCTGTCGACGAGAGCAGAGCATTCGCTATCGCGTGCGAGCTCCCGACTTTGTCCCGCTTTGAGTCGCCGCCAAGACTTTTCGCGATTCCAGCATCCGCATGCCGGTGATGATGACGTCGCGGGGAGGACTCACTTCAGTCCGAGCAGCGGCGCCGCGAACGTCACCACTGAGGCTGCCCCAACCAATGCCAAGCGAACTGTGGAGATGGGGGCCGTCTTGCCGGCATGTTCGGCCGATGCATCTCTTGCAACGACGAGCGCGGTCGTAATGGCTGAACGATGCAGATTGAATCGACGCGCCGCGATGAAAAGCGGAGCTGATAAAAAGTACCACGTCAGGCCCCACATGATGTGTACCGTCAAGGTGGACCAGTAGTAGCGGTGATCGTTGAATACGGGGCCCGTAGACCAATAGTGCGCCGTCCACGGCAGGAATGCGCCTGCTAGCAATAGTGAATGAGCTTGCCATGCATCGAACAATGTTCCGACAAACACTGCGTGGTTCTGAAGTTCGAACAGCAGCGCGCGTATGAGAGGCTTGTTTGCCATCGCGTTCTTGCTGGGATTAGTCGTTGTCGCGCCCGCAGGTGGCGAGTCTTGCGTATCGTCAAACTGCAGCTCAACATCCTGCGCCCAAGTGACCCAATTGTTGATTTTCTCACGGACGGCGCTTCGGCGCATTCGCGATACCTGCCACGATCGGACGACCGGCAGACACATCAACAAGGACAGAAACAGTTGATAGCCCCAGGATAACTTGGAAATATCGAGGTTCACGTAGGAGACGATCACCCGATCATCTCCATTCAACCACAGGTTGCGCGCAGTGTTGTGCCCCATCCACACGGCGCAAACCAACACAGCCGCGCCAAGAGTCCGACCTTTGTCGCACGGGTGCTGTCTGTCGTCCCGTGTGTGGGGCGCGCAAACGTGGAGCCACAGGAAGAACAACGCCGCGAAGTAGACATAGTTCGAGTTGCCTTCCACGAACCCGAGGAAGCGTTTCGGCGCCGAAGGAGTGGGCGCAGCTTTCGGTGCACAACACGGCCAAGCGCTGGCTTGGCCTGGCGCTATCGGAGCGCTCGACGCAATCGATGGTCCTCCCCCTTCGCTCTTCGACGGCGGAGCCGGTTTGTGCTTTGACTCGAAAACCTGCCGCACACCGCTCTCCACCGCGACGCCTGCACAAGCTGCAAATGCCCATGGAATTACGCATGCAGCGAGCATGGCCGCCACGAAGATCGGTAGCGGATACCAACTTTTCAACCACGTTTTCAATGTAGATTTGTGCGCTTCTGAAGCCCCGGGCTCGACCATGGTGCAGCTCCCTCATTCCCCCTCGTGGCAGGTATTCAACGCACGGCGAAAACCGGTTGACAATGCTTATTTGGCCAAATTTTGTCGTAGCAACAGCGACGTGTTGCTGCCGATGCTTTGGTTGCGCTCGGCCAGACAACGAATGAACGCCTGGCTGGTCGGAGGTGCCTGGCCGAGTCGATCTCGGCCGGGATCTTGCCGTGCGCGCTTCTTTATCAGTCACCAAGCGCGCCAGCTGTTCGGGGTTCTCGACCCGTTGCCCGCGGTCGCAAGTGCGCACACGCCGATTCGGGATCTACGGAGCGGCTAGCACGGCTAGCGGAGTCGGTGAATCGTCACATTCATTGTCGCGACAGCCAGCTGTGCTCGCGCCCCAACAATGCACCGTGCTATCGGCGAGCAACGCACAGGTACGGCCGTTTCCGGCCTCGACGGCGACGGCGGTATCGATGCCGACCACCGCGACCGGCCAGGGTGAATCAAGGTGGCTGCCGTCTCCGAGTTCACCCCGGATGCCCCCCCCAACAGCGCACCGTACCGTCGCTTAGTAGCGCGCAGGCGTGACTGCCACCTGCGGAAACGGCAACTACGCCGGTCAGGCCCAGAACTGCAACTGGAGTAGCGGAGGTCCTCTTCGTGCCATCGCCGAGCCTGCCGCCAAGCCCCCAGCACGCGGCCGTCGTGCCTTCGAGCGAGGCGCAGAAAAAACGGTCGCCGACGGCGATCGACGTCGCGGTCCCCAGGCCTTCGACTGTGCGAGGTGTCTGGCGTAGGCGCCATGTGAAAGTTGGGGTCCGACAGCGAAGGACCCTCTAACCAGGTCTCACCCCAACACTTCACGACACCGTTTGTGAGCAACGCACAGCTGCTGGCGCTTCCGACCGCGATCGCAGTCGCGTCGCTGATGCCCACCACGGGGACCTGCGGTGTGGAGCTGGGAGATGGCTTCGGTTCGATTGTACCGCTGCCGAGCGCACCGTGACTATCATCCCCCCAACACCGAACGGTGGTGTCAGCCAAGAGGGCGCAGCGGTGTTCGTCGCCGACTGCTACGAGTTCTGCATCGGCCAGTCCCCGCGGTGAAGCGCTAGCGGCAAGGATGGCGGGTAAGCAAGTCGTGACCAATTCGACGCGAGCCGTCGGAGCTACCCACCGCCGCTTGCCATTCTTCGAGTGACTCTTTGGCGCCGGCTGAGCGGCTCGCGATCGAGGTCGATAGCGGCCATCACGCCAAGCGGGCTCGGGCCGATGCGCGCCCTGGCTCGTGCCGGCTATCGCGTGCTCAGGCTCGATGTCGCGCCCGTGATTCGTGACATCGAGGCGGCAGTCTCGCTTGTCCGCTTATCCGCGCGGCTCTCGCGCGGCTCTCGCGCGGTGGAGCCGCGTACCCACAAACCGAAAAAGTCCCCGGCATTCGGGTTGCCGGGGACTCTATTTTTTCTGCAGTCTCTGTTTCAGTCGGGGCGGGCAGATTCGAACTGCCGACCTCTCGGACCCGAACCGAGCGCGCTACCAAACTGCGCTACGCCCCGAAACGGAGGCGGCGGACAATGGTCCGCGGGGATTGATCTGTCAAGGATGAGAAGCGCGTGGGGTACGATTTTTGTTCAGTAAAACAGTCGGGGCCCGGGCGCGGTTCCGGGCCCGATCTGGGACGGGGTGGGTGCGGGACGGGTTACGCGCGCTTCTTCAGTTCCGTGATCAACGCGGGGACCGCGGTGAACAGATCGGCCACTAGGCCGTAGTCGGCGAGTTGGAAGATGGGGGCTTCGGGGTCTTTGTTGATCGCCACGATCACTTTCGAGCCCTTCATGCCGGCGATGTGTTGGATGGCGCCGGAGATGCCGACGGCGAAGTACAGCTGTGGAGCGACGATTTTTCCGGTTTGGCCGACTTGGAAGTCACCGGGGGCGTAGCCCGCGTCGACTGCGGCGCGGCTGGCTCCTAGGGCGGCGCCCAGGGAGTCGGCGAGCGGTTCGAGCACCTCCATGAACTTCTCTTTCAGCGCGCGGCCGCCGCTGACGATGACCTTGGCTTCACCGAGGTCGGGCCGGGCGCTCTTGACGGCTTCGAGCGAGACGAACTCGACGCGCGCGGCGGAGGAGGAGGGCGCGACCTTGGCGACGGCTTCGATCGGGGAAGCTCCGCCGCTCGGAGTGGCGGGATCGAGTTCGCTTTGGCGCGCGGTGGCGATTTGGATGGGCGTGCCGAGCGTGCAGTAGCCGTAGGCATTGCCCGCGAACATGGGCCGCTTGTAGACGAGCTTGCCGCCTTCGGCCGAGACGCCCGCGCAGTCGCCGGCGTACGCCGCGTCCAAACGAGCAGCCACGCGCGGCAACAGATCTTTGCCGAAGCTCGACGCGGTGGCGACGATCAGGCCGAAGCCCTTGCCGACCGCGGCGACGGTGGCCGTGAATTGTTCGGCCGTGTACTTGGCGAAAGAAGGGTCGCTAGCGGTGAGCACCTTGGCGGCACCGTAGCCGGTCAGCTCTGCTGCAGCGGTTGTCGCGTTCGCCCCCAAAACCAAAATCGAAAAGGTGCCGCCCAGGGCGGGTAGCGCGAGCTTGGCGAAGGTGATCGCGGACAGCGTGGTTTTTTTGAGTTTGCCGTCTTCGGATAGTTCGGCAATCACGAGTACGTCGGACATGCTTCAAATCACCTTCGAAACGGTGGTGAGCTTTTCGACTAGCTCGGCCACGTCTTTGACTTTGGCTCCGCCCGCGCGTTGCGGGGGGCGCTCGAACTTGAGGTACTTGGTGGCCAGCTGATTGCCGCCGGCGACGTCGGCCAGGGGTTTTATGTCGAGCGGCTTCTTTTTGGCGGCCATGATCGCGGGCAGGGGAGCGAAGCGTACGCCGTCCCCATGTTTGAAGCCGGCTTCGGCTTGCGTCAGCTTGGAGTAAACGCTGGTTGGCGAGACGATGCGCAGATCGACCGTGACCACGGCGGGCAGGGTGACGCGCAGCGTGAGCACGCCGCCGTCCACTTCACGACCAACCAGCAGCGCGCCGGTCTCTTCCTTGATCGTGGCGGCGAAGGTGGCCATCGGGTAGTCCAAGAGCTCGGCCAAGCGCTGGCCGACTTGATTGCTGTCGCCATCGACGGCTTGTTTGCCGAGCAAGATCAGATCGGGCTTTTCGGCGTCCACGACGGCCTTGAGCGCGATCGCGACCAAGCGGCCGTCGAGTTCGTTGTCGTTCGCGTCGATGCGGATCGCGCGATCGGCACCTGTGGCCAGCGCGGCGCGCAGCATGGTTTCGCACTCTTTGGGACCGAGCGTGACGACCACGACCTCACCCTCGCGCTTCTTCGGGGCTTTGCCGTTTTCGGTCAGGCGCAGCGCGGCTTCGAGCGCGTATTCGTCGAACGGGTTCGTCTTCCACTCCAGACCCGTCGTGTCGATCGCATCGCCCGCGGGGCTGATTTTGACCTTGTTGGCGTTGTCGGGATCCGCAACGCGCTTCAGAGCAACCAAGACTTTCACTGCATGTTCTCCTCTCGGCCTTTTGGCCGAGGATCGTGTGTCTTCGAGCCAGCAGGTACCGCCAGGAACGCGATGCGTCAACGCTTGGCGGCGTTATTTCCCTTGGCTTTGCGGGACCGCCCCTTGCAGTCATGGCGCTTTTGTACGACATCAGACAGCGAAAACGATGGCACTCACGACCGATTTCTTGGTTCTTGGCAGCGGAATCGCCGGGCTCACGTTCGCGCTGCGCGCAGCTGAGTTCGGGGAGGTGCTGCTGGTCACCAAGCGCGAATGCGATGACGCAGCCACGAACTGGGCGCAAGGCGGCGTGGCCGCGGTGCTGGCGCCCGATGATTCGTTCGAGAAGCACGCCGAAGACACGCGCATCGCTGGCGCCGGCTTGTGCCACGACGTGGTGGTCGACATCTGCGTGCGCGAAGCGCCGGAGAGCATTCGTTGGCTGAGCGACATCGGCGCCCAATTTTCGCGCAATAAAGTCGGCGAATTCGATCTCGGGCGGGAAGCCGCGCACACCGAGCGCCGAATCGTGCACGCGGGCGACATTACCGGCCGCGAAATTCAGCGCGCGCTCCTTTCTGCAGTGAAAAACTCGCCCAACGTGCGCGTGCTGGAGTGGCACATGGGCGTCGACTTGATCACGATGAGCAAGTTCGGCGGCCCCGACCAATGCGTGGGCGCGTACGTGTTCGACGAAAAGGCGGGCAAGGTCGAGACCGTGCTGGCACGCGCCACGATTTTGGCGACCGGCGGCGCCGGTAAGGTCTATCTCTACACCTCGAATCCGGACGTGGCCTCCGGTGACGGCGTGGCCATGGCCTACCGCGCGGGCGCCGAGATCGCGAACATGGAATTTTATCAATTCCATCCCACGGTTTTGTACGAGCCCAAAGCCAAGGGGTTTTTGCTGAGCGAGGCGCTCCGCGGCGAAGGCGCCGTGCTGCGCTTGCCGGATGGCGACGCGTTCATGGGCCGCCACCACGCGCTCAAAGATCTCGCCCCGCGCGACGTCGTGGCGCGCGCCATCGACTACGAGATGAAGCGCACCGGCTCCGAGCACGTGCTGCTCGACATCACGCACCGGCCGGCTGATTTCGTGCGCACGCGCTTCCCCAACATCTACGCCGAAATCAAAGCCTACGGGTTCGACATGACGACCACGCCCATCCCGGTCGTGCCCGCGGCGCACTACATGTGCGGCGGCGTCACTTCGGATTTGCACGGGCGGAGCTCGCTGCCCGGCTTGTGGGTGCTGGGTGAGACCGCGTGTACCGGCCTGCACGGCGCCAATCGCCTGGCCTCGAACTCACTGCTCGAGGGCTTGGTCTTCGCGCGCCGCGCCGCCGACAAACTTTCGCAGCACATCGCGGAGCTTCGCACGACGCCGCGGCCGAGCGTGCCCGAGTGGCAAACCGGGTCGGCCGCGCCCAGCGATGAAGCGGTGGTCGTGTCCCACAATTGGGAAGAGATCCGGCGCTTGATGTGGAACTACGTCGGCATCGTGCGCAGTGACGCGCGCTTGCGCCGAGCGGCGCGGCGCATCGCGCTGCTCGAAGAAGAGATCCGCGAGTATTACTGGAAGCACCTAGTCACTCGTGATCTGCTCGAGCTCCGCAATTTGAAGGACGTGGCCGAGTTGATCATCGCCTCGGCGGCCAGCAGAAAAGAGAGCCGCGGCCTGCACTTCACGATCGATCATGAAGAGACGCTGGATAGCTGGACCGAAGACACGGTGACGAAGCGCGGCGTGCTGCCGCACCTGCGCGGCCGTTAAATGCCAGAGCGCTTCGCGGTCTGGCAGGCGCTGGCGTGGACCGTGTGCGCGACGACGGGCTTGTCGCTCGCGCTGACCCTGGTCGTGACGCTGTTCGGGCAACGCGCGGACATCGTGCCGCTCGGTTTGACCCAAGTCGGCGTGTACGGCTTTGCGTCGATTCTGTTCGCTTCTTGGCAGAAAAGGCCGCTGCCTGAGCTGCTGGCCCTGCGCGCCGCTCCGCTTCGCCTGTGCCTGCTCGCGGCCGTGCTCGGAGTCGCGCTGCAGTTTCCGTCGACGTTGCTGGCGAACCTGATCGAGCAGTTCTACCCGCTACCCGACGAAGTGCTGAAGCGCCGGCTAGCGCTGATCACGCCGCATTCAACGGCGCACGGCGTGGCGATCGTACTGGTCGTGAGCGTCATGGGTCCGTGCGTGGAGGAGTTTTTTTTTAGGGGAGTCTTGTTCGGCGCGCTACGCCGAGGCTACAGCGCGCTCGTCACGGTAGCGGTGGTCTCGCTCTGCTTCGTGGCGGCGCATTTGGATCTGCGCCTGCTGCTGCCGCTCGTGCCCGCGGCCTGGCTGATGGCGGAGGTGCGCGAACGCAGCGGCTCGATCTGGCCGAGCCTCGCGCTGCACGCGGGCTTCAACTCGCTCACGCTGCTCGGTGTGTTCAGCGGCCTGATGCCGTCCGGCAAGCCGCCGCCCGTGCCGGCTTCGATCGCGGTCTTGGGTTGCCTGTGCGCGGCGCTGCTTTTTCGGCTGATTCAACGGGTCGCAGCCGACAGCCGCCCGTAGCGCGCCCGGCACCGCTTTGCCGGGCGAGGCTTCACTCCGCAGCATTTTGCACTAAGGTGGCGCCGCCACACCAAGCCCATGCCCGCCGATACCGAGACCAAGATCGCTCTCTGCCTCCCAGGCGGCGGGGCAACCAGCGCCATGTTTCAGATCGGCGCCCTGGCCGCGTTCGAAGATTCAGTCGAAGGGCTCGAGGTGAACCGCCTCGACTACTACGTCGGCAGTTCGGGCGGCGCGAGCGTGGCGGCGGCGCTCGCCGGCGGCTTGCCCGTGCAACGCATCTACCGCGCGTTCCTGGATCCGGCGGACGTGTACTTCGGTCTCGAGCGTAAGCACTTGCTGCGGGTCGACTTGGGAGAATGGCGGCGCACCTTGGTCTCGGCGCTCAGCGCGATCCGCCACGGCGCGTCGTCCTTGCTCTCGCGCACTTCGGCGCCCGCGCCGGCGGCGCTCTGGGAAGAGCTCGATCGCTTGTACGATTCGCTGCCGGCGGGCCTGTTCACGCTCGACGGTTACGAGCGCTTCTTGGACGATTTTTTCGTGCGTCGTGGCGTGCCGAACAGCTTCTTCGGCATGCCGCGGCCGCTGCGGATCGTGGCGCATGACTTGGACTCGGGGCAGCTGGCGGTGTTCGGGCAAGGCAACTCGGCAGAGGTCTCGGTCACCCGCGCCTGCATCGCTTCCATGGCCGTTCCGCCCTTCTTTTCCCCGGTGCGGATCGGCGAGCGGCACTACATCAACGCCGGCGCCGGCCAAGTCGCGCACCTCGAAATCGCGGTCGAAATGGGGGCCAACGTGTTGATCGTGGTAAACCCCATGGTCGCTTCGTCGGTCGCCACCGTGCCTACCGGCCACGGTCACCGAGACAGCCTGCGCGACAAGGGCATGATGTGGGTGCTCAATCAGGCGATCCGCATCGGCATGCACAAGATCGTGCGCGAGGAATGCGCGCGCATCGCCCGAGAAGGCCGCGCGAAAGTGATCTTGATCGAGCCCTCGCCAGAAGATTGTATCCTGTTCATGTACAACCCGGCCAGCTTCGACGCGCGCCGCGCGATCTTGGAGTACGCGTATCGCCATACGCGCGCCGAGCTCGCAAAATCGTTCGCGTCGGAAGACAGCGTGCTCTTGCGCGCCGGCCTCGGGCCACGCCCGACGCCGAGCTCGGGCTTCCCTGCGAGCTCGGGGTAGCGTGCGATCGCTGCGCGCATCGCTCTTGCTCGCGTGCTCGGCGCTGAGCCTCGTGGCCTGCAAAAAGCCGTACCGCGTCGGTGAATACGTGCTCGTCGATTGGGAAGAAAACCGGCCATTTGCCGCGTACATCACCGAAAAAACGGGCAGCGCGCGCTACCGCGTGCACTTCGACGGCTACGACTGCGACCAAGAGGTCAGCTTCGAACGCATCAAGGGCCGCGTCGAAGGCCCCGTGCCCCAACCCACGCCCGGCAAGCTGCCCTGTGCCCACGCCGTGCCCGCCACCAGCGGCTCCGTGCCCGCGATCACCCCCGCGCCCTACAAGCCCAACGACCACGTACGCGTGACCTGGCGCGGCACCATCTACTCTGCCACCGTGCTGCAAGTCGTGGCCAAAGATCGCTTCGTAGTTCACTACGAAGGCCTCGAGTCCGCGTGGGACGAGACGGTGGGCTTGGATCGGATCGTTGGGCGGAGGCCTTGAGTTCGTGCCCTCTCCGAGCGACCCTCTGCATCTATTCGTGCGGCTCAAGGAGCTCAATCGAAGCATTTCTCGCTGACTCGGTATGAGGGCTTGCACAATCGAGCGGTTGCCCTACTCAATGCCGCATGAGCCTCGTCTCGCTGTTCAAAGGTAACGGCCCCAGCGGCTACGGCTATGGCACGACCGCTGAGGTCGTGACCCAGGGCCTCGCGCTCAAGGGCAAGAATTTCCTGGTGACGGGCAGCACCTCCGGGCTCGGGATCGAAACCGTGCGCGTGTTGGCTCAGCGGGGCGCGCGCGTGTTCGCAACCGGGCGCAGCAAGGACAAGGTGGTCAACTCGCTCGGGCGTATGCCGGGCGTGGTCGTGCCGCTCGAGTGTGAGCTGTCCGATCCGAAGTCGGTGCGCGCCTGCGTTCAAGCGTTGAAGAGCGATGGCACGAAGCTCGACGGCATCATCGCCAATGCGGGCGTCATGGCGCTGCCCAGCCTCGAGTTGGTGCACGGCTACGAGCGGCAGTTCTTCACCAATCACATCGGCCATTTCTTGTTGGTCACGGGTCTCTTGGACGAGCTCACGGACAAGGGGCGGGTGGTGATGCTCAGCAGTGACGCGCACAAAATGGCGCCCAAGGCCGGGATCGAGTTCGATAATTTGGCCGGACAGCGCAGCTACGGCGCGTGGTCGGCATACGGCCAATCCAAGCTCGCGAACTTGCTGTTCGCCAAGCAGTTGGCCAAACGTTTGGCGGCCGAGGGCAGGGCCGTGACCGCGAACTCGGTTCACCCCGGCGTGATCCTGTCCGGGCTGCAGCGCAACATGCCCGCGATTCAGCGGCTGAGCATGGCGCTGGCCGGGCCGATCGCGCTCAAGAGCATCCCCGAAGGCGCGGCCACGCAAGTTTACGTGGCCACGCGCCCCGAGCTGGACGGCGTGAGCGGCGAGTATTTCGCCGACTGCAACATTGCCCAACCCAGCGCGCGCGGCAGGGACGCGGCGTTGGCTGATCGGCTCTGGCAAGAGTCGGAGCGGATCGCCGCGCAGCTCACTTAGCCGGCGGCGCGCATGCCGGCTCGCCGGGCATGTAGCCCATGCTGCGCCAAGCAGCGAGCAGCGCGCCGCGGTCTTCGTCGTTGAACACGTGCGGGTCGCGATCCGCGCTCTGCTTGGCGTAGCCGACCCAGCGCGCCGCCGCCCGCGCGTCACCGAGCGCCAAGTGCGTCAGGCCGCGATACAGCGCGTAGCTCGCGAAATCCCGGGGGCCGAGCCTGCGCGCTTCCGGCTCGGCCGCGCGAAACTGCGCTGCGGCCGTGGGGTAACGGGCGTCACTGTAAGAATCCATCGCGTCCGCCAACGTGGAATGGCAACCCGCGGTCGACAGCAGCAGCAAGGCCAAGCGCAAAAACCAACGCATTTCCTGACATCGGCCGCCGCTCGGCGCAGTTGCTATCGAACGACTTCGCTAAGCCCGGCAAGGCCGGACCGCCGAGACCCCCGCAGACAGGCGTGGAGGGCTCTGTTAATCTATGAACATGGCGGACCATACGTCGACCATGCTGGCCGCCAACCTGCGCAGGCTACGGGAGCGGCGAAAGCTCACGCAGCAAGAGCTCGCGGAGCGCTCGGGCGTACCGCGGCCCACGCTGGCGCATTTGGAGTCGGGCGAGGCGAATCCGACGCTCAGCGTGCTGGTGCGCGTGGCCGAGGCGCTGGGCACCAGCATCGAGGAGCTGATCGGTCGCGTCGAGCCCGCGGTCACCCTACACCTGTCCAAGACCTTGACCGAGCAGCGGCGTGGCAAGGCACGCCTGGTCGATTTGGCGCCGGCCGCCTTTGCCGGCCTCTCCTTCCAAAGAGTCGAATTGCCAGCGGGAGCACGCTTCGACGCCGCGCCGGAGGCGCGCACCGGGCGCTGCTTCGTCACTTTAGAGGCTGGCGAGCTCACCCTTGAGGCTGGCGGGGAAACACACCGCCTCAATCGCGGTGATGTGGCAGCAATCCTGCGGGAAGTCGGCCATCGCTGGATCAATTCGGGACGTGCTCACGCGGTGATTTATTCGGTCACTGAGGGTTCCGCTGCCGGCTGAATAGCCAGTCGTCCTTGCGCGGCTGAGCGTTCCGGGCTAGCGATGCGCCGCCAATGTCCGCTGAGAAGCTTCGAAACATCGCCATCATCGCTCACGTCGATCATGGCAAGACCACTTTAGTCGACGCCATGCTGCGTCAAAATGGCGTGTTCCGCGCCAATGAGGCCGTGACCGACCGGGTCATGGACTCCAATGACCTCGAGCGCGAGCGCGGAATCACGATTCTCGCGAAGCACTGCAGCGTCAAATACAAAGACTATACGATCAACATCATCGATACGCCCGGCCACGCCGACTTCGGCGGTGAGGTCGAGCGCACGCTGAAGATGGCCGACGGCGTGCTCCTGCTTGTGGACGCGGCCGAAGGCCCGCTGCCGCAGACGCGCTTCGTGCTCTCCAAGGCGCTCGAGCTCGGCATGACCGTGATCGTCGTGATCAACAAAATCGACCGCCAAGACGCGCGCCCGGACGACGTGTTGAACGAGGTGTTCGATTTGTTCGTCGAGCTGGAAGCCAGCGACGAGCAGACGGAATTTCCCACGCTGTACGCGATCGGCAAAGAGGGCATGGCCAAGCGCGAGCTCGCCGATACCTCGACCAACCTCGAGCCGCTGATGGAGACCATCGTGCAGAAGGTGCGCGCTCCGAAGGTGGACGAGAACGGCCCGCTGCAAGCGCTCGTACACAACACCGAGCACGATGACTACGTGGGCCGCCTAGCCATCATCCGCGTGAACCGCGGCAAGATCGCCGTCAACCAGACGGTGGCCATGATCGGCGAGAAGAGCACGGTCAACCAGCGCATCAGCGCCATCTTCAGCTTCGAAGGCACCAAGCGCGTCAAGGTGGAGTCGGCCGAGGCGGGCGACATCGTGGCCCTGTCGGGCATGGAAGAAGTGCAGATCGGCGACACCATCAGCGCCGTCGACAAGCAAGAGGCGCTGCCCCGCATCACCGTCGAAGAGCCGACCATCAAGGTCAGCTTCATGGTCAACACTTCGCCGCTCGCGGGCAAATCCGGCAAATGGGTCACCTCGCGCCACGTGCGCGAGCGCCTATTCAAGGAAGCCACCCGAAACCTCGCGCTGCGCGTAGAAGAGACGGTCGACGCCGACACGTTCCTCGTTTACGGCCGCGGTGAGTTGATGCTGGCCATCTTGGCCGAGACCATGCGCCGGGAAGGCTACGAGTTCGCGCTCGGCATGCCGGAGGTCGTGGTCAAAGAGATCGACGGCGTGAAGTCCGAGCCGGTCGAGCTCGTGATCATCGACGTGCCGGATCAATACGTGGGTGCCGTGACCACTCGCCTCGGTGAACGCCGCGGCCAGATGATGAAGATGGCAAACCTCGGTTTTGGCCGCGCGCGCATGGAATTCAAAGTTCCCTCTCGCGGCTTGATCGGCTTCCGCTCGGCGTTCCTCACCGAAACGCGTGGCACCGGCCTGCTCAACTCGCTGTTCGGCGGCTGGCAGCCGTACGGCGGCCCGATGCTCCGCCGCTCGAACGGCGCGATCGTCTCCGACCGCATGGGCGTGGCCACGCCGTACGCCCTGTTCCACATCCAGCCGCGCGGCACCCTGCTGATCCCCGCCAGCGCGCCGGTGTACGAGGGCATGATCATCGGCGAGCACAATCGCGACAACGATCTGGACGTGAACTGTGTGCGCGAGAAGAAGCTCACCAACATCCGCGCCGCCGGCAAAGACGAAAACGTGGTGCTGATCCCGCCGCGCGTGCTCTCGATCGACGCTGCCCTCGAGTTCATCGATCGCGACGAGCTCGTGGAAGTGACGCCCGAGCAAATCCGCCTACGCAAGCGCGTGCTCGACTGCAATCGTCGCCCCCGTCGCGACGGCGACAAATCCGAAAAAGCCTGATTGGGTGCGCTCCGGTGGGAGCTTGGGTGCTCCCCGGCGGGTCGCGGCGTGATACGGCCCGGCGTGCTCGCCGCCCTTCGGGCGCCTGCGCGCGCCGGAGCCCCTCTTGGCCGGACGCGGCGCCAAAGCGCGCCGCGCGCGGCCGAGGGGCTGTACACCCGCGAACCTAGAGTTCGACCTCGAACTCTAGGTTCGGTTGCGTGGGACGCGCGAATTGTGCGGCTGAGCGGAGAGCGTGCGTTGCGGGCCGCAGCGCGTGTGCGTCGCGAGAGCGCGGCGTGCATCGCCGACGCGCGTACCGCTCAGCGTGATTGCCGCCGCGCGCACCGCGCGGCGTGATTGCCGACGTGCGTACCGCGCGGCGTGCATTGCCGACGTGCGTACCGCGCGGCGTGCATTACCGACGTACGTACAGCTCGGCGTGATTGCCGACGCGCGTACCGCGCGGCGTGGCTAGCTTCGCCCTGCGGTCAACTCAGCCCTCGGCCGAGTAGAAGAACTCTTCTCGGACGATCTTGCCGTTTTCGACGGTGAACAGGCCCGCTTCATTCATTTGGAAGCGACGGCCGCTGGGTTTGTTCGTGATGTCGTAGCTGAAGCGCACGATGAAGCGATTGCCGTTGGGCCACGGGCCTTCGAGCTTCGCGCCGTGTACTTCATGGTTGTCGCCCCACTGCTTGCTCTTTTCGGCGATGGCTTTGAGCCCCTTGCTCTCGGCGGACATGCCCGGCATGGCCGCGGCTTCGACGCTCACCGCGTCGGGCGAGAACAGCGTCTCGAGCGCGGTGTGGTTTTGCTGAGCCTGGCAAAGTTCGACGTACTTCTTGGCGATTTCGAATGTGGTCATGGAACCCTCCTAGATGGCTGAGCAACTTGGGCCCACGGATCTCGGTCGTCAATCACCGGCCGGGCATGTCGCTTCGGTTTACTGACACCCCGTTGTCAGGATTGAGTCAGCTTCCGGCCGGCACTGGGCCGCCGCACCAGCGTTACAAACTGAGCTCGTTCTCGGCAAATTCGGCATACTGCGCGGCTTCGCGTGCTTCGCGCGCGCGTTCGCTGCGGACCTTGGCCAGCTCTTCACTCACTCGCTCGAGCAAGGTCGTGGTCGTGGAGCGGTCGAGCGCGGAGATCGACACGGAGTTCGCTTCGGCTTCGAAACCGGCGACCTCTTCGGGCGGCACGCGATCGATCTTATTGTACACGCGCAGCTTGGCGGCGCGCTCGAGATCGAGCTCGCTCAAGATTTTAGTCGTGGTCTCGAGGTGTTCGGCCTGCTCCGGATCGGAAGCGTCGATCACTTCCAAGATCAAATCGGCTTCGGTCGCTTCTTCGAAGGTGGCTCGGAAGGCCGCGAACAAGTCTTTGGGCATGCCGCGGATGAAGCCCACGGTGTCGGTCAGCACCACGTGCTGGCCGTCTGGCAAGGTCAGCTGGCGCGCGCGAGTATCGAGCGTGGCAAATAGCTTGTCTTCGGCCAGCACGCCGGCATCCGTCAGCGTGTTGAGCAGCGTGCTCTTACCGGCGTTGGTGTAGCCCACGATGGCCACCACCGGCACGTCGCTCTGAGCCCGGCGACGGCGGCGCTCGGAGCGTTGCTTGCCGAGCTGCTTGAGCTCTTTTTCCAAGCGGTTGATGCGGTCGCGCGCGCGGCGACGGCCGATCTCGAGCGTGGTTTCGCCGGGGCCTCGGCCGCCGATGCCGCCGGTCAAGCGGCTCAGCGAGTCGTCCTTCGCGCCCAAGCGGGGCAGCGTGTATTTCAACTGCGCGAGCTCGACCTGCAGCTTGCCGTCGCGGGTTTCCGCGCGCTGCGCGAAAATGTCCAAGATCAACTGCGAGCGATCCAAAACCTTGAGATCGGTCTTGCCGGCGATGCCGTGGGCCTGCGCGGGGTTCAAATCACAGTCGAAAATCAGGGTTTCTGCGTCCAAATCGATGGCCCGCATCACCACGTCTTCGAGCTTGCCGGGGCCGATCACGAACTTCGGATCCGGCTGATCGCGCAGCTGAATGATGGTGTCGGCCACCTCGACCCCGGCGGTGCGGGCCAGGCTGTCCAGCTCGCTCAGCCGCGATTTGGCGCGCTGCATGGCGCCAGCGCGGCGCTTGTCGCCCACGTGGATCAAGATCGCGCGGCCATCTTTGGCGGTCACCGCGCGCGTGCGCTCTTGCTGCGCGAATTCGGTCTCCAGCGAGCTGATCAAGTCCGCGAAGTTCGGCTCTTGTTGACCGTAGGGCAGGGGACCAATCACCTCGTAGGGCGAGCCCTTGCCTTCGAAAGTGGGCGTGTTGTAGGCGTAGCTGAAGCGCTGCGGTTCACTCGCCGGGTTGAGCAACACGGCCGCCACCAGATCGAGTCGCAAGCGGGTCAAGTCGACCAAGTCATCTTTGGTCAGCGGCTCGTTGAACAAGTGCGTGTGCACCAAGCGCAGCGCGCGAAAGCGGCCCTCCGCGGCGCGCAGGCGCCCGATGTCCGGCAGCATCAAGCCCGTGGCGTGCCCGACCACTACGTAGTCGACCTCACCCGAGCGGTGCACCAGAGCGCCAACTTGGCGCCGGGACTCACGCGAGGCGTCGGCCAACGAGCGAATGAGCTCGGGCGTGGCGATGCGATCGCTCGGCACGCGGCGCCTGTAGATGCGCTCTAGAGTCTTGATGGCACTCGGCGAAAGACCGGTCGTGTTTCCGTAGAGCTCGGGCATGCAGGGGGCGCGGCGCGCAAACCCAGGTTAACACGCTTTTTCGCGAGCGGCGACGCCAAGCGCGCACGCAAATCTCGCTCAACAGCGCCGGCCCGGTGAGGCATAGTGCAGGCTCATGGCGCTTTTGACCGAGCTTTCGTTGGCTTCAGCGACGCCGCTGGCCAAGCTTTTCAATCTGGATTTGCAAAAGATCGAGCCGCTCACCGTGGGCTCGGTAAATTCCAATTTTCGGCTGACCGACAGCGCGGGAAAGCGCTACTTCGCGCGCGTGTACGAGGAGCAGGATCACGAAGGCGCGCTGCGCGAGCACGCCGTGGTCGCCGCCTTGGACGACGCGGGCGTGCCCGTAGTGCGCGCCCTTGCCAGCAAAGACGGCGGCTCGCTGGCGGATTTCGACGGCAAGGCGTTCGCGGTGTTCCCCTGGGTCGATGGCGAGATCTTGTGCCAAGCCAAAGTCACCGCCAGAGCCTGTGTCGATCTGGGCGCCGCGTTGGCTCGCGTGCACCTGTGCTCGTCCCGCGCGCCCGCGCTCCCGGGCGGACGCTTCCGCATCCCCGATCTGCGCGAGCGCCTCGCGCGGGTGGAAGCGGCGGGCCGCGCGTCTCTCTTGCCGGCGGTGCGCACGATTCGCGAGCGCCTCGATCATTACGAAGCCACGCGCGCCAAAAACCTCGCGCAAGGCATTTGCCACGGCGATCTGTTCCGCGACAACGTGCTCTGGCAAGGCACGAAGCTGCGCGCCCTGATCGACTTCGAGAGCGTGTGCCAAAATAACTTCGCCTATGATTTGATGGTGACCGCGCTCGCCTGGGGTTACGGTAGCGAATTCGAGCTCGGCTTGGTGCGTGCGCTGTTCGATGGCTATCGCAGCGTGCGGCCCATGCCCGCCGATGAAGTGGCGGCTCTGCGCAGCGAGGGCGCGATCGCATGCTTGCGCTTTGCCAGCACTCGGCTCACGGATTTTTCCTTGCGCGTCCCCGAGGGCACGCCGCCCGTGCGCGAGTATGGTCGCTTCTTGGCGCGCATGACCGCGATCGAGAACGGCGCGCTGGACTCCTGTATCGCGTCACTCAAGGGCTGACCATGCCGAGCATTCCCGGTCCCGAGCGCGCGATCGGCTTCACGCGCGATGCCCAGGGCTATCCCTCGGTCAAAGCGCGTGATCTGCGCGAGGGTACGTTCGCGCTCGGTTATTTGCATGCGCGCGACCGCCTGGTGCAGATCACGCTCACCGGGCTGGCCGCGCGCGGTGAGCTGATGAGTGTGCTCGGTGACGTGCCGATCGCGCGCCTGATCGATCACAGCTCGCGTGCCTTGGGGCTCGGGCGTGACGTGAAAGATCAAGTGGCCCAGTGCTCGCCCGAGAGCCAAGCGCTGCTCGGCGCGTACGCGGACGGCTTCAACGCGGGCGTACGCGCGCGCGGCTACCCGCTCTTGCTGCGGCTGATGGGCGTGCCGTGCACGCCGTTCAGCGCTGAACGAGTGCTCGAGGTCTATCGCTTCGTGACCTATTTCGGGCTGACCAGCATGACCGTGTCGACGGAGCTGATCATCGCAGAGCTAACCGCGCGCGGCGCCCCGCGGCGCTTGTTCGAGCGCTTGCTGGGCCCGAACGCGCAGGGTATGGATTTGG
>Ga0247760_1001215_pt1 | contig 24926 bp, 14 predicted proteins | sample UWRJL171409R4_FD_179936 | JGI IMG/M metagenome (GOLD analysis project Ga0247760, IMG submission 179936) | Plant litter microbial communities from Arlington Agricultural Research Station in Wisconsin, United States - UWRJ-L171-409R-4 | ecosystem: Environmental > Terrestrial > Plant litter >... | reverse complement strand
GGGGGGTATTCGGCGGGTGGGGGGCATAGTCCGATGTCTCCTGTCTTTGGGCTGGGGTCGGATCAGGTGCTGAGTCTGGATGTGGTTCTGCCAAGTGGGAGGTTTGTTACGGCGAATGAGACGCATGAGAGGGATTTGTTTTGGGCGATGAGAGGTGGTGGGGGGAGTACGTTTGGGGTGGTCACGTCTATGGTCATCAAGGCGCACCCGAAGACTCCCATCGTGGGGGTGACGTTCTCGGTTGTGTCGGGGGCGGGGACGAATATCTCGAATGCGCTGTTTTGGGAGGTTATGTATGCCTACTGGCGGCGGTTCCCGGGGTTTGCCGACAAGAAGAGCTACGGGTATAGCACGGTGTTCCCTGCTGCTGGAGAGGGATACAACTGGAGCATGCTGCCTTGGTTGATCCCGGGGATGGCTCTTAAGGACTTTCAGGCAATGGTCGCGCCGCTCTTTGCGGAGTGGGAGGCGCTCGGGGTGAAAGTCACGCCGACGTGGTTCGAGTACGATCGGTTCTTGCCGGCGTGGAAAGGGCATTTTCCCGACGAAGGGGTGGCGAATAGCGACCTGAGGACGGCGTCGCGGTTATTTCCGAGGGAGGTCTGGACAAACGTGACGAGACGGGACGCCTTATTCGACCAGGTGCAGTCGATCATCGAGCAGGGGTCGGCGCTGATTCAGTACAACACCAATATCCAGGCGCCGGCGGGGACGCCCGCGTCTTCGGCGAACTCGCATTGGCGCGATGCCATTTGGTTTGCGATTGTTGGCGCCAACTGGGCTGGGAGCGGGTTGCCAGAGGTTGAGGTTGAGAAGCTGAATCGCAGGGTGAATGAGGACTGGATGAAGAAGTTGCGCGAGTGGGGACCCGGGGCGTACGGGAACGAGGGGGACAGCATGGAGCCGAATTTTGGGGAGGCGTACTTTGGGAGCAACTATCAGAGGCTGTTGAAGATCAAGAGTGCTGTTGATCCTACTGATCTGTTCTGGGCGACGACAGCTGTGGGCTCTGAGCGGTGGAAGGTCCAGGGTCAACGGGACTGGTTGACGACGCAAACGGGGAGGCTGTGTAGGGTGTAGAGCACGTTTTTTTGGAGGAAGCTCTTTGAGCAAGGCTTCAGGGAGATCTATGGTCTTTTTCTAGATTGGATAGGTATAAAAGCTTTTGCGGAAATGTGAGTATATGGCTTTATTCTGGAACGACCGGAATGCAGGCGGCCCCTTGGATGTTCATCACATGTGTTCAAAGGACATGTGTTCAAAGGATGCAAGAAGGCCTTAGTTTCATTGTAACAGGCATACCTTACATTATACCATGCCTTCACTAAATGCAAGAAGCCCCTCATTGCATTGTAACAGGTGTTAATTGCATTGTGGTAGGCCTCATATGAATGCAGCGAGGGTCTTGAAGAGAGTCGTTACACGTGTCTAAAGAATGCAACGAGGCCTCTCAAGCATGTCACAATGCCATGTAGCAATTCGGTCAAGAAAAACTTTGTTTTTCAACGTCACACCCGACGTTGGGAGAACTTTCTTTAAGGGTTTGCATACATGTCATGCCGACACGCCGTTCAGAGTCATACCGCCACGCCGGTGAAAAGAAGGTTCAGGCTCGCGAAATAAGCCGATTGAGAAGGATAAAAAGAAGGGAGAGCGCGGCTCTCTGAAGGAAGAAACCATCACCTCAAAACAATTTAATCAAACATAATAATAAAGGCTCCCATCCTTTAACACCGTAAAGTTATCCTAGCTCCAGCTAAGTTCGTTAAGAAAGACTCTAAACCATTTAACGCTTTTATTAGCATTACAACGTCGATTAACAGACTCGAAGTCGATAAGCTTAATGATGTTGAATTAAACGATTTGTTCCGAATAATCCTTTTCGGATACGATTTGTGCGGCGTTCAGCACAGTCTGGATCCAGAAATGGAACGCCTAACACAGGAGGAGTTCATAAAAAGGGTTCTTGAGATAAAGGAGGGCAAGGAATGGATGAAGAAGGTGGTGGAAAAAGCGAGGAAAATGGGCAAATAACTAGAACGAGTTGGCGTGGGGTAGAGAAATGGATTGGTTCATGTATCCTCAGCGAGGGGGTCACAATGCCATAGTCGTGATGATAAAGACGTCCATTCTACTCCTCAAAGGCCTAAAGATATTCTCAATACGCCTACCTCTCATAAAAAAAACGCTTCCCACCGAGGATCCTAATCCATTGCCTCGCTCAGCAAACTGACCCCCTCAGGGTCCTCCTCAGCCCCATCACCATTATGAGTGACCTGTGAATCTTCCATGCCGACTCCCAATGGCAGAACCTGAACCACAGCAGCGTCAACTTCGCTCATCTTCAAGAACTGATACGCCTCCACAACCCCCGAGAAGACCTGATTCTTCTTAAACGCCTTTGCCTGCGGGCTCAGTTCCTTCTCCACGCTCCGGAGTATCAGCCGTCGCTCCGGTTTGGTCAGCGAATGACACAGGTCCAGGAACGCCTTGCCGATCGGACCCTGGTCGAACAGCTCTCGTGGCTGGGGGTCGAGTAGGAATTTGTTCTCGATCAGGTACCGGGTTATAGCGACGAGGGCCTGGAGGGCATTCATTTTGGTCCCGAAGCTTGCGGGCGAGACTGCCGAGGCGTGCAGGACGCGGATGTTGGCGAACACGCCGTTTGGTGAGTTGAGCGTGGACTGCAGGCTGTCGAGCTCCCCGTCGACCGTGAGATTCTGGCCCTCAAAGCAGGAGAGGTCGGTGATGATGCTTGCGACGAGGGTGTCAAACGCTACGAGCTGGTCTGCGCGCGGGGTGAACAGGCGGTCGTAAGACTCGGTCACTCGCGAGGAGGCGAGACTGAGCGGGTGGGCGGTGGTATGCGCGGTGAGGAGGGCGCGCACATCGGCTGAGGGGAGATTTGCGAGTACGGCGCGGCACAGTTTGGTGGGCAGGCGGCTGATCACGCCAGCGAGACCAAGGATGGAGGAGGGCCGCGCGTCTGAGGCTTCTGCTGCTGCTCCTGGTTGAAGCTCTTGTTCTTCGGGGACGATGGCGAGAGCGTTCGCCGATGGTGGGCTTGACTTTAAGCTTCCGGTCTGCGACTGCTGCGAGGGCGGCAACGGGGTGCCTCTCGCGCTGTTGACACTGGGGCCCCGCGAGTTGCGCGGCCGTTTGCGCTGCTGCGATGCTGATGCCGGCGTGGTTGTTTCGCCCAGCTCATCGCTTGCCCGTTTATTGCTGGGAGGCCCGGGAGACGCCATTGCGCTGCGAGATGAAATGGGTTACAAGATGCGACGTAGAGATTGCAAGCGTTTGCGAGCGAATGCGTTGGCGGCGTGTGACGTCGAAAGAAGGTAGGTTCAGATGAGTGGCCAGTGCGCAACAGGGGGGTTGATTGGCATTGCAGCCACAGCGACACAGCCCGAGGGCTGCTGTGCAGCATCCTACCATACTGTAAAGGCAACCCATACATTTTGTCATTATAGACCGTCTCCGATTCTAAAAAGCCTTCTTGTATTCTCAAACTGTCTTTTGAAATGGTATGAAGGCATTTTGTGATGCGGTTGAGGCCTTTGATGTAATCACCCAGGCCTTACAGCCCCAGCGTAAGCCGTGCGAATACCTAATCATGCATCATTGGCACGGAGAAGAAAGCCCCTTCTTTTGGCCTAAGCCTTTGGGGGCGGGGGCAGGTTACCCGCAAACCTTCGCTTATCTATGGCTTCAAGTTGCTACTTTGGCACGGGCCATGTAAAGCTTCATAGGACAGAGCCGGGCAGCCGTTCTTGCCGAGGTACCTAGGTTTCGGCGAAGGCCACAAGCATGCTCGGCAAAAGATCTACTCGGCTTACACCCTAGATGGCAAGGCAAGGTACCTTAGGCTTGCAGCTCTCAACGAAGCCAAACAGAGTCAAAGGTGTCAAAGGCGCGAAAGGGAGAGAATGAAGCAAAGAGAACAATATAATTGTTAATAAAGGAGGATTGTATTATTATTCAAAGGATTCTGGCCCGCCAAAGATGCATAATGACAGTATAAAAACAACAACATCCAGAAGTATGGGCTAGTTTTCCACGACAAAAAGAACATGGAGACAACAGAGAAGCCTTGTTTAAGCACGACCGGCGCTGCTTTCCTTCGGCTGACCCCAACTCCTCCAAGGCAGTGGGTAGCTCGTTAGGCTTTAGCCCCAAACCCCAAACACGATGCCGTCTCCGTGTCCACACCAGTATCCCTTCATCCACCCCGTTGACAGCCTGAGCTAGCACAACCGGGGAGAGCTCAGCTTGAAGGCACTGCTCGCTCCATATCGCAAAGATGAACCAACCCACCCTCATCCTCTAGTATCCTCGCTGCCCCCAGTCACTGGCCTCGGAACTCTTGCAGTTTTGTCAAATGAGACACTATTTGAGATGCTATACCATCTCGACATTGCCTCAGCTCTTGATTTCGCGCTCGTCAGCCGACGAGCACGGGCAACACTTGGCGCCACACTGGAACATCGTGTAGCAACCAAGCATGCGACGCATGCAATCGGCCTAATTTGCCGATTCAAACTTTCACCCTACATCCGTTTCGCAGACCTGAAAGCTGCTCTCCACACCCGCCGGTGCTCCTCTTGCGGGGGCGTTGGAGACAGGCTTTTCCTCCCGACTGCGGCCAGATGCTGCCGGGCTTGCCTGGAGTCCAGCGATGAGTTTAAGATTGTTGAGCTGAAGGAGGCGAATCTCACCCGCGCAAGGCGCTCCTTCCGCCACTACAGCCTGCCTCTTCTCAAAAGACCAGCGGCCCACCGATCAATTGCTGACCGCATCGAGAGCTAGGTATCAAGCAACCCACCACTTCATGATCCCGGAAACAAGCCTAGAGGCGGTGGTCTTCGGAACTTCTAAGATTGTATGTAAAGTCGAGGTATGTGCCCTCTTTGCACCCTTCTCTCGCCGCACCTTCTACATTGTTCAACTCAGCGCGGTCCATCCATCCTCCAAAATATGAATTTCATGGAATACATTCCTTCCTGACCTACCGAGCAGCGACCAGGCGCAACCACAGCGAAGAATGGCGACTCCGACCCATCTATCTGTTCACCCGTTCCGCTTATACTCGCCGCCCCACTAGTATACCAAAACGCTCGCGATTTTTCCGTGCAACTCTCAAACTTCAAGAGATTATGGCTGGCGATGGGGAGCACGATTCGGGAGTTCAACCCTGGTCATCAATCAACTTCGAAATGGTAGGAGGGGAGCACCATGCTCCGTACGGGTCACGGTTACCAAAGCTAGATCCGCTGCATGTCGGCAATCATAGTGTTGCATATTTATAGCAGGGGCCCTTAAGCTGAGTTTGATTATGGTGTCATTTGCCGTGGGTGTTTTAAGATTTGGACAGTCCAAACAAGGCGGTCTTTCTTGGTTGGATAAGAAGACTGCCGAAGGGCTGAGATCGAGAATCTAGGTATTCACGCTCCGGATATTTCGACTATTTCAAGTGGTGCCGCGCGGCTCAAGACTTGTGGGCTGGGTCTGAGGCTGAACAGGCCCTTGGGGAGAAGAATAAGATTATGTAGAAATTGAAGACGATATGATGGTTTTCGCAACAAAAAACACAATGCTTGATTCCGGGCCTTGCATAATTCCCGTTAATAAAACGCAGTTTTGACTTCTTGCATTTCAGGTCTTTCTCATATCGGGGGAATCCTTGGTTGGTAGGCCCCAAGTACATGGTGAAGCGTTGTGAAAACCGGCCTTGATTACATTGATATGTGACATTGGCGAGCGCAGGCAGGCCTGAGAAGGTGTGAAAATGTGGATTTTATAGGGTCAAGGTTATAAAAAATGTGAGCAAGATCAGTCTAAAGGCTGTGAGGCTTAGTTCTATTCGGCTCATCTGGACTTACCAATAAGTTGGTAAATTTAACGAATTAAATTAGGAAGGCTGTGCTGGCTAAAGTGGTTCTGTCAAGTAAATTAGACCTAGAAGCCTGCAAACAAGTCAAATGAAACTTACTTAATTCGACCACGTTTGAGGTACGCTGAGTCAGGCCTGCAGAAGATACCTTGGTAGGTAACTCGTACCTGACTTTTCAGGCGGGAGCCTTCGATTGGACCAAGGTTGTCAGATGACTGCGTGAAGCCCCACTATTCAGCACCGAACCTTCAAACACAGCCTCCCAACCAGCGAATTACCTACTGTTAACAGGAAGGAAGCCTCAGGCACGAAAGGTGGTGGACCCACTATTCAGCCAGTATTTCAGGCAACCTCACAGCCTAGAACAGTTTGACTCAATCAAGCATCCTCCTAAGCATTTAACACTACCTCCCCCCTCTCGAATCTCACGGAGCGGGGGATTTTCTCATCGAGCGAGCGCTGCACACGACGCGCCGCCCTCAACAGCTCCACGCAAAGCAAAAACTCTCTCTCTTCGTCTGGCGCTCTTTTTTCTCTTCCGTTGCCTAGTTCTCAGCCTGGCACCAGACAACCCCTACGCCTCCGGAAAATGATAGCGCCCTGCGATCGGCTCTTTCCAACCAATCTATGCGTCCAATCTTGCCAATGATACAATACGTCAAACAAAAGGCATCCTGATCCGACCCCGAGCGAGAGTACTACGTGGGTATGTTATCATCGTACACACCTCTCAGGAAGACAGATGTTTCAGAGGCTAACCACATGCCCAGCTGGGATCCCTAACAGATGAAATCGCGGGGAAATGACTAACCCAGAACCCCCACACTCTTTCTTCCATCCCGTCGACGAGCGGGAGGTAATTCCGTCTTTCGCTCGTTCGGATCAAGCATACCCGATCGAGGACTTTGAGAAGAACAAGAAGAGGATCCTCGACGTCGTGACGGTGGATTGTGGGAATGAGCTCTACACCTTTGGCATCCATCCCGCCAAGCACAAAGTAGACCGCATGGTTCGATCCATGCGGAAGTCTCTCTGTGCCTCGAATCAACCCCCGTCAACCGCCAACCTCGGACGCCTTGGTCGCCTCCCTGTTGAGCTTCTTCTCGATGTCCTCTCGCATGTCGACATTTCTACGGCGCTTAGATTTCGACAGGTGAACCGGCGCGCCCGAGAGGTGCTAGGCGCCGACAAGGCCTACCGCATCGTGATGGAGAACGCCCTGCACGTTGTCTTTGTCATGTGCAGTCTCCGGTTTACGCCTTACATTCGATTCAACCAGCTTGAGGCTCTTTTGCTCACCGACCGGTGTTCCCATTGTGGCGACTTCGGCCGCTTACTTTTCATGCCTACTCTCGCAAGATGCTGCGAACTGTGCCTCTCTAGGGATTCGGCGGCGTTTGAGGCCGTCGTTTTGGGGGAGAAACAGCTTCAGCTATTCCATCAACTTGGGCAGCCCTTTACCATTATGTACAGCCGCCCTCATCACATCCAGATCCTCGGAGAGGACAGTTCCAAGGACCGGCACTGGATCGCGGCCGCCAAAATGGTTCCCAATTCGAAGGAATGGGACAGAATGAATATGAAAAAGGTCCACCCCAATAGGACCGGTTATTCCTTGCCTTTCCTCCACAATAACGGCACGAAGTTGGTGTCACATAATGGCCGCATTTGTAATGGCTGCCGCACAACTGCTAGAGACTATGGTATTATGGCCATCATTGGCCGCTCTTCCGCTGATCAATTCCACCACATGCTTTCGAAGCGAGCGTATTCATCAGACGGCTATTTTGCGCACTTCAAGTGGTGTAAGCCGGCACAGGAGTTGTGGAAGCACCGCCGCTAGAACAACTCCCGAGTTGATGGTGACAAGGGCAATTGGCCGTGACATCTTGGGGATCTGCGGGGGCAGCTTGGGGGACAGTTGGATGACAAAGGAATAGATCCTAGTTTCCAGCGCATTTTGTTGTCCTGGGCATATGGTTTCGGCATGTTGCCAATAGATACCTCCTTGGAGGGTTTTATGCAGAACACCTGGCAGCAATCACAGGAGTTTGTTGCCGTGTATACGTTTTCTTCGATTTCAGAAATGAGTGCTCCGTATTTCCGTTGTTTGCTCGGAGCCGCCGGCACCATCTTTTTCGTTATACGACGATATGGTGGCACGCAGAAGTCGAGAAGAAAATAAGAGCAACACAGCGGACACTTGGGAATCACCTGAGGCACAGCCCCTAGCCGCAGCATGGCACTAGGCTAACCAAGGCAATACGGACTTGGCCGGTGGGGCAGTAGGGGGCCTGAAGGGATCAAATTTCGATATTTATTAAGAAGCGACACTACTTTAAAATAACACGATCGATCTCATAATAGGTGCAACCTAAGCGGGGCTACAAATGCCCAAAAGGGGGGTATAACGAGATGTTTTTCTTCCATGGTCCGCACGATGGACATGTGAGTAAGGATGTTTTGACTAACATTCGACAGCCATTACTCGAACATCTGTGCTTTCTCATGTTAAGGAGGGACAAAACGAGCTTTGCATACCACCAACATTTCTTGTGCATTGAATAAAAAAACCAAGAGAACGCCAGAATTCAAGTCAATTATTGAATATGTAGTTTGAGCACTGCAAATCAAGTGGGACGAGAGACTGTTCAAATCCGTGAAACTCCAAGCTATCTAACGGCAATTCGGTGGGAACGTGTGCGCCTGAAGGAAAAGCCGCAAACGGGAACTCGTAACTTGCCAGGGGTGAAACACCATTGTCAACACCTATGATAAAATCCTTTCCATGTCCTCCGAGACAACGCTGTAGACCGCTAAGTTGAGCACCTCTGGTTTAAACACTCCGGCCTCTACACCATTAGTTAGTGAAGGCTCATCATCGAAGTTCAGGTTGTATTGTATTGTATAATACTTTCCTTTTAAAAGCGCATCCTCGGGGCTTGAAAGGAAATCGCCATTCTCCAAAATATACAGTTCGCCTAGAATCATGGCGCGCGAGAACTTTGCATATAAGGTAAACCGCGCTGGGGGGAGACGGAGGTAGGCTTCTAGCAAGAGGTGATAGTTTCGCTGGCGGATATGCTCCGCAAGGCATTCTGACAGATCTTGGACGATCACGAGCAGCGCCCACATCTTTCTGGCCTGGTCCAGATCGTATGAGAAGGTTATGGAAAAGTCGCCAGCTGAAAGGCGTTAGCACGCTATGTTATGTAGCCTGATAAAAAGAATAGTCACCTGTCTTCAAGTAGAAGCGTATAACGCTCGACTCGTGCTGCAGGACCTCCTCGCCATTGAAAATTGCATTCTTCTAGAAACGATAACTCGTCTTCTGCAACATCACCTGGGACCTCCGGTGTGCCTGTATCTCTGCCGGAATAGGATTAAGCCGCGTTGTGATGGTCATGCCTGTCGATCCGAGAGAGCGGGAAGCAATCTCCAGTTTCTGTACGGCTTCTCGTTGCCCATCCTCGACGAAGCCGTCAGTAATCTTCACCATGTCCTTAGTGGTGAGATACTATTCCAGCGTCTTGGCGAAAGAAGATTTCGTATCGAATTGTGAGGGGCCGAGTAAGGTGGATACTGTTACTTGGTGACTGAATCGATTATGGTTTTTATGAAGAAGAAGATTAAGAGTAGATACAGGAGCTGCGCGGAGTGTAGTTATATAGGCGGAGACCTGCCTCTATGGGAGCGGTGGTCTGGGCTCTCAGCCCAGACCCACTTTGGGGCCTTAGCCCTGTAACATCACCCCCCTATTAGAGCCCCACTAGGCCCGTGCTCTCGCACGCGTGCGTAATCTACTAGTAAATAGTAATTTCTTCGCGTAACTGCCTTTGTTGTTTTTCTTCTTCTTTTCTTCTTCTTTGGCCGTTACCTAACGTAAGTAATCCCCCCTGTTCTTAAGGATTCCGCACAGCGTTCCTTACTGATTAAACTGCTTACTGATAAGCGGAGTTACTAGTTAATTATCAAAAAGTATAGACTCTGCCACTGTAACTCTAGTCACTCCTGCTTACCGCATTACCGCTTCACTTACCAGCTCCGTACGCTCCTTGAAACGCACTTAAAGACTCACCCCCTTACCCCTCCTTCCCGCTATTATAAGCGTAGACTTGTCAGCTTCGGCCGTTACTCTTATAAGTGGGCGTTCTAGTAAACTAGTAGTTATTATACTGATTATTGTGGTATAAGAAGACGTTTTTACTAATACGTCGTTGTGACGACCCTGTAGGCCGTTACTTGGGCCAGGGCGGCCCGACGAATCCCCTACAGAAGGAACAGTGCAGGAAGACAGTATGCACGGTACTGCGCACTGGGCTAGGGGTGTGAAGACCCGAAGCCCTTACGATTAATCGTTTAGTGATTACTTTGATCTTATTAAGAGCATAGTGATTACAGTGATTAGAGGCATTCTGATCACTGTGATTACTCTTTATGTTAGGTGAGTATAGTGATTAAGGTACGAAGTACCTTTTAGTTAGTTAGTATAGATAGTTATGGTTATGCTTACAACCACTATGAGGGACTCTGGTTCCTTACGTTAGTATTTAATTGTTCATTTATGTCTTACTGTTTAGATTTACCTCTATGTATTATAACGATAGCGACTTATAGTAATATTAAACCCCCCGTTTAGGAGTGTTAGTTTAATAAGCTGTCTTTAGAACGCCTTTTACCTGTTAGTGTCCTGTTATACGTTCTGTCTTAACTTATGTTAGTCCTTTTAAGGCCTGTATTAGGTGTAAGTTATAATACGATATTAATATCCCAGTTCTGAACGCTGTTTGTTAAACTCCTAGTTATTACCTCCCTCTTATTAATATATCAACCTCTGGAAAAGGTAAGAAGATTAAGGAGGTGTAAACTTAACCTTAACTCCCTATTATTAATAAGTTGGCTACACGCCTTAAAGACTTAAACTTTAACTAGTAAGGACTGGTTAAGGAATTTAACGAAACCTTCCCTGGAGATATTAAGAGCTGTATTAGTTTTATTAAAAAACTCTAAGCTTAACTTAATACTGTTAAGCTGGAGAATAACGACCTTAAAAGCTTATAAAAGAAACGAGTGAAGCTCCCTCTGCTGTTACGTTTTAAGGGAGACTTTACGTAATTAGAGTCCTGGATAGCTTAGCTTTAGAGTTATATTACTTATTATGATAAGCAGTTCTTTAAAGAGGAAGGAAAGGTTAGGTTTACTGGAGTTTTACTGGACAGAGTAACCACTTGCTAATACGAACCTTATGTAAAGATAATTAATAACCTCTTTATAAATAGAGTATAAAAGGAAGCCCCTGAGACTTAGGCTTTTTTTAACGACTTTAACGTTTTTATTAATTAACTTTAGATTAAGTTTAGAGAACTAGACGCCCTTAGGTGGGCTGAATAACGCCTTATAGCCCTGAGATAGATATCTTTAATCTTTAAGTTCTCCACACGCTTTAAACTAAAAGCAGTAAAGATTAAACTCAGTTAAAAAGTTTTAGTAATGCTGTTTTAAAGTAATTTAAAGGAATATGTTACTAGAGATCTTTACTGAGAAGACCAACTGGACTGTTTGTAAGAACTAGTTAAGATAGCCATTAAGGTTAATAATTAATATTATAATTATTATTATAGGAAGAACTTCTAGAAGGAATAAACCTTTTACTAGCTAAGTAAACTTAAGAAGGGGAACTAGTCGACTGCGACTAGTTATTACCCCAGACTAATAGATATTAATATAGTAAACTGTTAGAACTAACCTAACCGTAATAAGCTTTAATAACAGTAACAGTAAAAGTAGTTTAAGGACTTATTACAGGTTTAGTGTTTTAACTGTAATAAGAAAAGCTATATAGCATAGTAATACCTGTTATTAAAGTAAGTTAATTAGAAACCGGTTTTAGAAGGAGGAAAACACGTTAGGTTTAATTTAGGAGACGTTTACATTTAGATAGCAGGTAATAAAAAAGACTACACTTAAATAGATAAGTGTATTGTGGGAGATAAGGAAAAGGAAGAAGAAGAACCTTAGGATGTAATGTATCTAATCCTTAAGGGTGCTTTAGAAGAGTTAACTATAGAGGTGTAGGTTACAGAAGACTGACTTTAAGGTGGAAACTTAAAACTACTGGAGGTGTAAGTTATAGAAGACCGACTTTAGGAAGAAATGTTCTAGTTAGCTGTTATAAGCTTTAAAAACCTTACTTTATAAGCTTAAGAACTAAGGAAGTTTAGGAAGAACCCTGATTTAGACCTTATTAAAATGGTTAAGGGAGTTAAAGAACTAGCCCTTTAGGCTATATAAGTAGTGAAGTAAGCCCTAGAAAGTAAAAGAGAATAAACTGAGAGAATTAAGTTAGAGAAACAGAAGTTCTTCTTAACAGTACCCTTTAAAACTCTTAAACACTTTAAGTATGCTAAGTGAATTAGCACCCTCACCTCCCTGGAAGAAGGACAGCTTAGATGGCTGCCTCGCACCAAAGCTGGTGTGCCTTGGACTAGTATTTTAAGGGTCCCTTAAGAAGGCACGAAGTAAACACACTAACAGAGGGTTTAGGAACTGAAGGAAAAGTATTAAAAATTAGTAAACGAAATAAAGGACTTATAAGTTAAGGGTTTTACTGTAACGTTTAAAGATAGAGTAGTGGAAATTAGGTTATAACTTAATAATAAGGTTTACTTTATTAATTAACTTAAATATTAACTCGTTAAGGAAGACTACTTTATAGAAGAATAAGCTGGGTTATTATTACCTGAGTTTTGGGAAGAGGTTTAGGAGAAATAACGCATATAGAAGTAAGTGAAAGAAGAGAAAGAATAAGGTGTTACTTCTCCCGTTCTATACTTTATAATTACAGTACTAATAATTAATATCGACTACTTTAATTACAGAGATATATTATAGATCGATTACGTATATAACGACTGTACTTTTAACTAGCATTATAGGCTTAAGGCTCTTTATGACCACTTTTTAAGTATATAGAGATAGGATTACGCTATTGTAAGGGTAAAGTTAGAATTAGTTTACTATTAAGTCTCTTACTCCCTAATAAGGAAGTCTGGTAATAAGTGGAAGGTTACTGTAGTTAACTAGGCCCCCGTTATGTGTTAGTAAGGAGGGGTATTTAATAACTGCTTAGTTACGATATATTTACTACATCTTAAAGGAAAAGTTAGGGAATAGTAGAAACGGGAAGATTATTAACGGATTTAAGAGTAGAAAGACATTACTGCGATTTAAGCCTGTAAAGTGTATTACTGACTTATTAAGGACTTTAAAAACATTGTACCGTTTGAAGTTGACTGGACATTAAGGCGTGAAAACCTAGGAAAGGTTAATTATTAAGTTTATTAGAGCTGCCTGTTTTTCCAGAAGGAATTAAGAAAAGGTTATAAGCCCTTTAAAAGGGCTGGAAACTAATAGTTTATTAGTTAGTAAAAACTTTAAGGAGAAGGAGAGGCACTTAAAGGTTAGGCTGGATAAGACCTTAAGGATAGATAATTACTATATCTTAGATATCTAAGGAGTATAAGTATTATTCCGTTAATGTCGATATAATAAATAAAAGAGGGAGGTTATTTAAGGTAAGAGTAGTGATTAATAGCGGGAGTGCTTCTAACTTAATATACCCCTTACTAGTTAATTAAAGGAAACTTTTTAATAAAGAGTATAAAAAGGTTATCCCCATTTAAAATGGAGAAGGAGGCCTATATTAGTATAATAACGGTAAGGTTACTTACTATTTACTACTTCTAATTAAAGTGGATGGGGATAAATAATAAGTGGATTTTAACGTTACATTAGTTACAGGATATAATATGATCCTAAGTCTACCTTAGCTGGAAAAGTATAATTTTGTGATTAACTGGAGGAGTGGTTACCTTACCTTTAGTAAGTCCCCTAACTGTGATCACAGTTTAGAAAAAGTTAAGAAGGCCCTAAACTGTTCTAAAGATACATAGAGTATTTAAAAGCACGCTAAACCTTTAAAATTAAGCACGGTTTAGGTTAGGTTTATTAAGACAGTTAAAGGATTAGAAGGTCTACTATATTACTTAAATGATAATTTAAAAGGTAGAAAAAAGTAAGAAACTGACTTACAAATAAGTAAGGAAGTTAATTTATTAAAGATATTTATGGAATATAAGAAGTTTACTCTATTTTGAAAAAAGATACTGTAATTACTAGATTACAGACTGTGGGATTATAAAATTAAGTTAAAGTTAGGAACGAAGCTTTACAGTTTCTAGTTTTATTACTTAAACCTTTAGCAGGTTAAGGCTTTACAGGAGTATATTAATGAGAACTTAAAGAGTAGGTTTATTGTGGAGTCCCAGTTCCTAACAGGGTATTTAGTGCTATTTATCTTAAGAAAGGGAGACGGTAAGTTATATATAGTTATTAACTACTGAACGTTAAATAAGGATATAATTAAGAATCGTTACCTATTATTACTTATTGTGGAAATGTGAGAACGGATTATTAAGGTAAATTAGTTCTTTAGCTTTAATTTCCCTATAGGATTTAACTATATTAGAGTGAAGGAGGAGGATAAGTATAAAACGGTTTTTCGGACTTATAATAGGTATTATTAGTACTGTGTTATGCTAATAGGATTAATAAACGCCCCTGTAACTTTTTAAGGCTTTATTGACAGTGTTCTCCGTCCTTTCCTTGATAAGTTTATCTTTATGTATTTAGACGATGTTTTAGTTTATTCCGAAACTTTAAAAGAATATTAAAAGTATATACGATAGGTTCTAACAGCTCTTAAGAAGGCGAAGCTGATAGTAAACTTAAAGAAGAGCCACTTCCACGTTTAAGAACTGAATTATTTAAGATTTAAAATAACCTTTAGAAAGCTTGAAATGTAATTAGAAAAGATAAAGGCAGTTAGGGACTGGTTTACTTTAAAGAATTAAAAAGAGTTATAAGCCTTTATTAACTTTGTGAACTTTTATCGCTGTTTTATTAAGTATTTTACGAAAATTATAAGATTACTTTACGAACTTATAGGTGAAGGAAAGCTGTTTAAGTGGATTAGTAGACAGTAAAAGGTGTTTAAAGACCTTAAGTACGCTTTTGTTACAGTATTAGTCTTAACGCTCCCTGATTTCTTAAAACCCTTCTGAGTCGAAACAGACTCCTTAGAGTTTGTAATTAGTAGAGAACTTAGCTAAGTCCAGGACGATAGGAAACGCTACCTAGTTACCTTTTTGTTAAAAGGGATCTACGGCTTAGCTTTATAATATTTAATCCACGATAAGGAACTGATAATGATTATTTAGTGCTTTATTAAGTGGGTATTATATTTAAACGGCATGGAGGAATTGGTTTAGGTCTTCTTAAACTATAATAACCTTTAGTACTTCCTGATGAAGGAACTTAGCTTACGGTAAGTATAATAGGTAGAGTTAATAGCCTTATTTTACTTTTAGATTTACTATATTAAAGGAAAAGATAATAGGTGAGTTGATATTTTTAGTTGGAGACAGGATTATAAGGATGCTAATCTGGTTTAAGTCCTTATTACCATGTTTAACGAAGTTAGGAACGGTATACTGGAGTATACGTTATAAGTGTTAGACGATTAGACGCTGGAATAAACTATTAATATCTGTATAAACTTATAAATAAAGTATAATATTTATTAATAATAATAGGACTTTTAAGTAAAAAGGTTAATAGAAGGAACTTATAAGTATAAGTGCCTTTTAGGAGACTTCTTAAGGTACGTGTAAGACTGTGGTAAGGAATGCCTAATATACCTAAATTATAATAAAACTGGTTATTAGTTAAAATAGCTGTTAGAAGGTGTAGATAGCGTGCTTGAATTAGGAGTAAAGCTCTAGTATTAAAGAAACTATATATTTATAACTTAGATAAGTGAAAGGAGTATGTTTAGTAGGTTTATAAGTCTTAACTTAGAGGATATATAGGCTAAGTTAAGACCCTTATATAAGCTTAATAGGTATACGCCTTCCCAGGGATGAAGAAGCTGGTTAAGGAAGTAGTTGATAATTGCGATATCTGTTACTGAAAGTAGAATTAGCATTATAAACTTTATAGACTTCTTGAACCACTCCCTGTATTACAGATGCTATAGAGTTTAATCTTACTTAACTTTATTACCGGGATTCCAGAGTCTAGGGACCCTATTATAGAAGTTACTTATAATTAAATCCTTATAATAGTTAATAGGTTAATAAAATAGGCTTACTTTTTACTAACCTTAAAGGACATAATAGTGGAGTAACTTGTTTATATTTTTAAGAAAGAGGTAGTTTTACGACACCTCTGGTTAGATAATATCGTTACAGATTAAGATAAGTTAATTGTGTTAAAATTCTAATAGGGACTGATGTAAAGAATAGGTGTGAAGAGTAAACTGTTAATAGTATTTCACTTATAGACAGATAGTTAAATAGAGTAAGTTAATTAAATATTTATAATATATTTTTAAACTTATATTAACTTTAAATAAGATAATTAGTTTAAGCTGTTACTAACAGTATAGATAGTTTATAATATAATGTTAGTTAAGTTAACGGGTATATTACTGTTCTTTACTAATTACGGTAAGGAGCTTAAACTCCGTTAAGGCTTACTTATAAGTATCCCCCAAGCTACAGTCCGCGTAAACTAGATATAAGAACTGTATAACTACTTATAAGCCAAATTTAAGTTCACACGTGAACGAATGAAGAAGTTTACTAATAAATATTAAATTAAGTAATTAATGCTTAAGGAAGGACTTTATTATAATAGTGAACGAATTGAGGGACCGACTCTTTAAAAGGGGGACTACGTTTACCTTTTCTTACAAAATCTACATTTAAAACGACCTAGTAAGAAGCTTAACTTTAAAAGGTATAGACTGTTCCAAATTAAGAAAAAGGTCGCTACCTTTAATTACGAATTAGACTTACCTGTTAGTATAAAAGTGTAGATTAAGGTTTTTCACATTTCACTTTTAAAACCCGCTTTAAAGGGAGTTCTTTTAGAAAAGAAGATAGAGATTAACATTAATAAGGATAAGTACGATGTTAAGGAAGTTATAGATTTATAAAAGGGAAAGAACACGTTTAAGTATCTTATTAAATAATTAAATTACGGCTTTAAGAGTAACTTATAAGAACTAGTTAAGAACCTTAAATACTTAAACCTAATTACGGAGTTCTACTAAAAGAATCTAAACTGATTAAAGCTAACAATAAGAATTAGAAATAAGATAAGATCTGATATTTAAATTACTATACTAAAGAGTAAGATTACCGTGGGATTTAGAGCCTGAGAAGCGGTAGGAAACTCCTTAGTAGGTACGGAAGGATATTTATTAGAACCTTTAGCTAGGGTTATAAGGGTTTTAGACCTAATAAGGAAGCTAGTCCTCCCCTGGAGTTCCCGGCACGTTCTGCACGAAAAATAAGTACTGTTAAAAAAAAAAAGTTAGTAAAAAGAGAATAAGCAGGCGCGTTACTATTACGTTAGAAAAGGCTGTTTTCGTTTTGTTAAAAGGAAAAAAAAATAATAGATTAAGTTAAAAAGAAGTTATTAGCTGTAGTGACCCCCTAGAGAAGGAACCACGTGCTAATTCCACTAAGAGGTTTCTTTAGTTAAACTTAGGAACTAGTGTAGTTATTTCCTAAGCCTTACGCTCCTCCTTTACTATAATGTTAAACTTATAGTTAAAAAGTTCGTCTGCCTGCCGTGCCAGTCCCTTCTGTTAGTCCTTAAGGTGTAGAAGCTTAAAGGTAGTATCGCGGAGAAGAAGAGTGGTTTTACGCTCCTTAACGTTAAAACGTTTCTTTTCGTTTAAAACCTCGTGTAAGACAGACAGATTGTTTCTATAAACGTTATAAAACAAGTATATAGTTTTACCAGCTGCCATATAATAGCCATATAACTTACTCTTACTAGCTACTTTACAGTCTGGCAGGTTTAAGTAGCAGTAACGGTTACACTTTATAGGTATAACAATCCTGAAAGTAAGAATAAACTTAATATTAGTAATACGGCGTTTAGTTAATAAAAATATTACGTTTCTCTTATTTTTAATTACCTAGTTAAACGATATAACGACTAGTGAAAGAAAGAAGGAACGTATAAGTAGTTCTTTATGGAAAAAGAATATTAAAGAGGGGGAATTATGTGATAACTTTATAGGCTGTTACTTAAGCTGGGGCGGCTTAACAAATCCCTTACAGAAGGAATAGTGTAGGAAGACAGTACGTATAGTATTACGTACTGGGCTAAGGGTGTAAAGACCCAAAGCCCTTACGATTAATCGTTTAGTAATTACTCTAATCTCGTTAAGAGTATAATGATTACAGTAATTAAAGGTATTTTAATCACTGTGATTACTTTTCGTGTTAGGTGAGTATAGTGATTAAGGTACGAAGTACCTCTTAATTAGTTAGTATAGATAGTTATAGTTATGCTTACGATTACTGTAAAGGACTCTGGTTCCTTACATTAGTATTTAATTGTTTATTTGTGTTTTACTATTTAGACTTACCTCTGTGCATTATAGCGATAGCGACTTACAGTGACATTAAACCCCCTGTCTAGGAGTGCTAGCTTAATAAGCTGTCTTCAGAACGCCCCTTACCTGTTGGCGTCCTGCTATACGTTCTGTCTTAACCCGCGCCAGTCCTCTCGAGGCCTATGTCGGGTGCAGGTTGTAATAGTCGTTCACCTTATTACCACCTCTCCCTACCTTTTTTAAGGAGGAGGCTATCCTTTTTAAAGTAAAGCTCTCCCCTCCCCTATCCCCCTTACCACGTGCTGACTCTTTAGAGTTAAATAATAAGTTTATAGTTATAAAGACCCTTTATCGCTTTTACGTATTAGGTACTCTTACCTAAGCGTATTTACACCTTATTATTAAGTATCCTATAAGTATTATCCCCACTTTTTAAAAGACAGAGTTTAACTAACTATTATTATGTAACCCCTTAATATAAACTTAATACCTTACGCCTGTTATATAAGATTAGATTTCCCCTGTAAAGTCTATTTTAAACTTAAAAGTAACGTGTACCTTTATTACGTTACAGACCAGTACTTTTATAAGGGCGTTACCTTAAAGGTACTGTTATATTACTACGCCACTTAGATTGCAGCTAGCTGTTTTAAGGAAGGTGCCCTTTAAGTAAACTTTATTACTGTTATAATAGTAGTGAACGGGTTTTGCTAGCTTGTTAAGTATTAGGTATACTCTGTCCTGTAAGTCCCCTTTTATAAAAGTAATTTCTTAAACGTAGTTAACTTTTATATACGTTATAAGTTCCTTAAACTTAGTTCTTTTTAAAGAGTTGTTAATAATTATACTGTCGCTGTTACTATCCCCTGCTCCCCCGGCCTTACCTGCTCTTATAATCCCTACTTCCACTTTTATTAGTGTGGAGGCCTTTATTACCGTTTTAATAAGGCTTTTAAGCCTTAAGAAAGCTTATAACGTTTTAGTGTAAGGAGGAATTTAACAGTGTTTTTTACTTTTTTATTTTATTAATAGTTTACTAACTGCCTGCCTTATTAGAGGGGCTCTTTACTCCCCTATAAGCGTATTATCGTGGGCACCCTTTAGGGCTGAAATTAATTCGGTTACAGCTTTACTACTTTCTAGCTGTTTTCGCGCCTTCTTCTCCTAACCTGTAAATTGTTTCCTTAGCCTGTCCTCTGTTACTATAGGGCTGTAAAGTTCCTTATACTCTTATAAGGCAATAGTGCTTTTAACGTTAGTTATAGGCTTTTACGTAAGTATAGTATAGTTAGTTTATTTAATAAGGGCTTTATGTTATAAGCCTTATCTTATCTTATAAGTTCTTACGTAGTGGATTTTGTTAGCGTTATATATATTTAATATAATTACTGGTAGTTAAAGGTCTGCTTATATCTAATTAAAGAGGGGGTCTCTTTTAGCCTTACGGAGGAGGTTTATGTAGAAATAAGGGTAAATCCCTTATAATATGTCTTAAAGTTCTATTACGTAAAAGCCCTTTATTATTAAAACGGTAAACTTCGTGTAGAGTTAGTTAAGCTTCTTTTTCGGCCTTATAAAGGTGTAATTATGTAGGTTAAGCTATACCTTATCCCCTACTGTAAACTGTTAAGTAAGTATATGTTTTTAATTAGCGTAACGCTCTTAGTTAAGCACAGTAACAGTTATAACAGCTTTATATAACTTTATAATATCTTTTATACGTTTAACATAATTTTTAACTAACGTTTTAAGGGTGTTAAGGTGGTACTTTTCTATATACACGTTATTAGCGATTAATACTAGGGAGGTTAGCTTATAATTATATGTTATTAAAAAAGGGGATATATTAATAAAGCTGTTTATCTTATAATTAATAATTAATTAAGTAATAATGCTATATATGTCTTAATTATCTTAGTTTAAAGTAATATAAGCTCTTAAGTAAGCTTAAACCTCTTAATTTATCCGTTTTAAGCCTTTATCTGTCTAAAGGTAATAAGCTGTATTTAACTATTATTTAATATTTAGTAATTTACATATGTGCACTTAAAACTTACTAGTTTAATTTAACCCTTAATTACTAATAATACATTTAAGCTAATTATAATAATGTACTTAACAGAAAAGGAAGCAGGTTACGTACTCCTCCATGTCTATAAAGACAGTAAGTTTTAAGACGATATATTTACTAAGGTGATCTTTAATAACCTATAGGTTCTAATAGCTATTAGTTAAGGGGAGGTTAGTAATAAAGTTTATTTAAATATCTGTAAAAAAACGCTTTAATATTAAAAGCGGCTTTAAGAGGCCTTTTTTATATTCTCTCTAGATTTTATTACAGCTGCACACGTTATAATTACGGAGGAAGTAACGTATATAATAGTAAAGTAAGGGTTAATAAAATTACCTATTAATTACTATTAAAGTGCCTTCTCTCCTAGGGTAGCTTATTACGTTAAAGTCGTGGACCGCTTATATAAGCTAAGTTCTAAGTGTGTTCCACTTTAGTGACTGTGGAGGGAGTTCTTATTCCGCTTATTTAAAGGCTGCTAGTGCTCTGGGGACTTAGATCTGGTCTTTATAAGTCAGGTGCCTTATTTTATTAATCTTACAGTTTAAGATTTAAACTTTAAAAACTGCTCCGTTATTTAAAGTGCAGTCCCCTTTCTTTATTACGTAATATACGTCTTTATAAAGGGTGTTTATTTTTATTACTTTGTTTTAAAGTAACTGTAATTCTTTATCTTTAAATACCTTAATATAGGGAATTGGTTCTTCCACCATCTTAGTTACAGAGATCTGTATGTAGTTTTAAAAGGCGCTCTTAAGAATAAGCTATATATCTTATACCTTTTAATCTTCTATAATTACTTTATCCTAGTCCTTATGGGAGAGAGTATTTAATACTACTGCTTCTTTACTAAGGCAGTATTTTAGTTTGAAATTAAAGTAAAAGAGGTATTTAGCTTAATAAGTTTACTGTTCCGAGAGGTTCTTTCATATAGTAAAATATTTTAAGTTACGGTAATCTGTAAGTATAGTAAAGCCCTTATAGCTGTAAAGTTCTGCTAACCACTACTTTAGATAATGGATAATTATTAATATCTCCTTATTATAAATAGGGTAGTTCCTTTTAGCCGCTATTAGCTTTTAAAAGTGGAACGTTATTACAGTACATTTACTTTCTTCCCCTTATATAAGGGCACTGCTTAAAGCGTAACCATTACAGTCCGTCTCTAGGAACGTAAGCTTATTAAGGTCTTATTACATAAGGATAAAGGCTTACGTAAAAGGGTCTTTATTAATTAAAACGTATACTCTTACCTCTCCCCTTACACGTAAGGGACTCCCTTTTCTATAAGCTCTGTTAAGGGAGTAGCTATTTATAAGAAGCTGGGGATAAATATTTAATAGTAGTTAGTAAAGCTAAGAAAGCTACATAAGCCTTTTACTATTATAAGAGTAAATTAGTTTAAGATAGTACCAATCTTTATAAAGTCTATTTAAATATTAATACTAATATTAATAATAAATCTTAAATATTTAACTGTTTTAATACTAAATGTGTACTTCTTAATGTTAAGGTGTAGGCTTACCTTCTCTAAGCAGGTTAAAACTTTCCGTACTTATATATTATACTTTTCCCTTATTCCGTTTATATAGATAAGGATATCGTTAATATAGGTGGTTATAAAGTCGTTAAAGTAGTTACTAAGTATAAAGTTAATATACTGCTAGAATATAGCTAGGGCTCTGCTTAGATTAAAAGGGGTTATTAGCTACTTAAATAGGTTATACTTAATATAGAACGCTGTTTTCCATTCTTCGCCTAAGGTAATTCGAATCTTATAAAACGCTTAAGCTATGTCGACTTTTATTACCCATTTAACATTAATAAGGTTATAGAAGGTCTTCCTAATTAGTGGAAGGGGGTATTAGTCTGTAACTGTAATAATATTAAACGCTCTGTAATTATAGCAGAATCTCAGTCCTCCTCTTAGCTTCTGTATAAATAAAACTGAGGCTCTGGTTAAAAAATTACTAACTTTAATAAATCCCTTATCTAATAGGTTTTTAAGTGTTTTCTTTAAAATTAGGAGTTTTTCTTATAATATACTGTAAAGTAAGCTGAATAACAGTAAGAGTTCGTTCTTATTAACGTCTTTCTTAATGCAGATTTTATGGTTAACGTTAGGCTTATAAGGGTTAAATACGTTAGCTTCCTGCTTTAAGAAGAGTAGGAGTAGGTTATAGAATTCCTTAAGGATCTTAACCTTCAGTTTGGCTTCGGCTAAAGGGTATTTTTTTATAAGCGTTTATTTTATATCCTTTATAAAAAGGGCGAATATTAAGGTTCTAAGTGCCTTACCTTCTTAAGAGCGGAGTAACTTCTTCATGTAACCTTTTTAAGTTATTACTACTACTTTTACTGTAAAGCGTAACTCTTCTAATTGTAACGTATAAGCGATATTAACCCAGTGCCGTATATATCAGTATATAGAGCTAATCTAAAGCCTCTTTTTAACTAGGTTAGATTTTACTCTATATTACTCTATTTACAGTTTTCCCAGGATTATTAAGTTACTAAGTTTAAGAATAATATACGTGTAAGTTAACTATATTTAACCAGCCATTTCGATAAAGAAGTACATAATCCCCTACGTTACTATTACAGCTATACCTTTAATTACCCCTTTTATTAAACGTAACGTTATAAGGATAACAGTAAGGTTTAATTCGTTTATTACCTTTTTACTAATTATAAAGTAATAAAGGTAGCCTTTATTAATAAAGGTTTAGTAAAGATCACTAGGTCTGATTATAACTGGAATAAGTGTAAGTAAGCTTATTATATAACTATTCTTTATAAAATTCTCTACTTACCTAACTATTAGTTCTTTTAACTCCAGACCCTGTCTTTAATCTAAAGCTACACTTTTCCTAAAGTAGAGATAACGTCCTCTTTTAATTCCTTATCTCTAACTCTGTCCTTTAACTATAAGGTGAAGGAGACCTTATTAACAGTTAGTTCCTTTAAGCGTGCCGCTAATCTGTAAGGGTAGGTTATAAGCTTATAACCAGACCTTTTATAGTAAATACAGTAACTGTTAGTCTTACGCTCCTCTCACTTTATTATAATTACCTATTTCGCTTAAGGGGTTGTAATTTTAAGCTTTATAAAGGTTCTTATTACAGGGTTATATTATCTGCAGTTATTAAAGCAGTTCTTACAGTTTTAAAACTTAATAGAAGATATAATAATGTCCCTATTAATATCTACGTAAGGTTAGGCAGGTGGCGCTCCTATTTATATAGTAGAGTACTAATAAGTCGCTTAGTAACAGTTAACTTTAATAATCTTTAAGCCTCCCTTATACTTATAAACCAGTGATTTAAAAACCTTAATACGTTCTTACTATACCGTTATAAGGGAGTATTCTTAGATTAACAGCCTTAATTCCGTAAGTGGGGTTACTGTAACTAACTCCCTTAAGAGTCCTTTTAAGAGGCAATTAGTAAATTACGCTACTTTAGCTTTATCGTTCTAATCGTTACTGCTAGCCTTTACTAAAAGGGCAGTCTAAAGCTGTATAAAGCTGTAAAAGGTCTAACCCTCTCCCTAATGTGTAGTAATAAGTTCGTCACGTGCCTTCTCTAAGGCAGTAATAGTGTTATTAAACGTAGTTTTAATATAATTAATAAGATCTTTATAAAATGGAGCTTTAAGCCTTTAATAATCTTTTACTAAATAACACTGTAAGTCTAAGAGGTTATTAATAATTACATACGTAATTATAACGTTTCTACTAAACAGGTCTACCCTTATAAGGTTGTTAACTTCCACTTTTTATTAAAGTTAGTAAAGGTAAGATGTAAAGGTAACGTTATCCTTACTATCTTACTTTAGCCAGCTTAATAGTTTTTAGTGGTGTTCGCTAAAAACTAGCGCCTTAAAAGCGGGTTATAAGGCCCTTATTAGGGGTCCTTACATTTAGGGGGGCCAGTTAAAGTTAAAGGCTCTTATGTTAATTAAGCCTGTAAAGGGAGTTAGCGTAGTTATTCGGATAGTTAATACCGCCCTTTAAGGAGTAGGTTTAATACCCTAATAAGTAAGGCCTACTCCTTAGAAACTGGAAATTAACATATTTAAGGCTCTAGTAACCGAGGAGATCTAGGAGGCTAATATAAGAAGCTTAAGTTCTCGTCTTCTAATAGCTATTTCTACTTAAAGGGCTGCTAACTTAATTACAGTAAGCTTTTACTCCACTGCCTCTCTAATATGGGATTTAACTTATACCGTTTCCCTAAAAGCTGTAAGCTGTCGGCTAAAGTCTTCCTTTATAGACTAGATGTAAGCTTCTGGTAAAATTCCTTCCGTCCTCGTGGAGGGGTAGTTATCCATTATTTCGTCATAGGCGCTTTTAACGAAGGGGTCCCTTTGCTGCGTATTGTGATCTATCTGATCCGGCGGTTTGATAGAAACCAGATGTGAGGGGCCGAGTAAGGTGGATACCGTTACTTGGTGACTGAATCGATTATGGTTTCTATGAAGAAGAA